>Ga0209537_1003789_pt1 | contig 13474 bp, 6 predicted proteins | sample BioPla4DNA1_FD_187698 | JGI IMG/M metagenome (GOLD analysis project Ga0209537, IMG submission 187698) | Biogas fermentation microbial communities from Germany - Plant 4 DNA1 (SPAdes) (version 2) | ecosystem: Engineered > Bioreactor > Anaerobic > Digestate | place: Bielefeld, North...
TGGCCCGGAGGCTTGACAATGGATCAGGCGAAGAATTCGCATGTGTATATGGAGACAGTGGCGGAAAATAAAGACGAGACATGACAATCTTGTAAGGCTCGGAATAGAGGATCACGAAGCATGGAAATTCGCCAATACGAGAAAAGGCTACTGGAGGATTTCCAATAGCCCAATCTTAAACCGCACCCTAACCAATGAATATCTTGAAAGACTCGGTTTAATAAGTCTGACACGAAGATACTCACTGCGTGCTCATTCTGACGAACCGCCGTATGCCAGGCCGGCACGTACGGTGGTGTAGGAGGGTCGGCGGCTAAAGGCCGCCCCCTATCCTGATGGTTATAAAAAAAGTCGTGTTTCTCTGCAGACTGAAATGCAGGTGAAATTGTTTGAAGCTTGTATTTCGGGAAATGACAAATACCGAGATGACAACGGAGGGAAAGGGTTTTTTGGGTTATGTCGAGAATATAAGTATTGATTACGACATACAGACATACAAATTTTTACTGATGTTAAGAGGGGTTTAGGAACTATATGTTAATAAAGAAACGGTATTCCTCCACTATGACTGGAGAGCCATTCCTCTACTTCGAATTCAAACAGGTTGCTCAACTAAAAGGGCAAGGGCTTTCTGTTCAGGAGATCAGCGAGAAGGTTAAAAAAGAAAATCTTTTTCAATACAGAACCGGCAAGAGCATCACCAGAATACTCGCTGCAGTTATGAAAAGGATAGCTGTATTAGACAGTATTCTGCTCGAGATGTGCAACCAAGGATCTGTGCAGACAAGCAAGCTCATAGTTTTATATACCATTGCGAAAACCAACCTTTTATTTGAGGACTTTTTGAGAGAAGTATACGGCGAAAAAATACTGCTTGGAGCTCCGAAGCTGGAGCGAGTTGATTTCAACAGATTTTTCACCAACAAGGCTGAACAAAACGATAATGTTGCAAGCTGGAGCGATCATACTGTTGCAAAGTTGAAGCAAACTTTTGCCAAGATTTTGGTGGAAGCAGGACTGCTCAGCGAAAAACACGAGGTAACGCCACCTCTAATTGATGAAAATCTTTCCAATCATCTCAAAGCTATTGGCGAGGAGCAATTTATTCGCAGCATCTCAAGGGGGGGATAGAGGTGTCTATATATGACAGGTTACAGCAAATTCTGGGGATAATTCAATCCAAGTCTTTCCTTGAAGGCAGGGGCTTGGGCAACGATTTGGGTTTCTATATTTTCGATTACGATCCAGAAGACGAGCTGGCAGTGAGAGATCATATCGCCTATCTAAAGAAAAGGTTAAACACCCGGACCACGCCGAAGATGGTTATAGAATTCGATCTTTATGCAATCCTGATCGATTTTTTGGAAAGCGAAGAGCTTGTGGAAGAGATAGTGCGCCTGGAAGAAGAGAAGGGCCCGGAGTATATTCTAGAAGCAATCAGGGATGTCGCAAGCCCTGACTTTTATGTGGACTACATAGCAGCCAGAGGAGAAGATTACCAGATAGTATTTCTCACAGGCATCGGCAAGGTCTGGCCCATTATTAGGTCTCATAATATCCTCAACAATTTGCATCACGTCCTTGAAAACAAACCTGTGATCATGTTTTTCCCTGGCGTTTATGACGGTACTGGTTTGCGGTTGTTTGGTAGAATAAAAGATGATAACTATTACCGCGCCTTTCAACTTGTGGCAAAGTAGGGAGGAAGCAGCATGGAAATCCGTTCAATGTTCAACCGGCCCATTGACAGAGATCTGCAAGGGGTTATTAAAGTCGCTCAAACAGACGAAGAGCATATCTATCAAGAGCTAGATGAATATGTAGTGACCAAAGAACTTGCTGGACACTTCAACACATTTTTCCAGAGTTATCAAAAGGGAATAGACGGCTTTACCGATCGTATGGGTGTCTGGATATCCGGCTTTTTTGGTTCTGGTAAAAGTCATTTCTTGAAAATTCTCTCTTATTTGCTGGAGAACAGACAGGTAGGGGACAAAAAGGCCGTTGACTTTTTCGAAGATAAAATTAAGGATCCCATGGTCCTTGCCAATATTAAACGTGCAGCTGAGGTCCCCACTGATGTGATTTTGTTCAATGTAGAGTCCAAGAGCGTTTACTCTAGAAACGATAAAGAGCCGTTAATCAAAGTTTTTTACAAGGTCTTTTACGAGATGCTGGGTTTTTATGGAGATAAACCTTGGGTTGCAGAAATGGAAAGACAGCTGGCAGAGGAAGGGCTCTATGATGATTTCAAAGAGGCAATGTTAGAGCTCACCGGCGTAGAGTGGGAAAAGAGGAGGCGCAGAATTCTTTTGGATCGGGACAATGTGATCGCAGCTTTGGTAAAAGTGAGGGGGATGAGCGAAGAATCTGCAAAAGAATGGTTTGATACCGCTGATGATAATGTGGCTTTGAGCGTTGAAAATTTTGCCAGGAGCGTCAAAGAGTATCTAGCAAAAAAAGAACCAAATCACCATATTGTTTTTCTGGTAGACGAAATGGGCCAATATATAGGCGATGACAACCAGATGATGCTTGAGCTGCAGACAATTGTCGAGGAGCTGGGAGTTCACTGCCAGGGCAAAGCCTGGGTAATAGTTACATCCCAAGAAGATATCGATTCGATAGTCAAGATATGTGCAAAGATAGGAGATAATTTTTCCAAGATCCAGGGCAGGTTCAATACCAGGCTCAGCCTTTCCAGCGCTAACGTGGATGAAGTGATCAAGCGCCGCCTCCTTGAGAAAACCCAGACAGCCCAAGACACCTTAATGCTTCTATATCATGACCAGAGCGCAATTTTGCGAAACTTAATTTCCTTTGCCCCTGGAACAGCCGAGATGAAAGCATACGCTGATGCCAAGGATTTCAGCGAGGTCTATCCTTTCGTTCCCTATCAGTTCAACACATTACAAAAAGTGCTCAACGGCATCAGACGACAAGGAGCTTCAGGCAAACATTTAAGCGAAGGGGAACGTTCACTTCTTGGTGCCTTTCAATTTGCCGCCATACAGCATCTCACCTGTCCCATAGGCACCCTTATTCCCTTTTCCTGCTTCTACGACTCAATTAAAGAGTTTTTAGAGTCGTCTGTAAGCAGAGTCATAGAACAGGCAAAGGATAACAACAACCTTGATGAGTTCGATGTTGAAGTCTTGAAACTGCTGTTTCTGATGAGACATGTGAAGGGCTTTCCCACAAAAGTTGATAATTTGGTAACCCTCATGGTCTCTCGGATCGATGAGGATAAGCTGGAACTCAGAGAAAAAATACAGAAAGCCCTGCGTAGGTTAGTAGCAGAGACTTTGGTTGAAAAGAATGGAGACAATTACGTTTTCCTCACAGACGAAGAACAAAACATCAATCGAGAGATCAAGCGGATTAACATAGATCCTCACACCATCGCCAACAAAGTGGGCGAGATGATCTTCGACGAGATCTATAACCGAAAGCGCTATCAATATAACTCAGAGTACAACTTTTTGTTCAGACAGCAAATTGATGGAAGAATTAGAGGCTCTCAAGATGGCGAGATAGCTATCAATATTATCACACCGTATTTTGACGGCTATACAGAGTTAAGAGATGAGGACTATAAGTTTCAATCTATGGATGGAACCACTGTGATCATGAAACTGCCTCCTGATGATGCTTTCCTAGAGGAAATAGTGGATATCCTTAAAACCGAAACCTATATCACCAGAAATGCCTCCCTACAATTGCCAGAAGTGATCAGGGAAATCATTAATACGAAGCAGTATGAACTGACAGGGAAAAGGGAAAGAGCAAGGAGGTTTTTGGAGGAAAGCATCGGTCAGGCTGAAGTGTTCATTAAGGGTGAAAAGCGGGAAATCACTACTAAGGTCCCTAAAGAAAAGATAGATCGGGCATTTAAGGTATTAATAGAAGGCATTTACTCAAAGTTAGGCTACATCCAAAAATTCATCACCACGACTTCCGAGCTGGCAAGTATCTTAACTCAGCAAAAAAGAGAAATTGTCTTAGGAGATCAAGATCCCAATCAACAAGCTCTAGATGAAGTGAGGTTCTTTATAGAGCAAAACCACAACCGCAATTATAAAGCCTCTATGAAAGCGATCTTGAACCGCTTCACAGCCATCCCTTATGGTTGGAAAGAGTTGGATATCGCAGCACTGATCGCCCGCTTGCTAGTTAATCAAGAGATTCAGGTGCAGTACAGCGGCGAGTCTTTAAGTGCAGACCACAAGGAACTGCCTAATTACCTGACCAAACGGACTGAAGTGGATAAACTACTCATCTTCAAACGAGTTCAAGTTTCTTCCGAATTGCTCCAAAAGGCGAGAAATATCGGCAGGGATGTTTTCGATCGGGCTTCCCTCCCTCAAGACGAAGACGGTCTTTTGAAAGCCTTAAAAGAAGAGATCTCAAAGAAGCTTGATCAGATAAAAATGCTTGAATTGCATTATACCCATGACAAATACCCAGGACGGGACATCCTTCAAAATGGTACAAAGCTGTTGGAAGGTATCTTTGCCAAAAAGGATCCGCATCTCTTTTTCGAGGGTCTTGCGGAAAATCAGCAGCAGTTATCTGCATTTGTCAAGGAATTTGCAGATGTGGATGGATTCTTTAAGACTCCTCAAAGGATGCATTTTGATCGCGCCTTATATGTTCTCGATGTCTTCAGAGACAATGAAGATTATATTTTAGATAAAGAGCTTATAGGGATTGTTGAGGAGATTGAGGAGATAGTTAACTCACCTAGGCCTTATTCGCAAATAGTCAAACTTCCTGTGCTAAGGGATAATTTTAATCAGAAATTTTCGCAGCTTTTAGAAGAAGAATGTCAGCCGATTAAAGAAGAGATACAGCGAGATTATCAAGAGGTTGCTGATGCCCTGGCAGAATATAAGCTGGATACTTCCTTTGCTGAGAGGACCCTCGAGCCCCTGGAAACCTTGCTTGATAAAATAGATTCTGTTGATAATTTCTACAAAGCAAAAGCCATGCCTAGTCAGTCCCGGACTTTGAAAGAGAATGCCTTAAATTCAATCCGCCAGCAGCTAGCCAAAAATGCTGAAGATGACGTAGAGATACCTATAAAAGAAATCAAAGCGGTGAAGGTTCGAGATGTCCTCGGATCCAGGGTTGTTATTCGAAACGAAGCAGAGCTTGATCTTTTGCTTGAAGAGCTGCGGGATAAGCTCAAAGAGTATTTAGCTGGTGATGTGGAAATTGTTCTTTCTTAGTTAAAGGTGGAGGTATTTGGATGGACAAAAAAGCAATTAGAGAATTTGCTATAGCCGCTCGCAGAAAGTTGATCGAGCAGGTCAAGCAGAAAGCCTTTGAAATTGGTATCAGCGGCGATGACAAGATCATGCAGCTTGAGGAAGCTGATGGTCACGTAATATTGCACGGCCAGCCGCAAAGTCTGACTTTCAAACAGCACCGGGAGACCTTGATTAAGGAAATAAAGGCCAAAGGCTATGGAAATGTAATGGAGGAAGCAGCCTATATTTGGTTTAACCGCTTCATTGCCCTCCGCTTTATGGAGGTTAACGATTTTCTGCCAACAGGAGTGAGGGTCTTATCCTCGGTAGACCCTGCAAAAGCCGAGCCGGATATCATCAGAGAGGCCTTAAATGTTGATTTAGGCCTCGATAAAGACCGTATCTACGAATACCTTGATCGGAATGATACAGAAGGACTTTACAAATATTTGCTTATTGGCCAATGCAATGCGTTAAGCAAGATTCTGCCGTTTATGTTTGAAGAGATAAATAGTTATACAGAGCTTTTGTTCCCCGGTAACCTCTTGCAAGAAGGATCGGTGACTCGTGAACTAGTTACCACCATTCCGGAATCTGATTGGAAAGAGGTTGAGATTATAGGCTGGCTGTATCAGTATTATATTTCAGAACGCAAGTCTGAAATTGTTGGAATGATAAAAGTTCCAGTTGCAAAAGAAGATTTGCCGGCTGCTACACAAATTTTTACTCCCAAATGGATTGTAAAGTATATGGTGCAAAACTCTTTAGGTAAATTGTGGCAGGACAGTCATCCGGAAACATCATTTAGTGATGACTGGGAGTACTATTTAGCATCTGCTGGCCGAAAGCCGCAATTGCCCCAAGATATGGATATTAAATCGATTAAAATTCTAGACCCTGCTTGCGGCTCTGGGCATATTTTGGTTTACGCATTTGATTTGCTTTATAAAATGTACGAAGCCCTAGGCTATCCGCGTAGTGATATTCCAAGATTGATTTTAAAAAACAATCTCTTTGGCTTGGATATAGATAAAAGAGCTGTGCAGCTTGCAAGTTTCGCCCTGGTCATGAAAGCACGGCAGAAAAGCCCATACCTTTTTTCTGATGATGAAGAAATTGCTTTGAACATATTGGAATTTAAGGAAAGCAAGACAATTTCAGAAGAAGCTCTTGGCCTGTTGTGTCAAAGCCCAGCTGAAGAGGCAGATATACAGCGATTATTAACCGAAATGGCTAATGCCAAACAGTTCGGCTCACTGCTAAAAGTAAGCACCATAGACTTTGATTACTACATTTCCCGGATAGAAGCTCTTGCAGAGGATGCAAAAGATTTGCTAACTGAGGAATTAGTCAAAGAGCTGATAGAGAAGTTGTTACCTCTGCTTAAGCAAGGGAAATTATTGTGCGAAAAATATCATGTTGTAGTCACCAACCCGCCTTATCACAATAAATACAATCCTGTGTTGAAAAAATTTATGCTAACAAATTATCGCGATTATAAAGCAGATCTTTATTCAGCATTTATATACCGCTGTACTCAAATGACTGTGAAGAACGGTTATGCTGGACTGATGACACCATTTACATGGATGTTTATTAAAAGACATGAGAGACTGCGGCGCACTATACTTGAAAACCACAGTATATCTAGTCTGGTCCAGTTAGAGTACTCCGGTTTTGAAGAAGCAACAGTACCGATCTGCACTTTCGTCATTCAAAATCAAAATATCGATAGTATTGGAGAGTACGTACGCTTGTCCAACTTCAGAGGACCGGAAATGCAGCCTGTGAAGTTGCAAGAAGCAGCCAAAAAGAATGTAGATTATAGATATGCTAGTGACTCTAAAGCTTTCAAGGCAATCCCAGGTTCGCCAATTGCTTATTGGGCTTCTGACAAAATACGAACAATTTTTAAAGAGAGTCCCCAGATAGGTGATTTTGCAGCACCAAGACAAGGTTTGGCCACAGCAGATAATGATCGCTTTTTGCGCTGTTGGTATGAAGTAGCTTTAGAACGAATAGGATTTGATTTGCCCGACGGAGAATCTGCAAAGCTTAGCGGAAAGAGATGGTTCCCCTATAATAAAGGTGGAGAATTCCGGAAGTGGTACGGCAATCAGGATTATGTAGTGAATTGGGAAAATGATGGCTACGAAATTAGAACGTTCGGCCGCTCTCGTGTGCAGAATGTTCAATACTTTTATCGTGAAGGCATTACCTGGTCGTTTGTAAGCTCATCAAAGTTTGGTGTACGTTATACTCCCAAAGGCTTCGTTTTCGACGTAGCCGGTTCTTCAGTGTTTCCACCAAAGGGAAAAATACGGTATTTCTTAGCTTTTTTAGCAAGCAAGCTTTCGTTTCAATTATTGGAGTACTTAAACCCCACCTTGAATTTTCAAGTTGGAAATATCGGTTCTTTACCAATCATATATGATGAAGGAAAAAAAGATATCGTCGATGAGCTGGCAAAGCAATGTATTGCAATCTCAAAAGAGGACTGGGATTCCTTCGAGACATCCTGGCATTTCAAACGGCATCCCCTCTTAATCTACCGCCAAGGAGCCGCCACAATTGAAGCAGCCTTTGCTAACTGGCAAAAACATGCAGAAGAACAGTTCTACAAACTCAAAGCTAACGAAGAGGAACTAAATCAGCTCTTTATCGAAATCTACGGCTTAGAGGGGGAAATATCACCTGAGGTTCCTGAAGAAGACGTTACAATAAACAAAGCAGACAGAGAAAGAGATATAAAATCGTTCATCTCTTACGCGGTAGGATGTATGCTGGGGAGATACTCCTTGGATGAGGAAGGATTAGTCTTCGCAGGAGGAAAATTTTCTCCTGACAGATACAAAACATTTATGCCGGCAGAAGATGGTATCTTGCCGATAGCAGATGGAGACTATTTTGCCAACGGCATCACAGAACGTTTCATAGAGTTTGTCAAGGTGACCTTTGGAGAAGAAAATTTATGGGACAACCTGGACTATATCGCAGAAACCTTGGGCAAGAGGGGCAGTGAAGGGCCTAAGGAATGCATCAGGAGATACTTCTTGAAAGACTTTTATAATGACCACCTAAAAATATACCAGAAAAGGCCTATTTACTGGCTGTTTACATCTAGAAGAGGAACTTTCAATGCCTTGATTTATTTGCACAGATACGACCCTGATACAATTGCCAGAATACGCATCGATTACCTCCACAGATTGCAAGATAAACTGGTAGCAGAAGAGACGACGCTTAAACAGATGTTGCTCACAGACCTGCCGCAGGGAGAAAAGAACAGGATTAACCGCAGATTAGGAGAATTAGAAAAGCAAATAGAAGAGCTTACCAGTTACGATGAGTCGATCCACCACTTGGCTAATATGCGGGTAGAGATAGATCTGGATGACGGAGTAATCGCAAACTATGCCAAATTTAAAGAAGTTTTAGCAAAACGCAGGTGATAGCATGAATCTTGAACAGATTAAGTTAACTTTAGAAGAGATATTTGAACGTGGTTATACCAGAAGGGTGGTTTTTTGGTATGATCCTGAAGGAGAATTCCTTGAGGTTATCGATGAACTCAATTTGAAGAACGCCAAGATCTGGAAACTAAATGGAAAGAATAACTTTCTCACGAAATATACACTGGAAGTTTTGGATCCCAATTCAAACTACTTGCTTTATTCACCTGCACCTAAACCGGCAGAACAAGAAAATTGGCTGCTGGACACACAGCTGTATTCGTATGAGTTTACAGCAGACAAAGTAACTCTGATCATGACGGATCTGGGAATTAGCGATGAACACCTCAGACCTGTCTTTAAAAAGTATGAGAAATTCTTCAACAACAAGGAGCGGGCCAGCAGGTTTGCAGAATTTAAGATCGATGAGGGCGATAAAGAAAAGAAGATCGACCAAGCAGTTTTAGCAGTGCTGGCCAAACAAAAGTCATCAGCTTTGGAAGATGTTCTGCGCGCGATCTTAATGGATTCGTTAGAAGAAGAAGCCAACACCATTTGGACTCAGATCGTTAAATTTGGCGATGTAGAAACATTCTGGAGGCTCATAGAAGAGGAATATGGCTATACCCAAGAGCGGAAGCTGAAATCGTTATTTATCTCGCTGCTTGTCACAAGCCTGAGCAGTGTTTTGGAGCGGGAAATACCAGCTGCCTGGAGAGGGTTTATTACAAACAAGCCAACCAACTGCATTGTTTTTATCGATCACTTCATGAACCATAAACGTGATGCTGCTAGATTCGCTCAGTATGCTGATGAACTAGAAGCAGAACTGCACCTTTCGGGTTACCTTGCCGAATGGGAACTGGAAGAATTTTACCAGGCAGACTTATTCAGAGCTTTCGATAAAGCGATTATCAGCAATTTGCTGAACCGTCTATTGCACGGCGGAGAAGAGTTTGAGGAATATAAAGAGATCATCTCCCTGAGGCGAACCAAACACTTCTACCCCGAGTTCGAGAACATCTACAATGCCATCTATCATGCAATAGAGCTCATTGAATTCAAATGCAAATATCGTACAGAAATACCGCTGGAGACTTCTGCAGATTTCTTCCGGCAATACGCTGCAGAATATCACCTCGTTGACCTGGCATATCGCAAGTTTTGCCTATATTACACCCGTGAAAACACAGATGTACTCAAACCTTTAAGCGAAGAAGTTGAGAAACTCTATACGAATTGGTTTCTGCAGCAGCTATCTGTAAAGTGGTCTAATGCTGTTGCAGCAGAACGGGCCCGATTTTGGCCTATTTTGGAAAAAGATATAGATCAGCAAACGAATTTCTACCAGAATCATCTGCTGCCGCTGCTAAATAAAAACGAAAAAGTCTTTGTAATCATCTCCGATGCTCTTCGCTACGAGGCAGCTAGTGAACTGGCAGCAAAAATAAATACCACTTTTAAGGGGACAGTTAACTTTTCATACCTTCAAGGAGTGGTCCCCTCATATACGCGTTTGGGAATGGCTGCTCTACTGCCCTACAAAAAGCTGGAGTTTGCAGCTGAAAAGATAATGGTGGACGGCATTGATTCCTCCAGCTTGGAAAGCAGAATGAAGATTTTGGTGGATAACCAACCAGAAGCTTGGGCTCTAAAGCTGGACGAGCTATTTGAGATGGACCGCAGCCAGCTCAGAGAGGCATTTAGGGGCAAAAAGCTCGTCTATCTCTACCATAACATGATTGACGCTACAGGCGATGAAAAAGCTACAGAGGCAAGAGTTTTTGAAGCAGTGGAACAGACTATAGCGGACATCCTCAAGGGAATAGAAACACTGACCAAGAGCCTTAACGCCACAAATATCTTTGTGACAACTGATCATGGCTTCATCTATAGAAGAAGCCCCCTGGAAGAAAGTGATAAAACAGCTGTAGGATCTGGTGCCGCGCCCTTGTCGGCTAACAGACGCTTCCTTATTTACGATCAGGAAACCGAAATACCAGGCACTTTAAGCATCAAGCTTGATTACGTTTTCGGCAAAGACAGCAATCTCTATGCCGTAGTGCCTAGGGCAGACAATCGCTTCAAGCTATCCGGCGGAGGACAAAATTATGTCCACGGTGGCGCAAGCCTTCAGGAGATAGTAATTCCGTTGATCAAGTATAAAGCTGATCGGAAATCCCTGAAAAACTCTATTACCAAGGTTGATGTAAGGCTTGTCAGCTCTGTCAACAAGATTACAAACAGCATTTTCAGCCTGGATTTCTTTCAAACCGAAAAGCTGGAAGATAAAAAGATTCCCCGGACACTGAAGATTTATTTTGTAGATAGCGAGGGCAACAAGATTTCAAATGAAGGGGTAATCATCGCAGACAAAACCTCTGATGTGCCTGCAGAAAGAACTTTTCGCCTCACTTTCAGCTTGAAAAACCGCAAATATGACAGAACAGAACAATATTTTTTGGTTATGGAAGATCCAGAGGAGGCAGTGGAAAAAATCTACGAGCGAATTCCCTTCACCATTGACCTTGGAATAGTCGTTGACTTTAACTTCTAGGAGGAAGCATATGGAACTGGATCAGAAATTGAATAAGCATTTTGCAGGCAGAGTTGTGAGAAAAGATCTCACCAAACTGATCAAAGAAGGTGCTAATGTACCAGTTTACGTGCTGGAATATCTGCTGGGGATGTATTGCGCCACAGATGATGAGGCGAGTATCCAAGAAGGGATCAAGATGGTGAAAAAGATCCTAGCAGAAAATTACGTGCGGCCGGATGAAGCAGAAAAGATTAAATCCAAGATCAGGGAGCTGGGGAGTTACACTTTAATTGATAAAGTTTCTGTAAGGCTTAACGAAAGGTATGATCTATATGAGGCCATCCTTTCCAATTTGGGAGTTAAGGGACTGGAGCTGTCTCCCCGCTATGTGAAAGAATACGACAAGCTTCTGGCAGGTGGGATCTGGTGCATCCTCCAAATGGAATATCACTATGACGAGTTCCAAAAAAATGTCTCTCCTTTTTTGGTTAGGGATCTGAGGCCAATTCAGATGCCCAACATGAACATGGAAGAAATATTTGAGGGCAGAAAGCATTTTACAAAATCCGAATGGCTGGATACTCTTCTCCGCTCTGCTGGTCTGGAGCCTACCCAATTCGAAGAGGACGTTAAGTGGCATCTTTTGGCTAGAATGATCCCCTTTGTGGAAAACAATTATAACCTTTGCGAGCTAGGACCTAGAAATACAGGCAAATCCCATATCTATAAAGAACTGTCTCCAAACTCGATTCTGGTTTCTGGTGGCCAGACAACTGTAGCCAATTTGTTTTACAATATGTCCACTCGTACCATCGGGCTGGTTGGTCTGTGGGATGTAGTTGCCTTCGATGAAGTTGCAGGCATCTCTTTCAAAGATAAAGATGGCATTCAGATCATGAAGGACTTTATGGCCTCAGGTTCTTTTGCGCGGGGTAAAGAAGAGAAAAACGCCAATGCTTCCATGGTTTTCGTTGGCAACATTAATCAAGACGTTGATGTTTTAGTAAAGACATCCCATCTGTTTGCTCCCTTTCCAGAGCAAATGAATAACGATGCTGCCTTTTTTGACCGAATGCATTTATATATCCCGGGGTGGGAGATACCTAAAATGAGGCCGGAGTTTTTTACAAACAAATATGGGTTTGTAGTGGATTATCTGGCAGAATATTTCCGGGAGATGCGCAAGATCTCCTATGCAGATGCCATCAACAAATATTTTAAGCTGGGAAACAACCTCAACCAGAGAGATGTTATTGCAGTGAGAAAGACGGTCTCGGGTCTTATCAAATTACTATATCCTGACGGTGAGTATTCAAAAGAAGATGTGGCCGAAATATTGGAATATGCTCTAGTTGGTCGGCGGAGAGTTAAAGAGCAGCTGAAAAAAATCGGCGGGATGGAGTTTTATGATGTACATTTTTCCTATCTCGAAGAAGACACGTTCGAAGAACACTTTGTCTCGGTGCCTGAGCAGGGTGGAGGCAAGTTGATTCCAGATGGTCAATTAAAACCAGGGCATCTGTATACAGTAGGACAAGGCGATTCCAACATGTTAGGCGTTTATAAAATTGAAATGCAAGTCACCTCAGGCAGCGGCAAATTTGAACGCACTGGTCTCGGTTCTAACTCCAAGGCGAGAGAAAACGCCAATATTGCATTTCAATACCTCAAAGCCAACTCCAAAAGCATTAGCGGGACGATTAGCACTACGACAAACGACTTTATTCTTTATGTACAAGATCTGCAAGGCATCGGCATGATGACTGACTTAACCCTGGCTGTGTTTGTAGCGTTATGCTCTGGTGCCATGCGCAGGTCTGTGCAGAGCCAGCTGGTGATCTTGGGGAATATGACTTTAGGCGGTTCTATTGTAAAGGTCCCTAATCTAGCTAACATTCTCCAAGTTTGTTTTGATGCTGGAGCTAAAAAAATCCTGCTGCCATTTGCTTCGGCAGCAGATATATCCACTGTGCCACCAGAGCTCTTGGCTAAGTTTCAAACTTCTTTTTATCAAGATCCTGTGGATGCTGTGTTCAAAGCCCTAGGCGTCGAATGAAGCCTGGGGCAATATTATCTCCCAATTTCCAGCTTGGATTATTGGAAGCTGGACAGTCAAAAGTTTATTGAGCTAAGAAACCAGTAAATCTTCGTCAAACCAAGGCATTAGCTGCTTAGATTTAATTATTCGTGTTATGGATAAACGGGGGTTAAGAGCAAACAGGCGAAAAATA
>Ga0209537_1003795_pt1 | contig 13456 bp, 12 predicted proteins | sample BioPla4DNA1_FD_187698 | JGI IMG/M metagenome (GOLD analysis project Ga0209537, IMG submission 187698) | Biogas fermentation microbial communities from Germany - Plant 4 DNA1 (SPAdes) (version 2) | ecosystem: Engineered > Bioreactor > Anaerobic > Digestate | place: Bielefeld, North...
TTGATTATACTGATATGTTCCCTTGAACGGTGACTTTTCAAAAATCACCGAAAAATTGGTTGACATGTTCCCTCGAACAGACGATTTCTAAAATAGCTTACAGACATTAATTCCATCAACTCGAACCGTGTGGAGGCGATGGTGTTGATGACAAGGGTATAACCGTTGATTTACTGAATTTACTGGACTGTATCTAATTTATTTACCCGACCTGAAGGGCAAAAATGCGTATATGGAAACATATCGAGAGAGTATTTTTATGGTGAAATTTTAGATCCAAACTTAGCATGGTTGAGTTAACAGGATGGATATACATTTTTTATAAAAATAGTATTGACTGTAAACCTTGTTTATAGCTTACGATTGCTTTAGACTTAAAAAGGAGGTCATGAAAATGACAATAAAAGAAGTTGAAAAAATTTTGGGAATTCCAAGAGCAACCGTAAGGTTTTATGAAAAAGAGGGACTTATTGAGCCGAAAAGAGAAAAGAATGGATATCGTGATTATTCACAAACGGATGTTATACGATTGAAAAAGATAATTATTCTTCGCAAGATAGGTCTGTCTGTTAACGATATATTGGATATTTTTAACGGAGCCAAAACAATGGAAGAGGTACTTAAAAATAATATTGTTAATCTTCAGGAACAAATCGATGTGCTGAGCGGTGCAAAGAACCTTAGCCGTAAGATGTTGGAGGACAAAGCGGAGATATCCTTATTTGATGTTGATATGTATTGGAATATCATTGATAAAGAAGAGAAGAAAGGAAACTCTTTTATTGATATCGCAAAGGATATTGCTCGCATGGAGAAGGGAATTCTAGCAAGTTATTTTAGCTGGACGTCTGTTGACGGAGAAGTCTACGATTCTTTTCCAAAGTTTATCTTAAATGTAGTGATTGCTACAGTTGCTGTTGGATGTATTATATGTATGATAAGAGGGACTTGGAATATTATTAATTTCTTTGATGGCATCATTGGAATCATAACTATTATATTGGTGGAAGCTATTCTTAGCGTTCCACTTTATCTTCTTGGAAAGAAATATTCATGGATTCGGGAGAATAGGAATAAGGTTTTGATTATGACATGTCTAATCATCTGTGCTGTGCTTCTATTCTTTAATAATATTCTATAGTGCAGTATGACTATTTTAACGCATAGTCTGCTACAGAAGAAACTAAGATAGAGTTAATACAAATGGCAATGGACTTCCTAAATCAATCGAAATATAGGTAAAATATATAGGTCCTTTTTATAGTACAATTTATCCTTGTGATGTACATTTAGCAGTACTACATCAATAAAGTCTGAAACCCTAAAGGAAATAAAAGAAGGTTTTCAGAGAAACTTGGATAAATATATATAAAGACAGTATTTGGAATGTCATATATATAAAGAACATAACAGCCATAAGAATAGTTTAAACATTGGATAGGAGCTATTGCAATGGTACTTAGTGTTAGCCGCAGGACGGACATTCCTGCTTTTTATTCCCAGTGGTTTATAAACAGGTTAAAAGAGGGGTATGTTTTTATAAAAAACCCAATGAATTCAAAACAAATCAGCAAGATCAACATCAATCCTCAAGTAGTGGATTGTATTGTCTTTTGGACTAAAAATCCAAGACCATTGATCAAGAGTCTGGATGAAATTGATTCCATGGGATATCATTATTATTTTCAATTTACCATAACCCCATATGATAATACTATTGAAAGAGCACTACCGGATAAGAGCAAAATAATAGAGACTTTTATAGCCTTAAGCAAGAAGATTGGTAAAGAGAAGCTTGTATGGAGATATGATCCTATTATTTTAAATCCGAGTTTGACCATAGACTACCATGTAGAGGCTTTTGAAAGGATGGTATCACAGCTTTACCAATATACAAATGAGTGCATAATTAGCTTCGTTGATCTTTATAGTAAGACCGAAAAAAATATGGGAAAAGATTCAATAAGACAAATAAGAGAAGATGAGATGCATATTATCGCCAAAGAATTTTCCAGGATAGCACATAAAAGGGGAATAAAAATACTTACTTGTGCCGAAAAAATAGACTTAGATCAGTATGGTATAGAGCATGCTTCATGTATAGATAAAGAAAAGATCGATAATATAATTGGATGTTCGTTATCCCATAAAATTAAAAAGGATGGACAAAGACTAAGTTGTGGCTGTATTGAATGTATTGATATAGGAGCATATAATACATGCAAACACAATTGCTTATACTGCTACGCAAGCTTTAGTACTGAGCAAGTCATCAAAAACAACAAGCTACATAATCCAAAATCCGCCATATTGATAGGAGATAGTGATGAAATAACAAATTACTCAGAACGAAAGGTTATAAGCCTTAGAGATAATCAATTGAGGTTTATATAAAAATAGGAGGTGGCAATTATGGCCATTCTCGCTTTTGTTTTATTTACCTAGTTATTTTATGTTTACCTTGTGGCATTAGAGATGGATTCTTTCAATGAGTTGGTTAATCGAAAGGGGGATATATTATGCCATTTACTATTATCCGAAATGATATAACCAAAATGGAGGTTGATACAATAGTAAATGCCGCCAACACTAGGCTGTTGATGGGTGGAGGGGTATGCGGAGCTATATTTAAGGCTGCAGGAGAGGCTGAGCTTCAATCTGCTTGCCAAAAACTTTCCCCTATCAAAACAGGAGAAGCGGTTATCACCCCAGGTTTTAGGCTGCCTGCTAAATATATAATCCATACAGCAGGTCCCATTTACCGTGATGGGAATCAGGGGGAGGAAGAATTACTTCGAAGTTGCTATATTAACTCCCTACAATTAGCCCTGGAAAACAAGTGTGAGAGTATAGCTTTTCCCTTAATATCCAGTGGTATATATGGATATCCCAAAACAGATGCTCTGAAAATTGCTACTTGTGCTATTAAGGATTTTCTTGCAGAACATGATATGGATGTATATCTGGTCATATTCGACAAGGAGTCATTTGCTGTAAGCCAGGAGATCTTGGGTGAAGTTAAGGCCTTTATTGATGAAAACTATGTAGGAGATTATGAAGAAATTCATAAAAGCCGCCTTCTGTATGATGAGATAGATATAAAGGAGCTAAGAGACGTCCAAAAAATGGCATATCAAGTAACGGAAAGCATAACCCCAAGCAGCCTGGAACAGTTGGTAGGGAATTTGGACGAGCCTTTTTCCACCACACTCCTTCGACTAATTGATGCCAAGGGCATGACCGATGTTGAGGTATACAAACGTGCCAACTTAGACCGTAGATTGTTTTCCAAAATCCGTAATAATAAAGGATATATGCCAAGTAAGCGGACTGCTATCGCCCTTGCTGTTGCATTGAAATTATCTATAGACGAAACCCAGGATCTGTTAAGAAGAGCAGGATATACTCTTTCCAGCAGTCAAAAGTTTGATGTAATTATACAGTACTTCATTATTAACAGAAGATACGATATATTTGAAATTAACGAAGTGCTCTTTGCCTATGATCAGCCACTACTGGGCGGATAAAAACTACTGATCAAACGTCGCTTGTTAAGCGACCTAATATCCCTTTTTACATGCTATCCTCATATTAATAGAGAAGTTATATTAATATTTAAGGAGGATATAGCTATGAAAAAGGGGTTAACAGAACTGGTATTTATTCTGGATAAAAGCGGATCTATGGCAGGATTGGAATCTGACACCATTGGTGGCTACAACGCCATGCTAAAAAAGCAGAAAGATGTTGAAGGTGAATGCCGTGTAACCACGGTCCTATTTGACAACAATTATGAATTGCTTCATGATCGCATTGACATTAGGGCAGTTAAACCAATCACTGAAAAGGAGTACTTTGTAGGAGGAACAACAGCACTTCTTGATGCTATGGGTAGGACGATAAATAAAATAATAAACGTTCAAAAGAATACTGATGAGGATTATAGAGCCGAAAAGGCAATGTTTGTTATCATTACTGATGGCTATGAAAATGCCAGCCGTGAGTATACGGTAGAAAATATCAGATCACTAATCCAGAATCAGAAGGATAAATACGGATGGGAATTTATCTTCCTTGGTGCAAACATTGATGCGATAGAAACAGCCACATCTTTTGGGATCAGTCAGGATAGAGCCCAGAATTATCATGCTGATAGTTATGGAATAGAATTAAACTTTTGTGTAATGGATAAAGCAATCACAGTTTATCGTCAGTCTGGTGCACTGCCTGAAGACTGGAAGGATGAGATTGAGAAGGATTATAGAAGGCGGGGAAGTAAGTAAAGGGCAACCATATTCAGATTGCCCTTTATTCCTCGTATGCTTTTTTAAACAATTCAGCCACCATTTCACGGTTGGGTATTCCTTCGTGGAACTTTTCCCCGTCCAGGTAATAGGTTGGAACATAGTAATAGTCGTATTGATCAGCGATTTCTGGGTTTTCTACCTCATCAATTATTTCTATATCAAGCTTTTTATACCCGGGATATTTATCAAAAAGTTCGTCCATGTATCTTCTCGCCTCTTTGCAGTAAGGGCAGCTTGCCATGGTGAACATCAATATTTTTTTCATTTTTTAGCACACTCCTTTTCTTTAGTGAGAATTATTATCAGATTATATTTTATAATAACTTTATTTTTATTCTATAAACATTTTATGTCCAAATATGTTATAATTTTTATTGTAAGCAATTTTTTACTGTAAAAAGATCAAATCATCAAAAAGGAAAAGACATTCTGTTAAAAAGGACAATCTTAGTTTTACACACCATTGTAGAGTCAACCGATTGCTTTAGGCCAAGTTTAATTTGGAAAATTTTATTTCCAAAGACTTAATGTATATTTGCATCTGAGTTTCTGGACCTATTCGATGAACTATACCTTTTGGTATACCAGGAACCTTTTTATAATAGGTACAGTTATTATAGACATACATAATATAGGCAGACAAATTATTCTACATACAAATTGTGGGAAAGAGGTATATAAGCCATATAATTTTGATAAAGAATCCTTTAATGTAGGCAGGGAGGTGATGAGTGAGTCTAAAGATGGTATTAAAGATGCATGGTAGTTAAAAGTCTATTGTAAAGCATAAAACTTACAAAAGGAAAGGATGGTATTAATTATGCAAAAAGTGTGTATATCAAAGGATTGGCTTTTCAGAGGCCCAGGTACAGATGGCTATAAGAAGGTTGATCTGCCTCATGACTATTCCATTTCCCTGCCCCGTAGTCCATCAGCGCCAGGTGGCGGCAGCAACGGTTATTTTCAGGGTGGCCCTGGTAAATATGTAAAATATCATAAATTTGACAGCAATGATAAATATGTAATATTGGATATTGACGGAGCATATATGTGTGCTTCTGTAAGGCTGAATGATCAACTTCTTGCCATGCATCCATATGGTTATACCCCATTTCTTGTGGACCTGACTGAAAAAATCCATCCTGGACGCACCAACAAGATTACCATAGAGACAAATGATATGCAGCCCTCTACACGATGGTATTCCGGTGCAGGCGTTTATCGTGACGTTTTCCTTTGGACAGGCGGTCCAGTACGCATAGAGCCCTGGGATATTTTCATCACTACCCCCGAAGTTTCTGATAACGAAGCCAAAGTCATAGCATCCTGTCAGGTTGCTTCCAACCTGGATGGGGAAGCCATCCTGCGTGGTCAGATTATTGACGCAGAGGGCAAAGTAGTAAAAGAAGATGAAACAAGGATTACCGTTAAAGATGGAGAAAAGACTCCAGCACAGCTATCCTTTACCCTTTCATCTCCAAATCTATGGGATGTTGATAATCCTTATCTATATTCCCTACATACTGAAATAATAGTAGATAATAAATGCTCAGATACATCAGACACAACATTTGGTATACGCACAATTTATGCTGATGCAAAAAAAGGCTTTCTCTTAAATGGCAGGCCCATGAAACTACGTGGTGGCTGCATACATCATGACCACGGCGTACTGGGAGCAGCAGCCTTTCCGGCAGCTGAAGAACGCAAGGTGAGACTTCTGAAAGAGGCTGGATTTAATGCTATTCGTATTGCACACTATCCACCATCCCTGGCATTATTGGAAGTATGTGACAGACTAGGTATGCTGGTCATGGATGAGGCCTTTGATATGTGGAGAAACGGGAAAAATGCCAATGACTATCATCTATGGTTTGAAGACTGGTGGGCTCGAGATATCAGCTATATGGTACTGCGGGACCGCAATCATCCATGTGTTGTCAGCTACTCCATAGGAAATGAGGTTATTGAAAGAGACGGTTCCTCGGATGGAGCCAAATGGTCAGCACTTTTAGCAGCCGAAGTCAGAAAATATGACAATACCCGTCTTGTTACCTCTGGCATATGCGGTATGTGGACATATCCAGAAGAGTGCGATCCAGAGGATTATAAAGAGATCTTTTATCAAGGCTACCCTGATATAGGAGAAGGGGGCATTGAAACAAGCTGGCACAAGCGTACTGAAGATGTTATGAAGCCTTTGGATATTGTTGGATATAATTATCTATATAAGAGATATGAACATGATCATAAGCTGTATCCAGACCGTGTCATATGGGGTTCTGAAACCCATGCCTTGGATTTTTATGATTCCTGGAAGGCAGTTCTGGAGAATGATCATGTTATCGGGGACTTTACATGGACAGCCTATGATAACCTGGGTGAAGTGGGTACTGGACGTTCCTGCTGGGAACGTGATGGAAAGATTACCGGTATCAGCATAGCTGAATATCCATGGCGTTCTTGTTATCAGGGAGATCTGGACTTGTGTGGTTATCGCCGTCCTCAGTCCTATTTTAGGGAAGCGGTTTGGATTGGAAATACCCAGCCTCGTATCTTCACTGTTCATCCGGAACATTATGGAGAAGGTTTCTCTGGAACTGGCTGGCATTGGTATGATGTGCTGGATTCCTGGACCTTTGACGATAAGTATGTTGGAAAAATGGTTGAGGTTCAAGTTTACACTGATGCCGACGAGGTAGTTTTCTTCCTCAATGGCCAAGAAATGGGAAGGAGTAGGACGGTTAAGGGAATAGCAACTCTTGATATCCCATATGAAAAGGGCACCCTTTCTGTTATTGCCTTTAAAGATGGAGTAGAGTGTGGTAGTTCATCTCTCCATACAGTAGGAAAGCCAGCTAAAGTAAAAGTAGTTCCTGAAAAGACCGTATTTAATGCAGATAATAGAGATCTATGCTATTTCCAAATTTATATCACTGATGAAAACGATGACCGTGTCCCAGATGCTAAAAACGAGCTGACCTGTCTTGTAGACGGTGGTGAATTAATGGGTATTTTCAGCGGTGATCCCAAGAATGAAGACCAGTATACATCAAACAAATGTCACGCCTTTGAAGGCAGGGCTCTTGCTATTATACGCACTAACAATCCAGGAGAGGTTAAAATAGCAGTTGGAAGCCCTGGGCTTAGGATGGATACTTGTACAGTAACTGCAAAATAATCTAAATTTAAGCGCCAGAATAGCTCTGGCGCTTTTACAAATGTAGTTAATAAAAGGGGACTGATATTTTTTTAGATAACATTGATAACATGGCAGTTATTAAATGGGGGATTTTCTATGAATGACAAGAAAACAAACTTTGGTGAGTTCATTACCATCTATAACGAGCTTGATGAGTTTATGCGAAAAGAATTGAACCAAGATTATTGGGTATCACATAGCGATTTAATAAGACAATTAGCTAAGAAAAATAAGGTTGTTAAAATATATATGGATGAATTATTATCATTTGCAAGGCTGAGAAATGCCATAGTCCATAATCCGGATAAAAGACATGCACATCCCATTGCTGATCCTCATGACTATATAGTTCAAAAATACGAAAAGATTCTTGATAATATTATGAGACCTGCAAAAGCATTGGAAACCATAGCCGTAAGGGATAAAAAAATATATACAGCCAGCCTTGAGGATAGTGCATTAGAGGTTATGAAAGATATGAATAAATACGCTTACACATACATTCCTATAATAGAAAGCGGAAGATTAGTCGGAGTATTTAGTGAGAATACCGTATTTTCTTATATTGTTCATACAGGAAATCTGTCCTTGGAAAAGGGTATGAAGATAAGAGAGTTTGCTGAATTTATTCCCATTAATAAACATGAGAGTGAATCCTTTGAGTTTGTATCCAAAGGTACACTGGTAATAGATATTGAAGAGATGTTCGCAAAAGAGCTTAAACAGGGAAAAAGGTTGGCAGTAGTATTTATTACCGCTAACGGAGATCCAAAAGAAAAACTATTGGGATTAGTTACAGCCTGGGATGTGGCGGGATATAGAGAAGATTAAAGGTATTCTAGATATATAAATTGGTTTGTAAACAATATGCCTCTTTAAACCTTCATCTAAGAAATCATATAAATCTTAAGGTACTAAAATTTTTAAAATCAAAGACAGACAGAAAACTTTTTTATAATTAGTGGGGTATATTATATAAAACCCAAGAATCCAGGAGGTTTAATGATGCGTAAAAATTATTCACATAAAAGCTTGAAATCTTTTAAGATACTCACAATTATAATGGTACTAGCTGTTGCCATGCTGATTAGTTCCTGTACTGCTAGTTTTAAGCAAGGTCAAAACCAAGTACCATTAATTGATCCAATCAAAGCTACAACTGATAAACCGATAGATAAACCAGAGGAGGATGAATCTGATAACCTTAATGAAGCTATAGAAAGCAATGAGGCAGACAATGAAGAGGTTAAAGACAGCCAATCTGTTAACGCTGGAGATAAGGTAAAAGAGTTTGATGCCATTAAAGACATGCAGCTAGGGTCTTTAAAAGCTGACATGCCAAAAGCTGAAGTAGAAAAGGTTATGAAGTCTGAGCTAGTGGATACAGTTATCAAGGAAGAGTATGGTATGGAAACAGAAATACAAACATACAAAGACGGAACAGTTATCAACCTGTTGGACGACAAGATATATTCAATCAAGATAACATCATCAGATTATGCCACTCCCAGAGGTTTGAAGATAGGAGATAGGGAGGAAACCTTACGAAAACTGTACGGGGAACCATCAGCAATAGAAGATGGAAAATGGATCTATTCTTCCAGAGGTTATGATATGTTCTTTGTAACTGTAAAAGATGGTATAGTAGTAGAAATCATGATAAGTCAGGTTTTATAGAATTTTAAAGTATCAAATAATGTATCGAAAAATGATCTTCGGGTAATGCTCGAGGATCTTTTATTTTTCCATTAATTCAAAGGTGCTGAACCACAAGCTTTATCACTTCGGGCTTTGACTCAAGTTAGTATTAAATATTTATCTACAAAGAGGTATAAAAAGGTAAAAGGTAGAATATTCGAAAGGACTCTTCTGAATAAATAAATCAACCTTTATCGTTATAATGAATCCAGATCAAAATCATAAAACTGAGCTTATTAAGAATATGAACTGTTTTAGGTGGTATACATAGTGTTGTTATCCACAAAAGGTAAGTATAGATGTAAGAGTGACAAGAAGAAGTTAATTTCAAAACTCAGCTAAATAAGATATCATTTATATGTATATTTTTCAAACTTTGATTAATATAGAGTTATTTAGGTATGATAGCAAATGAAAGTAGTAAAATATCTATATTTTTATTGAGACTGATCATTATTTTAAGAGAATTGAACACAAAAGCTAGGTATAAATTGATTAGCTAAGAAACATGAAAAAAGAAAAGAATTTTGTTATAATATTAATTGCAATTATTTAAGTAAAACTATAGCAAACTAGAATTCTATAATATTTTTGTGTAGATTTAGAGATTATGCTATATATGTTTGGGATAATTTTAAAAGAAGAATGTAAAAAAGAACGAATATATGTTCATTTGTGAAAAAATAGGTTATAATGTAGTTTAATAAGGCAATCAAGGATGTGAAAGGGAGAATACCGTGAAATACAACAAGGATGCATTACCCGTAGTTAAATGGGCAGGAGGTAAAAGACAGTTACTACCCGAGATAAGAAAATATATACCTAAAAAATTTACTATATATTATGAGCCTTTTGTTGGTGGTGGGGCAGTTCTTTTCGATATTCAACCGAAAAGAGCTATAATTAATGATGTGAATTCTGAATTAATAAATTTATATGAGGTTATTAGAGATAGTGTCGATTTATTAATAGAGGATTTAAAAAAACACAAAAATGAAAAAGAATATTTCTATAGAATAAGAGAGTTAGACAGAGATATTGAAAAATATAATAAATTAACTAAAGTGGAAAGAGCATCAAGATTACACTATTTAAATAAAACGTGCTATAATGGGTTGTTTAGAGTTAATCAAGCTGGACAATTTAATACACCTTTTGGAGATTATAAAAATCCCAATATAATTAATGAGAAGATAATAAGAGCTGTTAGTGATTACTTTAATTGGGCGGATATTACATTTAAGTGCGGTGATTTTGAGGATAGTCTCAAGGGTATAGAAAAAAATGCGTTTGTGTACTTTGATCCTCCATATGATCCAGTTTCAGAAAGCGCTAATTTTACTGAATATTCAAAAGAAGGCTTTACTAGGAAGGATCAGATAAGGTTAAAAAAAATATGCGATAGGTTAAACAAAAAAGGAATAAAATTTCTGTTATCAAATTCAGCAACAGAATTTATCAGAGATTTATATAAAGACTATAATATAGAGATTATCCAAGCAAGACGCTCTGTTAATTCTAATGGAAAGAAAAGAGGGGAAGTGGATGAAGTGTTGGTGAGGAACTATGAGTAATAAGCCAAAAACCAAGAATGATAAAGCTTGGGAAAAATTGTTTGATAAGTATAGTATCAAAGAGAAAATAAAGGAAGTAGGATTTTTTAAAATTTCATCGGCGCAGATAAATGAATTTAGAGAAGCAAGATTGATGACTAAGTTTGATCACAGGAATAATCTTCCACAGATATTTGAAAAAGAAAAACTATCTATACTACCAATCACAAGAGGAGATTATATTATAGGTCAATTTGATGTATATCATACTTTTGAAAAGCCTAGCCATCGAATTAACAAGTTTAGTTTTCCAAGTCATATAAATAGTATAAGCTATGATAATATTACAAGTGAAGCCAACGCAATAAACGCTGCATATATTTCTGGAATTATAGCTGACTTTACAGAAGATGAAAAACTTCTTCCTACTGTCAGTGGGCGGATGAGTTCAGAAGATTTTAGCTTTAAGATAAAAAATATCACAAATAATCGATTAATACCTATTTTTGTATCCAATTCACAAATAGAGATTGATGGCGGATATGAAGGTCTGAACTCACTTATTATCATAGAAGCTAAGAATTCTATCTGTAATGATTTTTTAATCAGACAGTTATATTACCCATATAGGTTATGGAATAAGAAATTGCATAAATCTGTAAGGCCAGTATTTCTTACATATTCTAATGGCATATTTAGTTTTTATGAATATACATTTGAAGATTTATATAAGTACAATTCGCTTTCATTGGTAAAGCAAAAAAATTATTCCATAGAGCCAGATAGTATAACTTTAGATGATGTAGTTACAATATATAAGAATATAAAAATAGTCTCAGAGCCTAGTAATATTCCTTTTCCACAGGCTAATAGCTTTGAAAGAATAATCAACTTATGTGAGATATTATATGAAAATGATACCCTATCGAGAGATGAAATAACCTATAGATATGATTTTAATTCTAGACAAACTAATTATTACACTGATGCAGGAAGATATTTAGGATTAATATATAAAAAAAGAGAAGATGGGTCAATACAATACTATTTAACATCTAAAGGTATAAGTTTATTTTCTAATAATATAAAAGCAAGAAATCTGAAATTTGTAGAGTACATACTTGAACATATGCCTTTCTATTTAACTTTTAAGCTTTTATTAGAAAAAGGGAATATGCCATCAAAACAGGATATAGTAGAAATAATGAAAGAGTCAAAAGTGCATAGAATCATATCTGAAGATACCTTTATAAGACGAGCATCAACTATAGCTAGCTGGATTAACTGGATAATAAAATTAACTATGCAATAGATCTTCTAATATAGAAAGGAAGATTTTATTAATATGGCTAATTCTAAATATTTAAAAATTGATGAACTATATAGTAATGAGGATATTAAATATATAAAAAAACTTGAGTTATATCAGAAAGAGTCGAGTTCAGAGTACACATATGATAGCTTTTCTGATAAAATTATTAATATAAATGAGAATATAGAGATTAGAGAACAATATGAGCCTTATACTTATCAGGATTTAAGCAATAAAATAGATGTGCTCACTCCTAATAATTTTGAACTTGAAACAACAACGGTATGGAGTTTTCCGAATAGGGGAAGATGGGCAACACATAATCCTAGATATAGAGGAAATTGGTCGCCTTATATACCTAGAAACCTCATTCTAAGATATTCAAATAAAGGAGATATTGTATTAGATCAATTTTTAGGAAGCGGCACTACTTTAATTGAAACTAAATTATTAAAAAGACATGGAATAGGAGTTGACATAAATAGCAATGCTATCGAAATCTCAAAAAAGAATGTTTCTTTTTGTAAAATAGATAAGTATGAACCAAATATAATCAAAGGTGATGCTAGAGATTTATACTTTATTGATAATAGCAGCATTGACTTAATATGTACACATCCTCCTTACTCAAATATTATTAAGTATAGTGAAGATCTAGATGGAGATCTGTCGCTTTTGGATGTTGCTGATTTTGTTAAAGAAATGAAAAAAGTGGCAGATGAATGCTATAGGATATTGCGAAACAACAAATATTGTGCAATCTTGATAGGTGATATAAGGAGAAATAGACATATAGTACCTTTGGGATTTAAAGTAATGCAACAATTCCTTGATGCTGGCTTCATTTTAAAAGAGATTGTAATAAAACATCAGCATAATTGCAAGTCTGGTAAATTCTGGTATAGCAGAAGTATAAAGTATAACTTTCTATTGATTGCACATGAATATCTATTTATCTTTAGAAAACCTTAGATAATATAATCATAGAGTTTAATTTTAGGAAGTCTCGGAAATATTGATTTATATTATTAATGTAGAAGTTAAGTAGGGTAAGGTACTAAAACATTAAGCTAATTCAAGATGTTCAATTTTCTAAAGATAAAATATATTTTAATACAACAATTAAAAAATTAATAGAAAAATAAGATTAAAATAAGACCTTTAAATCGTGATTATGCAGTATAAAATTCTTGCCAGTAAGGGTAACTTAGATTAAAAGCACAAAATCTACAGCCTCTGAAAAAACCATGACTGTTAATCTAATAAGTTTTTTCAGTAGTGTTGCATTAAATAGATTTTAAAAAGTCAATAGTAAAATAGTGATGGTACAACTTACATCCTTAGGTCAATAATGGTAATGGATAAAGTCAGAGGGAGCACCCCC
>Ga0209537_1003806_pt1 | contig 13424 bp, 12 predicted proteins | sample BioPla4DNA1_FD_187698 | JGI IMG/M metagenome (GOLD analysis project Ga0209537, IMG submission 187698) | Biogas fermentation microbial communities from Germany - Plant 4 DNA1 (SPAdes) (version 2) | ecosystem: Engineered > Bioreactor > Anaerobic > Digestate | place: Bielefeld, North...
ATCTATTCTTCCTTTTCCTAAAGTAAATTGACGCTATCAAAAATTTTTTCAAACCTTGACAGAAATGCCACAAGATATTATAATATGATTTGTTACAGCGACTAAAATGTAACAAATCAATATTTGCGGATGTGGCGGAACTGGCAGACGCGCTATCTTGAGGGGGTAGTGGGCAACGCTCGTGTGGGTTCGAGTCCCACCATCCGCACCAGAAAAACACAGATTGTTTAATCTGTGTTTTTTTATTGTTCAAAAAAAACTATGAATATGGAATAAATAGGAGATAATCGGAAACAATGTCCAATACAGGTGAAGTTGTATTAACTATTGAAAAGATGACAACAATATTGTAAAATAATCTTAACAATTTCGTAAGAAGCTAATGCATTTTTTGTTTAGTTATGGTAAAATATAGATAATTTATTAAGACTATGGAGGTAATTATGTTTAAGAAACTTTTTTCCTGCCTAGTGATATTAATTTTAATTTCAATATTACCTTTTGGATACATATTAGCTGACACCGGGTCAGATGCTGAAGATTCTATAAATGAAGATATAAATCCTTCTGAAATTCTTAAGATTAAGAGTCAGGGACAAGAAGTAGTAAACCTTCAGATGAGGCTTAGGGATCTAGGATACTTTAATTATAAGGTTACGGGATATTATGGAGAAGCCACCCGCAATGCTGTGGTTTTGTTTCAAGAAGAAAATGGACTAGCTGTGGATGGGACGGTAGGACCGGAGACAAAAAAGGTGCTATACAGCAGCAGTGCAAAACGGCATACTGTAATTCCTACCAGGGCTAGCGAATTTTTGCCTGCTTCTAGGGGCGGTGTATCATCTATGGGTGTAATGGTGGATTGGTTCTCCCAAGGTCAATACCTTTTCCCTAGAGGTTCAGTGGCAAAAGTTACAGATCTTTATACGGGTAAATCTTTTAATATGAAGAGAACAGGTGGCACATACCATGCTGATTCTGAACCTGTTACTTCCGAAGATGCTAAGACCATAAAATCCATATGGGGAGGATGGAGCTGGGACAGGCGGCCTGTTATAGTAGAAGTAAGTGGAGTCAGAATCGCAGCTTCTATGCACGGTATGCCTCATGCTTTTGATAGGGTACCCAATAATGGCATGGATGGTCATGTTTGTATACATTTTTATAAAAGCAGAACTCATATAAGAAATAAAGAAGACCCAGACCATCAAGCAATGGTACGAATTGCAGCTGGTAAATAAGTGTCAATAAGCAGAATTTATATGCTTAGAATCGCCCTTGATAGGGCGTTTTTTGTGGAATAAAAAATATCTTTACTGGCTAGATTATCTATCATAGGAAAGAAATTAGATACTGTGAAAAAAGGTGATAATATCAAAGATAAATATAATCTAATTAAGATAGGAATTATAGGATTAGTAGCTGGATTATGTAATGGTATGTTTGGATCAGGCGGTGGAATAATAGTGGTGCCTGCTATGACTTATTTGCTAGATGTGAAGGAACATGATGCTCATGCTACTGCCATTTCAGTTATTTTGCCCCTATCGTTGGTAAGTGTTTTTGTATATTTTAAGAGCAATCATTTTGATTGGAATATGGTGTGGAAGGTAGGGATAGGTGGAGTAATTGGAGCTGGTATAGGAGCATGGCTATTGCCCCAAATACCAGTTAAAATACTTAGTAAAATTTTTGCTGGGTTTATGATAATAGCAGGATTAAGGATGATTTTTTAATGATATTATTTTTTATAGGCCTGGTTTCTGGGATAGTTAGTGGCATGGGCATGGGTGGTGGTACCATTTTAATACCTGCTCTAATATTCTTTGCTAGTACACCGCAGCATTTAGCCCAAAGCATAAATCTTAGCGTATTTTTCCCTACAGCAATTATTGCTTTGTGTATTCATACTAAAAATAAGCACGTAAGATATAAATTAGCTTTCAAAATAATCATTGTAGGTGTAATAGGGGCATTTATAGGTTCTAGGATAGCTGTATCTATGTCAACCCATACCCTTAGAAAATTTTTTGGTGTTTTTATACTTGCCATGGGAATCTATGAATTATTTAAAAAACCTAAGAACAAAAAACAATAAAATGGGGATAAGAAAACGGGCGTTAAATTGCCCGTTTTTTGATTAATTGACATATTTTTTACTTAGTTCCATAAATCTATCAATGTCCTGTTTTATAAGATTCAATGAGCTTCTCCAAAAGTCTATGGAACGGATATCAATATTCACCATTTTGGCTACATCGGCTATATTGTTTTTTCCAGTAGCCTGAAGAAGCTTATCGTATTCAGAAACGAAGGCCTTACCTCGTTTTAAGTATTCTGCATAAACTCCCTTTGCAAACAAGAGTCCAAAGGCATAGGGGAAATTATAGAAGTTATAATTAGCAGAATAGTAATGGGATTTACATATCCACATATAGGGATGTAAAACCTCATGATCTAGCCCAGGACCATATGCCTCTTTTTGTGCATTCATCATAAGATCTTTTAACTCGCTGACAGATAGGGGATGATCCTTTCGTATTTCAAAAAGTCTACTTTCAAATAGGAAGCGGCTATAAATATCTACTATTACCTGTCCAGAATCAGATATTGAAGATTCTAAGATACCAAAAGCTTGTTCTTCAGTAGCTTCCTTTAAGGTAGCATCCATTATTATGGTTTCACAGAATATAGAAGCTGTTTCGGCTATAGGCATGGTATAATCACTATTTAGGATAGACTCCTCTTCCAAACAGAAACCATGGTAAGCATGGCCTAACTCGTGAGCAAGGGTGGTAATATCACTAAAGGTTCCTGTAAAGTTGGTTAAAATCCTGCTAGCTTTAATGGCATGAATGTTGGAGCAGAAAGCACCGCCCATTTTTCCCTCTCTTGGCTCGGCGTCAATCCATCTATTTTCGAAGGCATTGTCTGCAAAGTCGGCTAATTTGTCGCTAAAGCTTCTAAAATTTTTCACTATATAATCTCGGGCTTCTTTATAGGTAAATTTCATGTCCATCTGTCCAAGAGGCGCAAACAGGTCATAGAAGGGTAGTCCGTTTTTATGTCCTAATATTTCTGCCTTTCGCCTGTAATACTTATGAAAATAAGGTAGGCTTTCTTTCATGGCATCCAGCATAGCATTTAAGGTTTCCTCATCAATTCTGGACTTGATTACAGTTTCCTCTAAAGGAGATTTATAACCTCTCATGGCCGATACAGTTAAAACCTCTCCTTTGATACCATTGAGACAGGCAGCAGATGACTGTTCAATCTTTTTATAGGCTTCTAACTCAGCTTCGTAGGCTTTTTTCCTTAGCTGAGCATCCCCTTCATAGGCCATGTTTCTTACAACGGGTAAAGGAAGCTCTCTCTTTTCACCATCAATTTCAATATCTACTAATAGGGTAGATGTTAAGATATCTTGAAGCTGACTCCAAGCACTAGAACCTGTATTGCTCATTTTGGCTATCAATACTTCTTGGTCCTCACTTAATAGGTATTTAGAATTTTGTACTTTTTCCCATAAATAAAAACTATGCTCCCTTAAGAGCTGGGATGAATTAATGATGTCTTCTAAATTATCTAGGGAAGCTAGCCATTTTTGGAAAGTCACAGAAGGCTCAGTAAGTTCATTATATTTAACTTCTAGCTTATCCATAAACTTCAAAGCATCTTGGTCTTTTGCGTTTACACTGGATCTTAGGCTTGCATATGTCATTAATTTGGAAAGAATATTAGCCAATTCAATTTCTGTATTTATGTAATACTCAATCTTTTCTTTAGGTTTGTCTTTTGAAGCAAGATTTTCTTTTGCCCATTTTTTCATTTGGTCAATTAATAAATCGACTTTTGCAAAATCATCTTTAAACTCTTGTGAATCAAAAGAAGAATATAACTCCTTTAAACTCCATCTCATATCCATAGCTATTCCTCCTTATGTATAATAGGTACTTAAATTATAATATCTCCATAGATAGGAAATTTCAACTAAAATCTCCTTTTTAAAACATCAACCAAAAATGTTTTCATTTCTTTCTAAAATTATGTTATAATAAATTGATGTCAAAAACCGGCGAGATTTTTTATAAATCTCTGTCGGCTTTTTTCGTATTAGGGGAATGTTATTATTTTAACGAAATTTTTTAAAAACTATTATTTGTGATAAAATTAACTTATCTATATTACTGAAACCAAGGATATTAAACAGTTTGAGGAGGGTGTTTGGTAATGGGGTTTAAATTATTTTCATTTAAAGGGGGAGTTAATCCACCCGATAATAAGCATTTTACAGAAAACAAGCCTATAGAAACAGCTAATGTCCCATCCTTAGTTTATATACCACTTCAGCAGCATATTGGTGCTCCTTGTGAGCCATTAGTTAAACCAGGGGATCATGTTAAGCTGGGGCAAATGATTGGACAACAAAGAGGGTTTGTTAGTGCACCGGTTCATTCCAGTGTATCTGGAATAGTTAAATTTGTAACACCGCTGAGAGCCCCACAAGGGGATAAGATAATGACAGTGGTTATTGAAAATGATGGCTTGGATACCCTAGATGAATCCATAAAGCCAAAAGATGTAGATAATCTTTCCATTCAGGATATAAAACGAATTATATTGGATGCAGGTATAGTAGGTCTAGGTGGTGCTACTTTTCCTACCCATGTTAAGCTATCTCCTCCTGCAGAGAAGGAAATAGATTATGTGATTCTAAATGGCGCTGAATGTGAGCCTTATTTAACATCGGATTATCGTTTAATGATTGAGGAGCCTGACAAAATAATATCAGGTTTAAAAATAATTATGAAAGTATTAGATGCAAAATTTGGCTATATAGGCATCGAAGACAACAAGCCCGAAGCTATTTCCTCTATGGAAAAAGCAGCAAGCAATGAATCCAATATTCAGGTAGTATCTTTGAAAACTAAGTATCCTCAGGGCTCAGAAAAGCAACTAATCCAAGCTATAACAGGCCGTAAGGTGCCTTCTGGTGGACTACCAGCAGATGTAGGAGTGGAAGTAAATAATGTAGCTACCGCGGCCAAGATCTATGAAGCCGTTGAGACAGGGATGCCTTTAATAGAAAGAGTAGTTACAGTGAGTGGAAAAGGAATTAAAGAACCAAAAAATCTTAGAGTACGTATAGGCACTCTTTTCAGTGATTTAATTGAGCAGTGTGGTGGATTTAGCTGCGAGCCAAGTAAAGTGGTTGCAGGTGGGCCTATGACAGGTATAGCTCAGCATTCTCTAGAAGTTCCTGTTACAAAGGGCGTTGCTGGTATTTTGGCTTTGTCTCCTGAGGAGACTAAAGATGAAGAGGTATGGCCTTGCATAAGATGCGGCAAATGTATAGAGGTTTGTCCCATCAATTTGATGCCTCTTAGTATTAGTGCTTATTCTTTAAAAGGCGACTTTGATACTTGCCGAGAGTATAATGCCTTAGATTGTATTGAGTGTGGTTGCTGTTCTTATATATGCCCTTCAAAAAGGCCTTTGGTACAATCCATCGTTGTGGCCAAGAATGAAATTATTGCAAAAGAGAAGAGTAACATATCAAATAAGGATAAATAAAATTATGTAAGAGGTTTGGAGGGAAGAAAATGAATAAAACTTTAACAGTCTCTTCTTCACCCCATATCACATCTAATGAGTCAGTTTCCAGGATAATGCTAGATGTGATAATTGCATTGGTCCCAGCTGCTATTGCGGCGGTATATTTCTTTGGGTGGAGATCAGCGTTAGTCATTGCTGTATCTGTTCTATCATCAGTAGCTGCCGAAGCAATATATCAGAAGCTTATGAAAAAGCCAATTACAATAAAAGACTTTAGTGCCGTGGTCACCGGTATTTTACTAGCCTATAATCTGCCGCCTACTATACCTTTATGGATTGTAGTTATAGGAGCGGTTATTGCCATAGTTCTTGTAAAACAAATCTTTGGTGGTATTGGTCAAAATTTTATGAATCCTGCACTTGCAGCCCGTGCTATTTTATTAGCTGCCTGGCCAGTAGAAATGACCAATTGGCAATCTCCAGTTATAGATGGTGTAAGTGCTGCCACCAGTAGTGCAACTAGCAGTGCCACTGTTGATGGAATTAGCAGTGCTACCAGTGGTGCAACTCCTCTAGCTATATTAAAAAGTGGTGGTGTATGGGCAGAATTACCACCCCTATGGGATGTTTTTATTGGAAAAATTGGTGGATGTATTGGAGAAATATCCGCATTGGCTCTGCTCATAGGAGCAGCTTATCTTCTTATTAGACGGGTAATTAGCTGGAGAATACCTATAACCTTTATTGCAACGGTCGGATTGCTAACATGGATTTTTGGTAATGATGGACTGTTTACAGGCCATGGATTATATCATATATTTTCTGGCGGACTTATATTAGGGGCTTTTTTTATGGCAACGGATTATCCCACATCCCCTGTTACTCCTAAAGGCCAGATCATTATGGGCATAGGATGTGGTATTATAACCACGGTAATTAGACTGGTGGGAGGATATCCTGGCGGTGTTTCCTACTCTATTTTGATTATGAATGTGGCAACACCACTTATAGAAAGATATACAAGACCTCGCATATATGGGGAGGTGAGAGGCAATGCCTGATATTATTAAAGTAGGATTGAAATTATTTATAATCACGGTTATTGCAGCTTTGATCCTTGGAATAACTAACTTAGCTACTCAAGGACCCATAGAACAACAGCGAATAAATGCTGCAAATCTGGCCAAGCAAACAGTACTACCCCAAGCTGACGATTTTAATGAAGTAGATATAGTGTCTGAAGCAGCCCAAAATGATAAGGCTAGAATATTGGAAATCAGCGCGGGAATGAAAGATAATAAGTTGGTAGGATATACATTTAAGGTTATGACCAATGGTTATGGTGGAGATATAGAAATAACTGTTGGAATCAATATGGATGGTAAAGTAGAAGGTGTTCAAATTGGACAGCATTCGGAGACTCCTGGTTTAGGCGCAAAAATAATTGAGAAAACTTTTACTGATCAATATCAAGGTAAAGTGATAGAGAATCCAATATCTGTTACCAAAAACCAGCCAGGGGATCAGGAAATCCAGGCCATTTCTGGTGCTACTGTTTCCTCTCATGCTGTAAATGATGGTGTTAATTTAGCTGCCCAATATTTTCTGGAAATATTAAAAAGTGGGGGTGGGCAATAATGAAATTATTAAAGATAATAAAGAATGGTATTATTACAGAAAATCCTACCTTTCGATTGGTATTAGGGATGTGCCCTACCTTAGCCGTTACTACAGCAGCAGCAAATGGGATAGGGATGGGGCTGGCAACGGCATTTGTACTGGTATTTTCCAACCTGGTGGTAGCTCTTATAAAGGATTTTGTTCCAAAACAGGTTAGAATACCAGCATATATTGTAGTAGCTGCTACCTTCGTTACCGTGGTAGACATGATAATGGAAGCTTATGTTCCTGCCCTGTATGAAAGTCTGGGTTTATTCATTCCCTTGATTGTAGTTAACTGTATAATTCTTGGAAGAGCAGAAGCCTTTGCATCAAAAAACACACCTTTAGCATCAGTAGCTGATGGTTTAGGTATGGGGTTAGGTTTTACCCTATCCTTAACCCTTTTAGGGATTATTAGAGAACTCTTAGGTGCAGGAACCATATTTGGAGTACGGGTAATGCCTCAAGCTTTTAATCCAGCTGTTATAATGATTCTGCCACCTGGTGCTTTTATTACCTTAGGTCTATTACTTGGACTATTGAATAAATTTACAGCTAAGACTGAGTAAAGGGGGATAAAATATGGAATATATAGGAAATTTGTTTTTGATATTACTCAGCACAATATTGGTTAATAATTTTGTGTTGTCAAGGTTTTTGGGCATTTGTCCCTTTCTAGGAGTATCCAAAAAAGTATCCACCGCTTTGGGTATGGGCGCTGCTGTTACCTTTGTAATGGCATTGGCATCCTTGATTACCTATATTGTTCAATATACTATTTTAGAAACTTTAGGTCTAGAATATCTACAGACCATTGCCTTTATTCTGGTTATAGCCGCGCTGGTACAATTTGTAGAGATGGTTATACAAAAGATGAGTCCCACTTTATATCAGGCGCTAGGCGTATATCTCCCTCTAATAACTACTAACTGTGCGGTACTTGGTGTAGCCATTATTAACATACAAGAAAAATATGACTTACTTCAGACATTGATCAACGGTACAGGAGCTGCATTAGGATTTACCCTAGCCATAGTACTCATGGCTGGTATCAGGGAAAGGTTAGAGCTTTCAGATATACCTGAACCTTTAAAGGGCTTTCCTATAACTTTAATAACTGCAGGTCTTATGTCTGTAGCATTTCTAGGCTTTCAAGGACTTATTAAGTAGAGGGGGAAGAATATGATTAAGGAAATTTTGATGCCAATAATTAGTTTAGGAGGCATGAGTATAATATTTGGTGCTGGCCTTGCATTTGCATCACAAAAATTTGCTGTGGACAGCGATCCAAGAGAGGAAGAGGTGCGAGAAGCCTTACCTGGTGTTAACTGTGGAGCTTGTGGTTATCCTGGCTGTGATGGCTTTGCTGCTGCGGTTGTTGCAGGAGAGGCTCCTGTAGCAGGCTGTCCTGTAGGTGGGGCTAGTGTTGCTCAGAAGGTTGGAGAAATAATGGGAGTTGAAGTAGGGACTATTGAAAGGCAAGTAGCAAAGGTGTTATGCGCCGGAGATTGCGATAATGCACCAGAAAAGTACCGCTACCAGGGCATTGAGGACTGTGTGGCTGCTTCAATGCTAGCGGATGGTCCTAAGGAATGTAGTTATGGATGCCTTGGTTTAGGAACATGTGTTAGAGCATGCCCATTTGATGCTATCTATATAAACGATAAAGGGATAGCTGAGGTTGATATAGATAAATGTACTGCTTGCGAAAAATGTGTAGCAGCCTGCCCCAAGGATTTAATAGAAATGATTCCTGTATCAAGCCTGGTACAAGTTATGTGTAAGTCAGAGGACAAGGGTAAAGACGTAAGAAAGGCTTGTAAGGTGGGGTGTATTGGATGCAGAATTTGTGAAAAGGCTTGTCAGTTTGATGCCATTAAGGTAGAGAACAATGTTGCCCGTATAGATTATGATAAATGTGTCAACTGTATGGTATGTGCGGAGAAATGCCCCACAAAGTCTATCTATGCAGATTTTGATAGTAGAAAGGTTGCCTTTATTGAAAAAGAAAAATGTACCGGATGTACTGCATGTAAGAGAGCTTGCAAGTTTGATGCTATTGAGGGCAACGTAAGGGAAGTTCATACCGTAATTGAAGATAAATGTACTGGTTGCCAAGAATGCGTAAAAAAATGTCGTTTTGATGCTATCATAATGAAATAGGAATGAGAATATGTCAGTGGTGCAGGTTTATCCTAAAGGGGAATATCATTATGATAATAGAGGAAAATCTATAGATTTTCATAATCTATGGGGTCAATTTTACTGGGCCGATGTACTAGATGGATTATCTAATCTTGTAGATTTGTACAGGAGTAAGATTCAGCTCATATATATTGATCCCCCCTTTATGACAGGACAATTATTTAGGTACCGCCAAAGAATTGGTGATAAGGGCATTATAGAACACGTTGCTTACAGGGATCAATGGAAGGAAGGTAAAAAGGATTTCCTTGATTTTATGAGCCAAGTATTTGAATATGCCTATGAGCTGCTTACTCCTGACGGCTCTTTCTATGTTCATGTGGATTACCGAACTAGTGCTTATTTAAGAATTTTGTTGGACGAGATTTTTGGGGAAGACAATTTCTTAAATGAAATTATATGGTATTACCGAAGTGGAGGCAGATCTAAAAAATATTTTAGTCGTAAACATGACAACATTCTTTTTTATCGGAAGTCATCAGAACATTTTTTCAATATTGATGCCGTTGGCGTGAGACGAGGAAGCAAGAAAAAAAACAATATGAAAAAGGAAGTAGATGAGGATGGTAGGATATTTTGGTCCATAAGATCGGCAGGCAAGGTTTACCGATATTATGAGGATTCTAAGGTATATCCTAGCGATGTTTGGACTGATATTTCTCATCTTCATCAGCGAGACCCCGAAAGAACAGGTTATGATACCCAAAAGCCTGAGGCCTTATTAGAGAGAATTATATTATCATCATCAAGACCTGGAGACTATGTGGGAGATTTTTTTGCAGGCTCTGGAACAACATTAGCAGTAGCCACTAGACTCAATAGGAGATGGATAGGAATAGATTCTAGCCCTCATTCTGTCCATGTGTGCAGAAAGAGGTTGTTGACACAAGATAAAGGCAAAAGCTTTGCTATTCACTATGGGAATAATTATAGGTCTATAGAAGAACCTGTATTAGCTGTAGAAAAAAAACAAACTTGTATCAAAGGAGCTATTATTAACACTATTAGGCTGGTAGATTATAAACCTCCTAAAGATACAGTAAGAGATATTAAAGATAATGAAGATCTAGGTCTTGTAGGACTGGAACAGTTGATTACTGGGCAGTAGGCTGTATAAAGGATGGGTTTTTTTATCCTAAATCATGGGTAAAAAGATCTGATACCCATACTATGATTAAAGATACTATTGAACTGAAAGAATCCATGAACAACAATGATATAGCAATCCATATAACAGATGTTTGGAGCAATCAATTTTTTTATAAATTCAAATAGATAATATAGTAAGAGGATTATAGAGGTCATTGGATAAAAGAAATGACCTCTATATTTGATTTTCCATATTTTTGTATTGATTATAAGGGATAGCAGGTATAACTAGAGTAATTCTAGTGCCCTTATCAGGTTGGCTTTGAAAGTATAATGAACGTTCGATACCAAAGAATAAACATATGCGTTTTTCGATGTTATCAAGACCATATCCACTACCATCAGAGGAAGGTAATTTACCTTTTTTAATTTTGTCAAGCTGCTCAGCATCCATTCCTACCCCATCATCTTCTACTGACAACTCTACCATTCCATCAGAGTTCAATCCCCCATATACCTTTACAACTCCTTGTTTATTGGGTTTTTCCAGAATACCATGAATAATGGCGTTCTCTACAAGGGGCTGTAAGGTAATTTTAGGTATTATGTAATTATGAATATCATTAATATCTATCTGCAATGTAATTCGGTTTTTAAATCGAAAGTCCTGAATATGCATATAGCTTTTTACTAACTGTAATTCATATTCAATTGTTGTTATGTCATTTCCTTTGTTAAGGCTTAACCTAAAAAATTCAGCTAACGATCTAACAACTGAATGAATTTCTTCAGGAGTTCCGTCGTATGCCAGCCATCCGATCATTTCAAGAGTATTATATAAAAAGTGAGGATTAATTTGTGATTGAAGTGCTTTTAGTTCGGCTGTTTTTTTCTCTTGGCCAAGAATGTACTGTTGCTCCATAAGATCTTTAATTGATTCTAACATAAAGTTAAAGTTGTCTATTAACTGACCAATTTCATCACCACTGGCAGTATGGAGCTTGGCACTTAGATCTCCAGTTTGAACGCGCTTCATATTCTTAATCAGTTCATTAAGCCTTCTAGGAATTGAATTGATGTATGGTAAGTTGATTAATATAACTACGAAAAAAAGTAATACGGTGATGATTATATATTGCCATTGCAATGTATGGATTCTATTAATCAAGGCTTTCTCTGGCAACACTGTTATTAATGACCAGTCGGTAGGTTCAACTTTACTTGCATAAATCCAGATTTTTTCTCCCTTTTTTTGCATTGTTATAAATTTTTCTTCTGCTGAAGCGAGTTCATTTTTGTCTTTATCTGTTAGAGCATAAATAGATAGTAAGTTGTATGACGATGCCCCTACAATCATACCATTAGATGTGGCTAAGTATGTTAAACAGTCTGAGTTAATATTTGAATGAATCAGTATTTGTTCAATGTCTTTAAGTGGAATGTCAAATTTCACCATTCCAATAATACTCCTATAGTTATTAAAATCTCGAATAGGGCATGCGATAGAAATAAAGTTAGGGTTATCCATAGTACCTGGAGGGGCATAAGTTATCCAACCCCATCCTTTAAAAGACTTTTTGTACCACAAAGTATCTTTTATATTATTTAGATTATAAAATAATTTATTTTCATTAGAGTATATACGTCCGTCGTTAGCGATATGGAAAATTAAATATATCTATTGTGGGGGCTGGCTGGAAAATTAAACAAATTAACCCCACTATACTAAGTATTTTTAAGGAGGAATATCTATGAAAACAAAAAATGCATTGGTGTCCCTGCTGCTAGTGATTGTCATGCTAATAACAGTGTTTGTAGTTGGATGCGGCAGCAAAACCGAAACAGATGATAACTCGTCTGCTAATACAAGTGAAAATGATACTACCAATGATACTACAAATGAAGATGTATCAGACTCTGAAGGTTCTTCGGATCTAGTAGATTTGTACTCACACATTGATTTGTCTAAGCCCTATACAGTAACCATGTATGTAGTAGGAGATAGACCAGAGGATACTGATCTGGTCATGGAAGAAATTAATAAAATCCTTGAGTCTGAATTTAATACCACTTTAGATCTTAAGCATATTGCTTGGGCAGATATTTCAACCAAGTATAGCTTGATACTGGCAGGTGGCGAAGATGTAGACCTTATGTTTACAGCTCCGTGGAATTATTATTACACTGAGGCAGCAAAAGGTGCATTTATGGAAATTACCGAAGAGTTCATAGAGAAATATATGCCACAGACCCATGTAACGCAAGCTCCAGAATCATGGCAATCAGCGTCTATAAATGGTAAGGTATACGCAGTGCCTAAAAATTCAATTAGCCCTGAACATAAATTTGTTGCCATTAGAGATGACTTAAGAGAAAAATATGGTCTTGAACCCTTAACAGATTGGGATACACTGGAAGAATATCTGGTAACCATTGCTGAAAAAGAAACTCCAGAATCTGGTATATGGGGAATCGCAGCTTCTGGGAACAATAGTGAATTGCGTATTGTTTGGAATCAACGATTTAATTTAATGCATGATAAGATGGGTACTGGCCCATTTGGATATCTCTACAATGATGGTAAAGTTCCTTCAATAGATGACTTTTTCGTATACTGGGATTCAGAGTATTTCCGTGACTTTGCAAAACGCATGAAATATCTACGTGAGAAAGGCGTATGGTCTCAGGATGCCCTAACCAATACAGTATCAGATGATGATGCATTTGCAAATGGACAAGGTGCTTGTATTGCATGGAATGGTACTGTTTACCAATATGGAAGACTTGCTGAAGAAAATCTTGGAGTTACCGTAGGATATTATGATATAACACCCGATTCAATTGTTATGGTTGAAAATTATAATAATAATATGTTTGCTATTGCTGCAGCATCTAAGAATCCTGAACGTGCA
>Ga0209537_1003811_pt1 | contig 13410 bp, 8 predicted proteins | sample BioPla4DNA1_FD_187698 | JGI IMG/M metagenome (GOLD analysis project Ga0209537, IMG submission 187698) | Biogas fermentation microbial communities from Germany - Plant 4 DNA1 (SPAdes) (version 2) | ecosystem: Engineered > Bioreactor > Anaerobic > Digestate | place: Bielefeld, North...
CTGCCGCTCAGGTTCGGGAAATGGAATTCGTGATCATCACCCACAGCGCCACCATTGACTTTTGGATTCCGCTGGTCAAAGGTGCGCAGGATGCTGCGGCCATGATCAACGCCTTTGATCCCACCGTGAAGATCTCGGTAACCCATACCGGGCCCAGCATGTTTAACGTGGCTGAGCAGGTTAATATCATGGAGAACGTAATCCAAGCTGGCGTAGATGGCATTATCTCTACCCTACCCGACCCAACAGCCTTTGACGAGCCGGTACGCCGCGCCTTGGAAGCCGGCATTCCGGTCATTGGCACCAACGCCGACGCTGGCCCGGACAACCCGCGCCTGGCCTATGTGGGTCAGAGCGACTATGATGCCGGCCGCACCCTGGCCAGGACGCTCATCGACCACATCGGCACCAGCGGCAAAGTGGCCATCGGCGTAGAGGACCTGGGACACACCTCCCTGGCTGAGCGCCTCCGGGGCGTAAGATCCGTTTTGGATGAGTATCCGGAGATCGAATACACCATCCTGCAGACCAGCCCTGACCTGACCATCGGCGCCGCCACCTTCGAGACCTACCTGATCGCTAACCCCGATGCCAAGGCGATCATCAGCGTGGACGCCAACACCCAGTCCCACGGTGTGGTCATCCGCAACCTGGGCCTGGAAGGCAAGGTCATCTCCGGCGGCTGGGACCTGGTACCAACCACCATCGAGAACATCAAAGACGGCTACACCAAGTTCGTCATCGACCAGCAGCCCTATGTCCAAGGCTTCTATCCGGTCATGGCCCTTTATCTGTACCACAAGTACGGCATTGCTCCAGCTAACATGGACTCCGGTTCCGGCATCGTTGGACCGCACAACATCGACATGGTCATCGAACTGGCAGAACAGGGTTACAGATAAGCCTCAAGCAGGCACGCTTCAGCACCGGTCGCCGGGCGGCCGGTGCTTAACCTCTGTATAGGGGAGGGACAGAATTGGCGGAGAACATACTCATCAGCTACCAATCCATCAGCAAACGTTTTGGTGGAGTGCAGGCGCTGGACGATGTCTCCTTCTCCATCAGGAAAGGCGAGATCCACGGGCTGATCGGGGAAAACGGCGCGGGGAAATCGACGCTGATCAAGATCACCGGCGGGATCTACCGCCGGGACCAGGGGCAGATCCTCTGGGACGGCAGGCCCCTGGAAGTGAACAGCCCGCTGGAAGCAGAGCGCCACGGCATCTCCATCGTGCACCAGGAGATCCCCCTCTGCGGTAATCTCACTGTCGCGCAAAACGTGTTCCTGGGGCGCCTGATCACCAACCGGTTCGGGCAGCCCAAGTGGGACGAGATGGAAGAACGGACGGTGGAGCTGTTCCGGCAGATCGGCCAGTCCATCGATCCCCGGGCCAGGGTCGGCGAGCTGAGCGTGGCCCTCAAGCAGCTCACAGCCATCGTGCAGGCCCTCAACGGCACAGCTAAATTCCTGATCATGGACGAACCCACCTCGGCCTTGACTCCTGGAGAGGTGGAAACCCTCTTTGAAGTGCTGCGCCGCCTGAAAAATGAAGGCACAACCATCATGATCGTCAGCCACATCCTCAGCGAAATGATGGAGATCACCGACCGGGTGACTGTACTGCGCAACGGCAGGCATGTGGGCACCCTGGACACCAAGGATGCCACCATTGAGGGGCTTGTCCATATGATGGTGGGCGATGTACCGCTGCCCACTCCCAAGGAGAGCACCGCGGTGCGTGGAGAAGTGGTGCTGAAGGTGCGGGGCCTCAGTCAAAACCGGCTGCGTTTGAAGGACATTAATTTCGATCTCTATAGACAGGAAATCCTGGGGCTGGCTGGCATTCAAGGTGCCGGGCGCACGGAGCTGGCCACCACCTTGTTCGGGGTGCACCAGCCGGACAGCGGCACCATCGAACTGGAAGGCAGAGAAATCAAGATCAAAAACCCACGGCAAGCCATCGAGCACGGCATAGGCTACCTGACCGAGGACCGCCGTAATCTGGGCGTGTTCTGGGATATGTCGGTTTGGCAAAACGCCGGTGCTGCAATCATAGATGAACTTACTTCCTACGGGAATGTGCTGGACAACAAGCGCATCGAGGAAATGGCCGCCAAATCCATCAGCGACCTGCAGATCAAGACCTCTGGGCTGAGTCAGACCATCCGCTACCTGAGCGGAGGTAACCAGCAGAAGGTGCTCCTGGCCCGCTGGCTGAATGTGAAGCCCAAAATCCTCATCCTGGACGAACCGACCCGGGGCGTCGATGTGGGGGCCAAGGCAGAGATCCGCAAGGTCATCCAGGAGCTGGTGGACCAGGGAATCTCTGTGATCGTCATCTCTTCTGACCTAGAAGAACTCCTGGCCATGAGCGACCGCGTCCTGGTGATGGCCAACGGCTCCATCAAAGGGGAATTCCTGGCCAGGGAGGCCACTTTTGATAAGATCATGGCACTGGCCGTGCAGAAGTAGGAACAAAAGGAGTGATCGCGGTGAAAAACTTGCTAGGTGCACTGAAGTTCAGACGAGAAGTGGGCGTGCTGGTGGTTTTCGTCCTGCTCTGCGTCTTCTTTTCCCTAGTAACCAACACATTTCTCACGGTGCCCAATATCCTCAACATCCTGCGGCAGGTATCTATCTCGGGCTTAATCGTCATGTTCATGACCATGATCATCATCTCCACCGACATCGATCTGTCCGTGGGTTCCATTTTCGCCGCAGTGGGCATGATCGTGGCCATCCTCTTCCAAAACGGCATGAACATCTGGCTGGCATCCCTGGTCGGTCTTCTGGCCGGCGCGGGTTTCGGACTGATTAACGGTGTCGTGACGGTGAAAGGAGCGCTGCCCCCCTTCATCGTTACCCTAGGCACACAAATGATTTACCGGGGTTTTGCCCTGGTCATCTCCGGCGGTGCCCCCGCCTCCGTCCGCCTGCCGGATGCGTTCTACAACGTCACAGGCGCCCGCACCTTCCTCAACCTGCCCGTACCGGCCCTCTGGTTTTTGGCCGTAACCTTCATCGCAGGCTTCATCCTTCATAAAACCAGCTACGGGTTTAAGGTTTACGCCACGGGCGGCAATGAGGAAGCGGCCCGCCTGTCCGGTATCCACACCGACCGCATCCGCATCACCAACTTCGTGCTCATCGGCGTCGCTTCCGCCCTGGCCAGCATCATTCAAATGGCCTATCTGCGGGGCGTCACCCCCACCGCGGGGCAGGGCATGGAGCTCACCGCCATTGCATCCACTGTCATCGGCGGCACCTCCATGTTCGGTGGGGTGGGAACCATCGGCGGCGCCTTCATCGGCACGCTGTTCATGGGCGTGGTGCGCAACGGACTGGTTTTGATGGGCACCAGCGCTTACCTGATCGACTTGATCATCGGTATCGTGCTCATTACGGCGGTCTTCTTGAGCACCCTTTCCACCAGGGAAAAGCGCTAGGCTTGCCCGGCTGCTGCCAGAGCCCAGCAAACCTGTGACAAAATCTGCTTGGCCAAAAGGGCGGGACGGCTGCTGCCCACGGCCGCCAGTCCTGCCCGCCCTGGCCAGGACGCCAGATTCAGCTGCTTCTGGCTTAGGCGCCTCCACTGCTCAGTGGAGGTTTTTCTTTTCAACCACCCCATGGAGCAGCGGCCAGCTCACCTCTCCTCCCAGGGCACCTGCCCCGAGCGGTAGAAGTTTACCCCCGCGGCCCGCAGGCGCGGTCCATGGGCGGCCAGCCGCAGGCGGTATTCCTCCCAGCTTCTCCCCTGCCGCGGCGACCAGCCGATCTCCGCCACGCCTAACAGCCGGGGAAACAGCATGTATTCCATATCTCCAAGGTTGTGGATGGTTTCAGTCCAGAGGGGCGCTTCCACCCCCAAAACGTCTTCCTCGCCGACATCCGGATAGACCGAGACCGGATCCCAGCTGTAGGCATCTTCCACCTCAATGAGGGCGGCCCAGTCCTGGCCCAGCTCAGTTTCTGGCCCGTATTTCATATCCAGATAGACACGGGTGCAGGGGGACATGATCAGCTTAGCTCCCTGCCTCACCGCCTCCCGGGGACGGGTATCCTTGCGCCAGATCTGGACCAGATCCCCCGGCCGCAAACCCGCCTGGATGATCTCGTCCCAGCCCACCAGCGTTTTACCCAGTTCAGCCACGATATCCTGAACGCGCCCCATAAACAGCCGGTATTCCTCGTCCTTGGTGGAATGGGCCTCATCGCCGCCCACGTGGAGGTAGGGGCCCGGGGTAAGCGCGGCCAGCTCCCCTAGGACGTCCGACACGAACTTATAGGTGATCTCCTTCTCCGCCGCCAGGGTGCTGAAACCCACCTTCATCCCCCGGTACAGCCCGGGGGCAACTCCATCCCGGTTGAGCTCGGGATAGGACGCCAGGGCAGCATTGGTATGCCCGGGGAGATCGATTTCCGGCACCAGGGTAATGGCTCGGCTCTGGGCGTAGGCCGCGAGCTCCTGGTATTCTGCCTTAGTGAAAAAGCCCGCGCGGCCCCCCTCCACCGCGCCGCTTCCGCCGTGAAGGGCCAGGTTGGGCCAGCTGTCGATCATGATCCTCCACCCCTGATCGTCGCTTAAGTGCAGGTGCAGGCGGTTGAGCTTGTAAGCCGCCAAAAGATCCAGCAGGCGCTTAACCTCATCCACGGTGAAAAAGCTCCGGGCCACATCCAGCATGGACCCCCGCCAAGGGAAGCGGGGATAATCCTCTATAAAGACGCCCGGGATCTCCCAGGGACCTTCTGCCGGCGGCAGCAGCTGCCTTAAGGTTTGACAGCCGTAGAAAAACCCAGCAAATCCCCGGGCTCTGATGATCAAACACCCCTCCTCGGTGCTGAGCTGGTAGCCCTCTTCCCCCAGCTCAGTACCGGCGCCCTGGGCTGTGAAATAGATGCAGCCGGGCTCAAAAGCCTGGGCCGCCTCCTCCACGGGTAGGGGCAGGCCAGTTAGGGGCCGAAGCCGCCCTGCCAGATACTCAGCGGCCTGCAGGGCCCAAGTGGAACCTGCCTGAACACAGATTCTGCTCTCCGGGGTTAGGCTGCATACCCCGCCCCGCTTCTCCAGAAGAACGGGCTTGGGGATTAAGCTTTCGTACTGTGCCTTGTTCATTGCCTCCATGCCTCCATCTTGCTTGAGCTGCGGACTACTTCCGCGAACTGCGGGCCAATCCCTGCCGGGCTCCGGCGCGAAAAGTGGGCCCCCCGGCGGGCGGCCCACTCCTCAATAGACGTTTTTCCACCCCTACATCTTAAACCCTTCCGTGAGCTGCATCAGCCGCGTGGCCTGCTCAGCCAGCTCGTTGGCGGAGGCGGTGATCTCCTGCAGCGTAGCAGCCTGCTCCTCTGTGGCGGCAGCCATCTGCTCGGAGCCGCTGCTGAGCTCCAGAGCATAGGAGGCCACTTCCCGGATCCGGGAGCTGATGTTGTTGATGGCCCGCCCGATCGGGCGAAGGTCTGGCCCGCGGACTCTACACTGCTGGAGCCCGCCTGCACTTCCCCTATGCTCTTGTTGGCTTCCCCCATCACTTCCCCGATCTGCACGTTCACTTCCCGCAGGAGGCTGGCGATCTGCTCCGTGGCCGCGGCGGACTGCTCGGCGAGGCTGCGCACTTCCTCGGCCACCACCGCAAAGCCCCGGCCCTGTTCCCCGGCCCGGGCCGCTTCAATGGCCGCATTGAGGGCCAGGAGGTTGGTTTGCTCCGAGATGCCCCGGATCAGATCGGTGATCTTGCCAATTTCCTTGGACTGGATGCTGAGCTGTTCAGCTGGGCAAAGCTCTCTTCAATGCTCTTCATCTGGTTGACCGCCTGGGCAATGGCCGTTTCCCCCTGGGCGGAGATCTGCCGGATGGCGGTGCCTTCCTCATCGATGGATTGGACGTTGTCGCTGGTGCGCTGCACCGAGCTGGCAAACTCGCTGGTGGTGGCGGCCATTTCTTCGGTGGAAGCGCTGATCTCCTGGCTGGAGCGGTAAACCGTCCTGCTCAGGTCGGCGGTCTTGTTGCTGGCTGCCTTTAGTTCGCCGATGAGCCTGCCCAGCTCCCGCTGGAGAGTTCGAAATGCCTCGGCCAACACTCCCAGCTCGTCTTTTTTCTGCAGCTGCACTTCGCTGGTGAAGTCCCCTTCGCTGATCTTCTTAGCTGCCGCAGCCAGCTGCAGCACCGGCCTGACCAGCATGCGGTTGGTAACAATGGAACCCACGGCAAAGGCCGCGACCAGGAAAATGAAGCCGATGAGCACCGTGCGCCCCAGCTGCCGCTGGACGTATGTATTGGCTTCGGCATAGGAAACCATGGCCCCCAGCGGCCAGCCGGTGCGCTCCAGCGCGGCATAGGCCACGAACATCTGCTCCTGGCCGGTCTAATCCACCTCACCGGAGGGTGAAGAAAGCACCTTCTGCAGAATGTCGGCATCGGGCATAGGTGTGCCCACTACGCTGGGGTCAGGATGGGCGAGCACGGTCCCCTCCGTGTCCATGAGGACTAGGAAGCCGCTGTCCGCCACCCTGCGGGAAGAGATAATGCCCGCTAAGCGCTCCAGGGTGACGTCAATACCCACAACGCCCAGGGGCATGCTCTCACCCTGCCTTTTGACGGGCAGGGCCGCGGTTACAACCAGCTTACCAGTGCCTGTATCCACATAAGGTTCAGTCCAAATCAGTCCATCCGCCGCCAAAGCCTGCGTGTACCAGGGGCGGGCGGTGGGATCAAATCCGGGAGGCAGGCCGCCAGAGGGCCAAGGGTAGACGTAAAACGCCTTATCCCTTGTTCCGTAGAAGGCATTCTCCACATCGCCGTGGGAAGTTACATAACTCCCTAGAACCTGGGAGACCTCAGCTTCCAGACCAGGTTCATCTAAGACGGCCAGTACATCAGGGTTGCGGCTGAGCATGACCACCGCCTCTTCCACCGACTTGAGGAATCCATCGGCAAAGGCGAGTCCGTTGGACAGGGCTTCCCGGGCGGTAACGCGCAGCATGTCGGTGATCATGTCCCTCGTTTGGCGGTATTCATTAATGCCTAAGACCAAAACCGGCAGCATAATCACGACAAAGACCAGCAGCAGCATCTTCCAGCGCAGCGATACTCTCTCACCAAACACCTCCCGGTGGGATAAATGCGGGTATTTCAAAATTCTCCGCATTTTCCCCTATTCCTCCAGGATGTGATTAGTGCCTCAATTCACTTACCGCCGGCGCAGCGGGGCAAGGGGCACCTCCTCCACCCGCAGGCTGCTGGCGCTCCAGGGTATCCCGCCGCTGAAGAGATCTTCGTCCCCTAGGGCAACAGCGGTGGATGCCGTGACTACACCGTAGACGAGATGGCCCAAGAGTTCCCTCAGCACTGTTTTGGGCTGGACATTGCGCACGTCGGTGGCCCCCATGTTGCTCAAGACGCCGTAAAGGCCCACCCAGGCCAAAGCTCCTGTGGTGAGCCCCTTGAGAAAGGCCCGATCGCGGCCTGTAAAGGTCAGCGTATAAACCGTGGCAATGCCCAACAGGCTCCCCACCGTGGCATCGGCCAGCCAGCCCGCGGCCTGGCCCAGGGGTGTATGGGTTTTGTAGGCAGGCAGCAGCATCCCCGCGGCGCGCTGGGGGCCCGCTCCTTTGCTCAAGCCAGATCTGGTCATGAACCCGCCCACCAGATCCTTGGCCACTACGCCAGCCAGCCCTGCCATCATGCCCAGCTGCAGTCGATCCCTCACTTTGATCACAGTATCACCTCAGGAATTAGCATATCCAGCGAAGTATGCTTTTCCCCGTCGGCAGGAACAACAAAAGCTGCGGCGAAGAAGGAAAAAAATGCCGAAGAAGGTGACTGCGGTGATCCGCCATCCCGACCACATGCCAGTAATTGCCACCAAACTGCAGTGCCCGCAATACCAGGCGCAGATGGTGGAGCGTACTGCTCTCCTCCAGCGCCTTCCGGGTCCTGATTGCAAGGTGCTGTTGGTTTTGGCCCCTGCAGGCTGCGGCAAGACGGTGCTCTTAAGCCAGCTGGTTCGCGCCTCTGCCCGTCCCGCCGCCTGGTACAGCCTAGATCCCCATGATGATGAACCGAGGACCTTCATCAGGCATCTCGCGGCTGCCCTCCAGAGGCATACTACCCTAAACGAAGTGCAGCTACACCGCTTAGTGTCTAGGACGGAACCGGAAGCGCTGTGCCGCCCTGCACTAAGCTTTTTTGTCGACGCACTGGAGGCCAGCTCCTCTGGTCTGCTCATCGTCTTGGACAACTGGCAGGTGATCAGCGATCCCATCATCTACCGCTTCGTTTCAGAGCTGATCCCCCTGCTCCCTGCCGGCAGTCAACTGGTTCTCAGCGGAAGGAGCTCCCTGGACCTGTTGGGCCGTCTGGCCCTGGAAGGTCTGCATTTGGCTGGGCAGGTGCAGCTCATCGGCCGCAGGGATCTAAGCCTGACCCCTGCGGAACTGGAGCGGTTTTTTGCCCTGCGGGATAGCTCCCTAACCGAGGAGCAGCTGGAGCTGGTGGCTGCCCTGAGCGGCGGCTGGCCAATCACAGTGAGCTTTTTCGCCCAGCTGAGCAGCGGGCCGGAAACAGCCAAAGAGAGAATTCCCCCTGCCCTGGCCGCCTACATGGATCGGGAGCTGCTGCAAGAAATGCCGGAAGAAATCTCGGACTTTTTGATCAAGACCTCTGTGTTCTCCCAGTTTACCGCGGCCGACTGCGATCAGCTCCTGGGCAGTACCGGCTCGGAGGAGAAGATCCGCTATCTCCAGGCCCACCAGTTCTTCTTGGAGCAGCTGGGCGAGCAGTACAACCTGGTGCCGGTGGTGCGCTCCCACCTGCGCGGCAAACTGGGGCCAGAAAAGCCCGGTTTATACAAGAAAGCTGGTACCATTGCCATCGGCCGGGGTAATCTCCCCCAGGCCATCGGCTGCTACCTGGAGGCAGGGGAAAGCGAAGGCATCCCCGACCTGGTGGCCGCTTTAGGGGAAGAAGCGGTACTCCACGGCAGGTGGCAGGAGCTCAGCTCCTGGCTGGAGGAGGCCCTCACCTTGGAGCAGATCCGGGGCGATCCCCGGCTCTCCCTGCTGCAGGCGCTGGTGGAGATAAACCGCGGCCAGCTGGGACATGCTCAAAAGGCTGTGGACCGGGCCGAGTCCCTCTTCACACTGGCGGGTGACCAGATCGGTCTAGCCGAATGCCAGCTGCTCAAGGCCCGTATCTCCCGGGGCCGCGGCGCCCAGGAAGAGAGCTTCCAGTTTCTCTTTGACGCTGAAACCAATCTCTCCACTTCCCGCTTCAAGCTCCTCCTGGCCATCGAAAAATCCACCATCTATTACGCCGCCGGACGTTTCCGGGAATCCCGGGAGATCCTCAGGCGGTGCCTGGAGGAATACGAGGGGGCAGGGGATGCAGAAGCGCTGGTGCGAATTCTCGAGGCGTTGGGGAACGTCACTTACCTCTTGGGGGAACCCGCCCGGGCGCTCCTGCTGTTTAAACGTGCTTTATCCCTCTGCCCTGAAGGCGTGATGCCGGGGTATGATTTCCAAGACATGATGTCGGCCATCTATGATGATTGGGGTGAAACGGAGCAAGCCCTGCTCATCGCCGAGCGCAGCGAGGCGCTGCGGGAAAAGATGGGCTTAACGGAGCTCCTCCCCTCGTCGTGCCTGCAGCTGGCCATGGTCTACACCAACTTGGGGCGGTTTGCCGATGCTGAGCTCTGTTTCCGCCGCGGGATTGACTATGTGCGGGAACATGAGAGCAATCGCTGCGATTTGGCCCTCAATTTGGTTTTCCTGGCGCGCACCCTGGCCATCCAGGGCAAGTGGGTCGCCGCCCGGGCCTGCGCCCTGGAAGCCTTGGAGGTGGCAGCGTCCCTGCCCCGTTTGTACAGGACCTCCGTGCCCACGGTGGCCGCACCCATTTTGGCCCGCACTGGCTCCTGGGATTGGGGCCTGACTCTGCTCAAGGAAGCCGCAGCCAGTGCCCAGGAGATGGGGTTCAGCAAGTGCCTGGCCTATGCCTACCAGTCCCTGGCCTATCTCCATTTCCTCCACGGCGATGTGGAAAAGGCTCGGGAGTACACCTATCAGGCACTAACCACTTCCGCCAAGATCAACGACCTGCAGAACTTCGTATCCTGCTACCACTGGTACCATCCCCTCTTGATGCATGGACTCGCAGAGGGGATTGAAACCAGTTTCGTGCAGCGGGTACTGCGCAAGGTGGGAGAGCGCTGCCTCAAGCACCTCCTGCCCTTCGTGCCTGGAGGCAGCCCCGAGGCCAAGCAGCGGATCATCCCCGTGCTCGTGGAGATCGGCGGAGATGAGGCCTGCAGCCTCCTGGCGATGCTGCAGAAAGATGCTGTGGAATATGTGCGCAATATGGCTGCGGAAGCCCTGGAGCGCCTGCGGAGTCCTGAGGAGTCGGCCCACCGCGCAGCGGTACCCGCCCTGCGTCTGCAGCTCTTGGGACCCGTGCGCATCTTCGTGGATTCCCAGGAGCTCACGGGCATCAAATGGCGCAGCCAGAGGGCCAGGGATCTGCTTATCTACTTAGCCCATGTGGGCCAACCCGTTACCAAGGACCAGATCATCGAAGCGCTGTGGCCCGATGACAACCAAGACCTGGAGAAGGCAGATGCCCAGTTCCACACCACCCTCTACCGCCTGCGCACTGTGCTGAAGAACTACGGACTGCCGGATCTGATCCAGCGGGGCACCGACGCCTACTCTCTAACGGTGCCCGCGTCCACAGACCTGGACCGCTTCGAGGCGCTGCTCAAGGCCGCCCTCAGCCAGGAAGCGGATTCGCCGGAGCAGATGAAGCTGCTGGAAGAGGCGCTGAAGCACTACCACGGCGATTACCTGGAAAACCTGGATTACCAGTGGGTGATCCCCCACAGGGAAGCGCTGCGCCTGCGCTGCGGGGAAGCCCAGCTGCGCCTGGTGCACTGCTACTTGAGGGCCAGCCAGTACGAGAAGGCCATCAGCGAACTGGTTATGCTGCTGAAACGGGACGAACTGAACGAACTCTACCATGCGCTCTTAATCGAGGCGTACGCCAAAAGCGGCCAGCGCCAGGCGGCCCAGCGGCAGTATGCCCTGCTCACGGGCATCCTCCAGAGGGAACTCGGGGTGAAACCTTCCCCAGAAACACAGCAGGCCTACCACAGCCTCAACCTAGGACCCCCAAGCGACTGACGAGCAGAGGGACGGCTCCAGAGCAGATCTGGAGCCGTTCTTGCTTTCCTTGTCCCAAGCCATCATTCGGGATACCGGGCGTATAAAACGTTGGGGGCAGAGACGTATTTGAGTTGGCTATCATCCCAAATGCCTTCCCAGTCGCCCTTCGCAGCCGGGCCAGGCCAACCCACATTTCCTCCGCGCTGAGTATCGCGATAGGAGGTGAAGTAAGCATTAGCAAAGCCCTGAAGGCGAGAAAGGTTGCTCACATCAATGTCGACATCCTGGTATGCCCTCAAGATAGTCCCTGTGCCTAGCTGAATGGTCGTTTGATCAAGAGCCAGGCCGCTGAGGAGTACATAGGGAACACCGGTGTGCAGCCACTCGACGGACTGGCGTGTAAATAGAGGCCAGCGTTCGCTGTAGACGTAGATAGCATTGTAGTCGTTGTCGACGATAACCAGGCTGTTGTCCGTGTCAATGTTCACATCGACCTTCAGCGGGTACAAATTGCGCTCAAATCTGCAGTTCTCAATGGTGCCGTTGGGAGACATGAGATCCAGGGCGCGGTTGTTATCCTTGAAAAGCGTGTTTTTGATCGTAACTGCGTTAGAGTTATCATAGACCCTCAGAGCTGCCCAGCCATCGGACAAGCTCTCGCCGCCGCCTCCGTAGGCAATGACGCAGTGCTCAAAGGTGGCTCTAGCCTCGTTCTCTATTAGGATGGAGTTCCAGTCACCGCGCTGGGGATCATCAGGAGCGGGTCCACTGCTGTCGCCGCCGTAGGTGCTGTCGTGTATTGATGTAAAGACGACAGGTCTTCCCGCTTCCCCCTTGGCCTCCAAATTCGTTCGGACGGCCATGTCGGCACTCGCGGGCAGTTTCACCGTGACGCCCGGCCCCAAGGTCAGCTTGCCACTGTCGTCAATGTACCATTGGTAATCCTCCAGCACAAAGGCGGCTTCCGACTCAGCCCAGGAAATGCTCTGGGTGAATGTCGACGTGGGCCGCGGCTGCACAAAGATCCCCTGATAGGTGTTCTGTTCACTGGGAGCCTGCGGATTGTGGAACGTGTTGGAATCGTCCAGGCTCGTAGAGACGTTAATCGCCAGAGGTTTTTCGTTGAGATAGAAAGTATTCCCCTCGATGGTTACCTTCTCCGCCTCCACGGCATATAAGGCAAATCCCTCGGCGAAGGCAAAGGTGCAGTTCTTGACCGACGTACCCGAGGAAGAGCCCAGATCGAGCATACCATCCATCCAGCCGCCGCCGTAGTAGAAATGGCAGTACTCGAACTTGTTCCCGCTTCTGGTGCCCAAATACACTGAACCCCATACGCCGGGTTCGGGCGTGGTCGCATCCTGGTTCCCATTGGTGTCGCCGCCCCACAGATCATCGTGGAGGGATGTGAAAACTACTGGCGACTCTGCGCTGCCCTGGGCTGAGATGCGCCCGCTGTCACGTGTAAGCAGGGAAAGGCCGTCGCCGAACTTCACCACCGCGCCAGCGTTGATGGTGAGCGTGCCCCTAACGTAAATGTCGTGTTGATCGATTACGTAGATATTCCCAGCTACCCAGGTCACTGTACCGGTGATATCTTCTCTTACGTACACAATACTGCCTTTGACGGTGAAATACCAGGTATGGGAACTGGACACCCCCGCACTGTTGGTCACCTTAACTGTTACCTGGGCCGGGCCAGTGGTTCCTGGGGCTTTCCATTTCGCGGTATTCAGCTGCGGGTTTTCTATGGTTCCCCGGGTGCACGTCCACTCGGACTCCAGGGGCAGTCCCTGGGGATCATTGGTCTGGATGGAGAGTATGATCTCTTCGTTGATATTCACCTCAGCGCGCTGTGTGGGGCTGGATTCCGGTTTCGGGTTGAGAATCCTGGGCGGTTGTACGCTGCCGATGGTGATGGTCCAAGTATGGGAAGCCGTACCGCCCTTCCCATCAGCCACCGTCACCTTCACAGTAGCGCTACCCGCCGTACTCGGGGCTGTCCACTTGGCCGTGCTGGTGTTCCCAGCATCGAGCGTGCCCTTGCTGGCCTCCCACAAATAGCTCAAGGCATCGCCATCGTCATCCTTGGCAGTAACACTGAAGTCCACTACTTGTCCAGGAATCACAGTCAGAGTTTTACCTGCTGGGATGGTAGAGGTGATTTTGGGAGCCTTGTTCCCACCGCCGCCTCCGCCGCCGCAGCCCTGCAGCAGCAAGACTAAAAACAACAGTAAAACAACAAACAGCTT
>Ga0209537_1003813_pt1 | contig 13405 bp, 14 predicted proteins | sample BioPla4DNA1_FD_187698 | JGI IMG/M metagenome (GOLD analysis project Ga0209537, IMG submission 187698) | Biogas fermentation microbial communities from Germany - Plant 4 DNA1 (SPAdes) (version 2) | ecosystem: Engineered > Bioreactor > Anaerobic > Digestate | place: Bielefeld, North...
TTTATTATTTATATGTATGTAATACATGCTATTAGTATCAGGTGTTAAAACTAGTATATAATATTTAATACTATAATGCAATACTTTTTTTATAAAGTCAACTGTTATATTTTACTCATAATTATATTAGCTAATAATAAAGTGAAGGTTTTGCTGATTTAGCATAAAAAATACGCCTAATTGTTTTCACCCAAAAAATTAAAAAACCTACCTTGATTATCAAGGTAGGTTTCGGTTGATTAGTCTTCTACTGCAATCACTTGTTTTTTATTATAATATCCACATTCTTTGCATACTCTATGAGAAAGTTTCATAGTTCCGCACTGTGGGCACTCTGTCATTCCTGGCATGCTAACCTTCCAGTGAGCCCTGCGCTTATCCCTTCTTGCCTTGGATGTTTTTCTCTTTGGTACTGCCATGGTTACTACACCTCCCTATCCCTATTAACAAAAAAATCTTTCAAAACTGCAAACCTACTATCTATGGGTTCATGATCATCAACCAAACATTGGCACTCTTCCTTATTCAGGTTAGTGCCACAATAAGGACAGAGACCTTTACATTCCTCAGTACATCGCCTTCGCGTAGGTAAATTAAGGAGAAATTCCCGAGTTACAATATCATGTAAATCAATAAGAGCGTCGGTATATACATAGATGTCAGGATCCTCTTCATCATGTGATGGTTTTAAGTTGACCTGTATATCAAAATCAACTAAATAATCATAAGGCTCCGTACACATGCCACACTGCAAGGTTGCTGTCCCCTCTATATGAGCGTCCAAAGCAACTACTTCACCAACATTTACCACATTACCTTTTACATAAAAAGGTTTGTGGAAATGAATTTCGTCGCCTTGATAAGTAGTGTCTTTCATAACCAAATTTCCTTCAAAGTCCTTAGAAGAACCCACTTTCATTAAAATGTCCGAAATATCAATAATCATTTTTAATCACTCCATGGTTTCATAGCCGGACGGATTTATTATATAGATTGGTTTTAGTTTTGTCAAGCACACATATACAAAATAATTATATTAGTTCTAAGGTTTCCCTAGCTATCATCAGCTCTTCGTTGGTAGGTATTACCAAAACCTTTACTTTTGAATCTTCAGTACTTATCTCGCCCTCTTTACCTACGCGCTCATTTTTTTCTTTATCTATCTTTACACCCATAAATTCCAAACCGGAACAGGACTCTGCTCTTACCCTTGGAGTATTTTCTCCTACTCCCGCAGTAAATACAATGCAATCCACACCACCCATGGCGGCTGCATAAGCTCCTATATATTTTTTTACCTCATAATTGAAAACATCTAAAGCCAATTGTGCTCTCTTATTTCCCTCTGCTGCGGCTTTGTGTAAATCTCTAAAATCACTGCTTAATCCTGATAGTCCTAACATTCCAGATTCCCTATTAAGAACCTTATTTACCTCTTCGTATGATATATTTTTCTTCTCCATCATATAGCTAAGTATAGCAGGATCCAAGCTTCCACTTCTAGTTCCCATAGGTAGTCCTTCCAAAGGCGTGAAACCCATGCTAGTGTCTACAGATTTACCACTATCAATTGCAGCAATACTAGATCCATTGCCTAAATGGCAGGTAATAATTTTTAGGGATTCGATGGGTTTGCCCAACATAGCTGCTGCTTTTTGAGAAACATATTTATGAGAGGTTCCGTGAAATCCATAACGCCTAACCCCATATTTCTTATAGGTGTCATAAGGAATAGCATACATATAAGCTTTCTCGGGCATAGTCTGATGGAAAGCAGTATCAAAAACTGCTACCATAGGAGTATTGGGCATAACATTTCTGCATGCTTTTATTCCCATTATATTGGCTGGATTATGTAATGGAGCCAGCTCAATATTTGCTTCTATTGCCCTCATAACTTCATCATCTATAAGTACTGAACTGGAAAATTGTTCACCACCATGGACTACCCTATGACCTACAGCAGCAATTTCATCCATGTTGTCAATTACCCCATACTCTTTATCAATCAAAATTTCTATAACCTTTTTTATAGCTGCTACATGATCCTTGTAATCCCCTTTAATTTCAACGGTATCTTTTCCTTGAGGAGTATGTTTTAATAGGGGATCAGGCAAACCAATTCTTTCTACATTTCCCTTTGCTAAAACACTTTCATCCTGCATATTTATAAGCTGGTATTTTAAGGATGAGCTACCAGCATTTATTACAAGTATCTTCATCTTAAACCCCTCCTAAATTAATTTTGCGCTTCTACAGCAGTAATAGCTACAACATTCACAATGTCATCCACACTACAGCCTCTGGACAAATCATTAACAGGTTTAGCAAGTCCCTGACTTAATGGACCTAAAGCCATAGCCTTCGCTAATTTTTGAGTAAGTTTATAGGCAATATTTCCAGCACCTAAGTCTGGGAATACAAGTACATTTGCTTTTCCAGCAACAGGGCTATTGGGAGATTTTTGTTGCCCAATTTCTGGATCTATAGCTGCATCCACTTGAAGTTCGCCATCAATTAACAAATCAGGTGCCAATTCCTTGGCAATCCTAGTTGCTTCTACTACCTTATCTACGAATTCATGGCTTGCACTACCTTTAGTTGAGAAAGATAACATAGCTACTCTTGGTTCCATATCAGCCAATACCCTTGCAGACTCTGCAGCACTAACAGCAATTGAAGCTAGTTGTTCTGCAGTAGGATCTGGATTAAGGCCACAATCTGCAAATATAAATACTCCATTTTCTCCATATTCACAGTTAGGCACTTCCATTAAAAAGCAACTAGATGCTACAGAGATGCCCGGACGGGTTTTGATTATTTGAAGTACTGGTCTCCATACATCTGGTGTACTGTTTACAGCACCAGCTACCATGCCATCAGCATCTCCCAATTTGACCATCATACAGCCAAAATAAAGGGGATTCTTTATGGTTTCCTCAGCTTTCTCTTTGGTCATGCCCTTATGCTTACGGAGCTCTACTAGCTCATTAGCATAGGCTTCAGCTTTGTCGGACTTTAGAGGATTCACAAAAGAAACCCCACTTAAATCAATATCTCCAGCTTTAGCTCTTATAGCCTCCTCATCCCCTAATAATATTATATTGGCTATGCCTTGACTAACTATCTTTTGGCTGGCTTCTAACATCCTTAGATCATCACTTTCAGGAAGTACAATAGTCTTTTTAGAAGCCTTAGCCTTTTCTAAAATCTTGTTCATTATACTCATAAAAAAACTCCTCTCTAAGCTTTAGTATATATAAGTGCTATCTATTAGCTATAATAATTGTTAAGATAGTCACAAAGTTCCCAGCCAAATAGTTATTCTACATTAATAGTCAAAATCCTTCATTTTCAAGAATTAATTCGCTGTTTTTCTACCTTGAAACAAGAGTGCCCAATTTATATAATTATTATATCCTATTAACCAAATTTTTTGAAGGAATGATAAATTTGATTAAAGTCTTGGGCATAGTCGCAGAATATAATCCTTTCCATAACGGCCATCTATATCACTTAAATAAAGCTGTACAGTTGGTACAGCCTGACTATATAATAGCTATAATGTCAGGAAATTTCACACAGAGGGGAGAGCCAACAATTATTGACAAATGGGATCGTACCAGAATGGCTCTAGAAAATGGTATCCATTTGGTTTTAGAGCTTCCTACTCTTTATGCCTGTCAGACAGCCGAGCTTTTTGCTACTGGGGCCATTAAAACACTGCATCAAACTGGTTTAGTTACCCATATAGCCTTTGGAAGCGAATACCAAAACATAGAGCATTTGAATACAATAGCAAGGATTTTTGCTGAAGAGCCTATAGAATACAAAAAACTATTAAAATCCCATTTAACTCAAGGTTTATCCTTCCCCGCTGCACGCTTAAAGGCAGTTAAACAATATATTAAGTATACACAAGCCAAGGATAATTTATCCTCTCAAATTATTGATCAAATATTAAAAGGATCAAATTCTATCCTGGCGATAGAATATCTAAAAACATTAATAAGATTAAAAAGTCCTATACAACCTATGATTATACCCCGCGTGGGATCCTCTTATAATTCTGTCGCCATTGAAGGAGAGTATTCCAGTGCCACTGCTATACGTAAATCCTTGTTATCATGGAAAAAATGGGACTTAGTAAGTCATACACTACCCCATATTTCTCTCAAAATATTAAGAGATTCCATTAATCGTGGACGTGGACCTGTATCTATCAACTCCTTTGAACAACTGCTATTAGGTATGATTAGACAAGCTAGTCCTTCTGAAATTGCTAGTTGGATGGATGTAGAGGAGGGTCTTGAAAATCGCATAAAAAGATACGCTTTAGAGTGTACCTCTATTGAAGATTTTCTATTAAAAGCCAAGACCAAGCGCTATACCTATACAAGGCTACAAAGAATTTTAACCCACGGTTTACTAGGAATAAAGACCGATGATGTAATTAAATTTGGTATTAATGGTGGTCCTAGTTATATTAGGATATTGGGTTTTAATGCTCAAGCTACTCCTCTTTTAAACAAGCTTAAAAAAACATCTAAGCTACCTATTATTACAAAACCGTCACATTATTACAGATATAATTCTGATAATATCAATAAAATATTTGAATATGAAATATTGGCTACAGATCTATATGTGCTGGGCTTTCCAAATCCAGAGCAACGAAGGGGTGGACAGGAGCTTACTCAAGGTATTGTTAGGATTTAGCTTGAAATTCTGCTATCTTTCTGTTTATGTCATCAATCACCTTTAAAGTTGCCTTTCTTCCCTCTTCAACACATCGATTTACTTCGTCAAAATTCATTGGATTAATGTCTGCGAGTTCAGGATATATGTATATATCATCATTATTAATTACGCTATCCACTAATGCCAACTCCATTACTTCAAAGGATTGGAGTATAATTCCTAGTATATTGGATGGATCGCCATGCTGTCCTCTATAACCCACGTCAACTCCTATTATTATATCAGCGCCCATTTCTCGAACCACTCTTGTAGGTAATCTCTCTAACAATCCTCCATCCACCAAAACCTTGTCACCATCAAAAACCGGCACAAAAATCCCAGGGATTGAAATACTAGCACGAACAGCTTTATAGACCTCACCTTTATCTAAAATAATTGACTGATTACTCTTTAAATCCACAGCTGTCACTTTTAGAGGTATATTTAGCTGATCAAAGGTTCTCCCTTTGGTAAGTAAACGAATAAGTTCTTCTATCCTATCGCCCTTTACAAAACCAAGTCGTGGAATAGATACATCATAGTACATCCTCATATCCAAATTTTCTGCTATTCCTTCCATCATTTTGGGAGAAACACCAGATGCATAAAGGGCACCTACAATTGCTCCAATGCTGCTTCCTGCTATAAGATCTGGAACAATATCATGCTCCTCTAAGACCTGTAACACACCAATGTGAGCTAATCCTCTAGACGCTCCTGCTCCCAGAGCTAAACCGATACGGGGCTTTTTCTTCATATTCATCTCTCTCCTCCAATATAATATATCGAGATGAAGTGAACAATCAATCAGCTACACATGACCTTATTTTAGCTCGTTGTGTTAATTCAGCAGTTGTCATTCACTAATCAATAACATTGTATGCTTAGAACAAACTGGCACAAGGAGTTAGTTTAACTTTATTGTAAGGGGGCGTTTCTATTTGCCTTTAAGATATAAACAATTTCAAAGGCTGATAATCATTATTATATCACTTATAACTATTATACTTATTATCTCTTATCCCAAACAATCTCTTTCAGCAGCGCTAAATGGGTTAAATACCTGGTTAAATGTAGTGTTACCCTCCCTACTACCATTTTTTATTGTTTCAGATATCATGATACAACTAGGACTTGTAGACTTTCTATCTACAATCTTAAATCCAATAATGAAACCATTCTTTAACTGTCCAGGCCATAGCTCTTTCGTCTGGGTAATGAGCATGGCCTCTGGTTATCCTATGGGAGCTAAACTCGTTGCTTCTTTATATGAGGAAGGTTCCATCACCAAAATAGAAGGACAGAGAATGCTAGCCTTTTGTAATACTTCTGGTCCCCTTTTTATGATAGGAGCAGTGGGCATTGGCATGTTAGGAAGACCAAAGGCAGGAAAAATTATTGCTTTTAGCCACTATGCTTCTGCTTTTATTTTAGGCTTACTATTTAGATTTTATGGCAGACAAAAAACTAATGATAGAATATATTCTGCCAAACCTAGAATAAAAGCAGCTTTTAGAGAATTATTAATGGGTAGGTCTAAAAGCAGCAAATCTTTAGGTATGATACTAGGAGATTCAGTCAAAAAGTCTATGGAATCCCAAGTGTTAATAGGTGGATTTATCATATTATTCTCTGTAATAATCAACTTGCTAATACCTGAACAAACTGCCAATAGTCCATCTCTATCCAGTAGTAATTGGGTCTTTACATTCCCTAGGGATTGGCAGCTTATAAAACCTTTGGGTGCTGGTATCTTAGAAATAACCACGGGATGCCAACTATTAGGGGACTCTATTGTGGATTATAAAAGTAAGCTAATAGCTGCTTCTTTTATAATTGGTTGGGGCGGTTTCTCTATTCATAGTCAGGCTATTAGTCTTTTGGCTAATACAGATCTTTCAATAGGCTTATATCTGTTTTCAAAATTTCTACATGGTCTTTTTGCAGCAGGAATTACATATATATACATAATGGTCTCCAGTGTTGAATCAATACCTGCCTTCAGTAGTTACCCTTCTACTTTTAATATAACTATAACCAGTACCTTTGTTGCTTCATTACAGCTCTTAGCGTCTGCTATTTTTAGTTTTTTAGCTTTATATCTTATGGCTATATTAATTAAGGTCATAAAACAGCCTAAAAGCTAAGATTATATTTCAGGAAAAAATCGGCCAATTTATGGGCCGATTCCTATTTTATATTTTTTAGCTCTTCTCTATTCCTTCTAAGTGTCTCTACCTGTTCTATAAGAAAATTCTCTACCTGTGCTAATAGATTATCAGCATATTCTCTAGAGCCTAAGCGAATTTCTCTAGCATTGGTTTGGCTATTTTCTATTATTTCACGTGCTTGTTGATACGCCCTTTGAGTAATCTCATTTTCTTCCACCAAAGATTCTATCCTCTTTTCGGCTTCTTTTATAATGGTTTCTGATTCTTTTTGAGCTTCTACTAATATCTTTTGTCTCTCCATCTTAAGCCATTCAGCTTGTTTAATTTCTTCTGGCAAATTTAACCTAATATCGTTTATTATCTCCAAACACCTGTCGCGATTTACTAGAATTCTATTGCCAAAAGGAATGCTGGCGCCTTTGTTTAATTCTTCCTCTAAAAGATCTAACAAGCTAAGGATATTCAAGGATAATCCCCCCACCCAATCTTTTTATTAATTTTTTTGCTTTAATTTACGGTAAATATCAGGCAATATGCTATCTGGTACTAGACCTGTTATACAACCACCTAATCTTGCAACTTCTTTAATCATACTAGAACTTAAAAATGAATACTTATGATTGGTCATAAGAAAAATTGTTTCTACATTGGGATCAAGCTTTCTATTCATCAATGCCATTTGAAATTCGTACTCAAAATCTGATATGGCACGTAAGCCTTTTACTATTACTTGAGCATTCTTTTTGTGGATATAATTCATAAGTAAACCTTCAAAGCTCTCCACTTCTACGTTGGGTAAATCTTTAATGGATTTACGAATTAATTCTACTCTTTCTTCAGTCGTAAAGAGGGGCTTTTTATTATAATTTTTAACTACTGCTACAATTACTCTATCAAACATCTTGGCTGAACGTTTAATAATATCCATATGCCCATTGGTAACTGGGTCGAAACTTCCTGGATATACTGCTATTCTCACGAATGTCTCATTCCTTCCTATAAAAGCTAACACCAGTTCCACCATATTTACGAAAATCACAGCGATAAAGCCCTGCTATTCTATCAGGTACTGTTGTTTTAGAGTCATGTTCTATAATAACAATACCATCATTATGTAAAATGTTAGCTTCATTTATCAATTGTAACAAAGCTTCTTCATAACCTTTGCTATATGGTGGATCCATGAAAACTATATCAAAAAGAATATCACGTTTGGATAACTCAGTCAATCCTCTTGCAGCATCATTTCGATAAATCTCCACCTGTTCTTTGTAACCAAGATTATAACAGTTCTTCTTTATAATTCTTATGGCATTTATATCTTTATCAATAAAAATAGCCTTTCTTGCACCTCTGCTTAGCGCCTCTAAGCCAAGGTTGCCTGTTCCTGCAAACAAATCTAGAACAAGGCTATCTGGGATACGACCCTGGATTATATTAAATATAGCCCCTTTTACTTTATCTGAAGTAGGTCTAGTATTCCTTCCTTTTATAGATTCCAATGTTCTACCCTTTGATCGGCCTGCAATAATTCGCAATCTGCTGCCTCCTAATACTTACCATGGCATTATAATACAATGTAAATTAGCTTATTGAACTAATTCAACAGCTAACTCTATAGCATAATGTAATACTAATCAGAACATTTGGTATACATTTTTTGGTAGATCCAACTAGCTTAAAAAGTTTGATTTTATTAAGAATATTTTAATTTTATCATATTTAAATAATGCAAACAAGCATTACACAAAAAAAGGAACAGGTTTTGTCAAAACCCGCTCCTTTTTTTAATATATTACCTACCGCTCATTTGTCTCTGAGCCTGCTCAATCATTCTCTTAACCATCTGGCCACCAATATAACCTGCTTCTCTAGAAGTCAAATCCCCATTGTATCCCTGTTTTAGATTCACACCTAGTTCATTAGCAATCTCGTACTTCATGTTTTCAAGGGCCTGTTTTGCCTCTGGTACAAGATTGTTTTTGCTTCTGCTTGGCAATATATTCACCTCCTAGTGTCGAATGTACTATTAATTTGTCCAAAATTATATTTTTTACACTAGTAAATTAAGGTATTGCAAAAGCTTAGTTTAAAGCTATTTCGTCGATTTTTTGGAAAACTATTTCATATGCCTTGTCCAATATTTTTTGTTTCTTATCCCTATCGTCTAGCTCCATTATCCATTGAGCTGCAGTTTGAATTTCTTTTAGAATATCCATATCTCTAATTAGATTTGCTATTTTAAACTCAGGCAGTCCATGTTGCCTAACACCTAAAAAGTCACCAGGCCCTCTAAGCTCTAAATCCTTTTGTGCTATCTCAAAACCATTGTTGGTTTTAATCATAATATTCATTCTTTCCCTAGCAATGCTATTTTTAGTGTCAGCTATTAGAATACAGTAAGCCTGATTATCACTACGACCTACTCTCCCTCTCAGCTGATGAAGTTGCGCTAAGCCAAACCTTTCAGCATTTTCTATAACCATCAAATTGGCATTGGCAACATTAACTCCTACCTCTATTACAGTAGTAGATACTAAAACATCTATCTCTCCATTCTGAAATTTTATCATAACCTCATCTTTCTCGCTTCCACTCATCCTTCCATGAATTAATCCCAATCTTAAATCAGATAATGGGCCTTTCTTTAATGAATCATAGAGTTCAACCGCTGATTTAACGGGAATCTTGTCAGATTCTTCTATTAAAGGGCAAACTAAATAGGTCTGATACCCTAGCTTTGCCTGTTTTCGAATAAAAGCATATACTCGCTGTCTCATAGAAGATGGTACATGATAGGTTTTTATAAGCTTCCTACCAGGAGGTAATTGGTCTATCAAAGAAATATCCAAATCCCCATAAAATATGAGAGCCAGAGTTCTAGGAATAGGTGTTGCCGACATTACTAGCATATGGGGATTGATTTTGCCTTTTTGCATTATGGTAGCTCTTTGTCTTACTCCAAATCTGTGCTGTTCATCGGTGACTACCAAACCTAGGTTATTAAACACAACATCTTCTTGTAATACAGCATGAGTGGCAATAACTATATCTACTTCTCCTCTATAAATTCTGGCCTTAACTTGCTCCTTCTCCTTATTTCCCATTCCGCCTATTAAGAGGCAAATGTCAATTCCCAATCCTTCCAAAATACTCTGTAGAGTTTTATAATGCTGTCTTGCAAGGATTTCTGTTGGAGCCATCATTACTCCTTGGTAACCTGCTAAAAAAGCTACATATAATGCAATGACAGCTACTATAGTTTTTCCTGAACCTACGTCACCATATACAAGGCGATTCATGGGAATGCCCCTTTTCAAATCCTGCAGTATCTCTTTAATAACCCTTTTTTGGGCTGTAGTTAATAAAAAAGGTAAATTACTTATAAATCTTTTTAATTTATTGTTATCCCATTTAAATACTATACCCGCTTTTTTAGCTCCAAAATTTTCTCGAATAGCAAAGAGAGCCATTTGCATAAAAAACAATTCCTCAAATACTAATCGTCTCCGGGACCATTCAAGGGCTTTTTCGTCTATTGGAAAGTGAATATTATTTATTGCATACCCTTTTTCAGATAAGGTAAATTTATGCCTAATTATATTTGGCAAATTATCCTTTATATTGCCTTCTAATTTCTTCAAAATTTGCTTAATAAGGCCCCTTAGATCTTTTTGGGTTAAACCTTCCACTAAGGGATATATGGGATCAAATCGACCCTGATCATGAACTTCTGGTCTATATTCCTCAACTTGCGGATTTTGAATCTGAATTTGCCCATATTCAAAAACCGCTTTTCCATATACATAATAAGCCACACCTTCCTTATACTGATTTGCCCTATAGTGTTGATTAAACCAAATACATACTACTGATCCAGTATTATCCTTTGCTCGCCATTTCAAAATTGTCAAATTCTTTCGTTTTCTAACAACTTGTGGCTTACCATAAAATTCTACACATAGGGAAACCTTTTGACCTCTTTGAATAGCCTCTACATTTATTACTCCACCATGTTTTTCATAATCCCTAGGAAAAAAATATAAAGCGTCTTTCAATGTATAAATACCCAATCTAGATAGCAATTTAGCTTTTTTGGGACCTATCCCTTTGATTGTTTGTACAGACTCATCTAATAAATCCATCTTTATCACCTATAAATAGTTTTATACTAGCAAAAAAGCTGGAATCAAGTCCCAGCTTCTGTTTATACATTATAAAAAATTGTTTTTTCCCATATAGTTCTTTTTTATTCTACAGAGATAATATAATAATACAATGGCTGCCCTCCAAAATGTACTCCTACACCTAAGTCTGGATAATTATCCTCTATATACTCAGCAATCTCCTCAGCCTTGTCTGCTTCCACATCCTGACCATATAGTATAGTTACAATTTCGCTGTCCTCATCCAACATTTTTTCCAATAAAGATATAGTTGTCTTAGAAACATCATCGCCTGCTACAGCTATTTCACCATCTATAAGTCCGATGATATCATCCTTTTCTATAGATATTCCGTTGTACTCTGAATCCCTGACAGCGTAAGTAACTTGGCCAGATTTAACATATTCCATTGCTTCGGTCATATTAGTGGTATTGCCATCAACATCGGATTCAGGGTTAAAAGCTAGTATTGCAGCTAACCCTTGAGGTATAGACTTACTGGGTATTACTATAATGTTTCTATCACTTATTTCTTTAGCCTGTTTAGCAGACAATATAATATTACTATTATTGGGCAACACAAATACATTCTTGGCATTGGTGGCTTCTACAGCATTTAATATATCCTCAATACTTGGGTTCATGGTCTGTCCGCCTTCGATTATATGATCCACGGAAAGATCCTTAAATATCGAACTAATACCATCACCCATAGCTACTGCTACTACAGCAAATTCCTTTTGCTTTTGTTGATTTTGTATTATAACATGGCGATGCTGCTCCCTCATATTATCTATCTTAATACCGGACAGCTCACCAAACCTCAGAGCCAATTGCAAAGCTTTTCCTGGCATATTTGTGTGTACATGAACCTTAATAAGATCTGTGTCACCAACAACTACGATAGAGTCACCCAAATTTTCCAATCTTTTCTTTAACTTTTCTATATCCTCTTCTTCTACATAGGGAAATAGATTCTTTATAAAAAACTCGGTACAATATCCATATTTAATATCTGTTTCCACGCCTACATCAACGGGAGCAACTTTAGTAGGAGTTTCATCATCCATTATAGGAAAAGAATCAGCTTCATAAGTTCCCGTTAACCCATGGGTTGCACCCATTAATATATGTAAAATACCCATACCTCCTGAATCCACTACACCAGCTTCCTTTAGAGGGGGAAGCATATCAGGAGTTTTATCCAGGGTTTCTTTGGCTACTTTAATAATCTCTCTGCTAAATGATTCAAAATCAGCATACTTTTTGCACAGTCTTAATGCTTGTTCACCAGTTACACGTGCAACTGTCAGCATTGTCCCTTCCACTGGCTTCATAACTGCTTTGTATGCAGTTTTGGCTCCTTCATGTAGAGCTTCAGCGTATTCCCGGGTGGACATCTTGTCCACGTTTTGTAGGGCTTTAGCAAAGCCCCTAAATAATTGGGACAGAATAACCCCAGAGTTGCCTCTAGCTCCTTTTAAAGCTCCCTTGGAAGCTGCATCTGCTACTTTAGCAACGGTATAATCCTTTGTAGCTTGGATTTCTTTTATGGCTGCCATCATGGTCAGGGACATATTGGTTCCTGTATCTCCATCAGGAACTGGAAAAACATTTAAGGCATTCACAGCTTGCTTATTTTTCTCCAAGTACTGAGCCGCTGCCAAAAACATCTCCCTTAATTTTATTCCATCTATGTATTCTCTATTCAATGCACTACCTCCTTCGGCGACAGAAGAAACTATACCCTGACACCTTCTACCGTAACATTAACTTTATTTACATTCATTCCAGTAAAGTTTTCTACATTGTATTTTACTGTATCAATTATGTTTTCTGCTACTGCAGCAATGGAAATACCATATTCCACAATAATAAAAAGATCTATGATTATTTCTTCTCCTTGAGTATGTACTTTAACACCTTTTGATAAATTATCTCGGCCTAACAACTCAACGATTCCGTCAGTGGCACGTTTTGATGCCATACCAACAATACCGTAGCATTCCATAGCAGATATACCTGCTAAGGTAGCTATTACCTCATTAGAAATTACAAGTTCACCCAAGGCATTAGTTTTCCTAGCACTCACTAATGTTCCTCCTCTCCTATCCCATTATATCCTGCTACTTACTTTAAGGGTTACTATACTCGGTTAAATAATGTCGATTGCCAGTGTCATTACATTTATATTATATTCTATATTATTACTGCCTATCATGCAACATGAAATTTATCTTTTATTTCTTGTCAAATCTTCTCCTTAATGGTACAATAGTAATGTTTTAATCGGTGCATAAGATAAAAGCACTGACTTTTTATGCCATG
>Ga0209537_1003814_pt1 | contig 13404 bp, 17 predicted proteins | sample BioPla4DNA1_FD_187698 | JGI IMG/M metagenome (GOLD analysis project Ga0209537, IMG submission 187698) | Biogas fermentation microbial communities from Germany - Plant 4 DNA1 (SPAdes) (version 2) | ecosystem: Engineered > Bioreactor > Anaerobic > Digestate | place: Bielefeld, North...
AGATGCCATCCTATAGTAGAACTATAGATGACATAATCTCCTGGTTTGATTTCCATAGGAACCTTTTTGTCTTTTGACACAGAAATCCCTTCACCCGTTTTGATAACCTCTCCCATATAAGTATGACTTCTTACTTGGGATGGGATAATAATGCCTGACTTATTCTGTTTTTCGAAATCAATTCGTCTTACCAATGCACGATTTCCAAGTATCCTCACAATAATCTCCCTTTCTATATCTGATTATTTATTTATCCAAAAATAATGGTTTCTTATTAAAATCATAATAAGGAGCAGCTCTTTTTGCAAGTTCTACGGCTCCGTAAATATCATTAAACATAATTTTTTTGATTTCCTGAGCCTTGGGGGTATTACCCTGCCGTAACAGATAACTTGGATGATAAGTGCAAACAAGTTTTGCATCTACTTCATAGTCAGGATGAATCTTTAACACTTTTCCTCTCTGTTCGCTTATTTTCGCTTTAAAGTCAAACAATAACGCCCACATTGCTTTTGTCCCTAAAGCCAGGACCACCTTTGGCTGAACCACTTGTATTTCCGCCAAAAGATGCTCAATACATGCAGCTACCTGATATTCATTGGGATTCTGCCATTTACCGTTTTCGTCAAATCGTGTGCATTTAACTGCGTTTGTAATATATACTCTGTTCCTTGATATGCCAAGTTTGTTCAGCATCATTGTGAGTGTTAAGCCGCAAACACCCACAAGAGGCATACGCATGGCAACTTCCGTTGCTGCCGGGCCCTCTCCTACTATCATCAACGGAGAATCAATGTTCCCTATACCTGGAACTTTTCTGTCACAGGTAAGGGAACATTTTGAACACTTGGAATACCTCTTAAGCATTACTGCTTGGCCCCAGCATTCGTGAACAGAGTCAATTGCTCCCTGTATTGATTCTTCCTTGAATCCGTTTCCTCTTAACTGAATGTCGAGAGGTTTATATAATTCCTCAATGGATTCCGGGAACAGATATCTGTCCATTATATGATCTCTCCTGAGTCCAATGCGGCTTCAAAGTCTTCAGTTATTGTTTCATTTCCACTCTTGGATGCTTGTTTTTGCATATTTATCTTTTTCTCAAGCTCAATAATCTTTCTTATGAGCTGTGCCTGGCTTAATCCCTGTAAATCCGGGCGTGGATTGGCACAACTTGGGCATTTGCCTTCTTCATTAAGTTCTTCAACTTTGACGAATTCATTACATTCTGCGCACTCTGTAGCATCAACGATATCTATAGATAAGTCGTTAATCGGGTTGCCACAATTTGCGCATTCCATGAAAGAGAGATTACTTAACACCTCATCCTCGGAAATAATAGATGGTATGAGATTCCCGTTCTCATCAAGCTCTGCTGTTACAATGGCTTCCCTTATTGTTTGCGCTTTGAAATTTAAACTCCCACAAATCTTACATACCTTTACGATCATAGTTCATTCTCCTCTCGCTTACTCTGCTTTTTCAATTTTATCTTGCATATCAGAAGAAAATCTGGTTTGATATATTTCTTCTGCCTGTGACAAATCCATAATTATTTCTGACAGATTTGCACCATATCTTGTTATCTTATCAAAATCTAATATATCACCTTCTTCAATCTTGAACTCTGCAAATACATCATAAGGATCGAAGCCGGCCGCCATAATTAAATGTTCGTCATCCAAAGATGTACCGGCCATAACCATATTGCCTTCACGTTGGCCATTGTACATCCGGATGACGAAATATACTTTTACTTCTTTCAATTATTCTCTTCGTCCTTCGGTGCCTGCTCCACCCTTGTAAGAGCGGTAGCTATCTGTTTTTCAAGAATAGTCATTGATGTACCAAGAAGATTAGAGTAATGGACCACTTCTTTCCTTATTTTCTGCAGTTTGTTTGCCATTCTTGTACCGGCTTCTACTGTAATGGAACCTTTCTTTTTCAATGTTTCAGTCATCTCATTAATCATTGTCTGTATTTTTGCCTGTACATCACCATGAACAGCCGCGTTAAGCAATGCCTTGTTTGTATCTGATTCAAATAGTTCGATATACTGGACTGCAGACTCCTCTCCATTAAGATGATAACTTGAAAGGTCTGATATGACCTGCTTTAACCCCATGAGTTCTTTCTCGTATGTTACCGGTATGAATTTTGCAATAGAAGGTTCGCCCTGTACTGCTGTTACAGGAGTAGGCATCAATGATGCAATAACCTTATTGCAGATGTTCCTGATGGTATCCTTTGTATGATATGTGCACCAATCCTTATATGTGTTGACGATATCGTTCATGATGCTGTCGTAATTTGCTTCATTGAGAAATACAGTAGCAATTGGATCATATGTTACATCTTCTGTAGAACGATCAAAGACAAAAACTGTAATCTTCTGATAATCGAGCTTCCTGTTCTTGTCGTCTACAACTTTCCTTCCGACGTAACGAAGAACCTCATCGTCAGTTGAAAATTCCGTGATATCCAAAATGGCAATAGCTTGTCCACTTCCATATTGAATTGGAATCTTCTTGTTTCTAAGTAACGACGTCGCTCTTCTGAAAGCGTCAGAAGCCCGGATGTCCCCGGGTTGGTATTGATGTAATGACAATCCTGCATTCTGGAATGAAGCGGCCAGATCGTTTTTATGCACCCTGAGCTGTCCAATAGACATGAAAGTAAGATATCCAAGTAATCCTGCTTTTGAACTATTACCTGTTCTTGCTGAAATGACCATATAAATACCTCCTTAATTCTTAAAAACCAATAGTTATGTTATATGTTGGCTTCCCGAGATAGCCTTTGATAATCAATGGTTGTTCTTTACATGCTCTGTAATGTTCCTGGATATACTCTACAAGTTTATCCTGGTTTATAAACCGTGTTACTTTTATTCTACAATCTTTGGTAAACGGATTAACAACAAATATTGCTTCTCCGTTGTAACCGTCTGGAATTGCTTCTCCATCCTCGAGATCAATCCCATTTGATACATTGACTACCGCGAAATCCAATACAGACTCCTCTGTAATAGCTGTAACAGGATTTGGTCTTATCGTCTGCTGAGTCTGTGTTGTTGGGGTAATTGCTATTTTGGTTTCTTGTACTGGCTGACTCATAAGATACTCCTTTGTATTTCCGTTTAATATCGCTGGCGGGATAATGGTCGATGACTTTGCCTGATCTATTACTTCATCGACATACTCTGCCTGGTCATCGATTCCCGCAATCTCGTTTGTTACGTAATTGATTGCATTCGTATATTCTTCGTGACTTTTCTTAACAAATTGATCAATTTTTGAGATCAAGTCTTTATCAGCAAGTTGTTTCTTAACCTTGGCCATTTCGTTGATAAGCGATATATACTTTTTCTTCGCTGTAGAGATTGCCTCCAGCCGCTGTTTCGGACTAAGCTGTGGCTGTGTAAGTTCCACTATGATCTCAGTAAATGTTTGTTCTGCGTTGTATATAAATTGATCTATATTGTTCTTGTCAATTAACATTACTCATCATCTCCTATGCCTCTAAATACCTGTGTAGCGGCTTCTTCACCGTTCTTTAAATCAGCCAGGCTGCTGATTGGGATTATTTCGTCACTGAACAGTTTAACTGATTCGTCTGACGCCCAGTTATCTGTGTTAATTATTATACTGCGTACAAAGAATTCCTTATCCTCCTTAACCTTTTTGAAGTCTCTTAAGAAATCCTCTGATATGCTACAATTACCATCTGTTACAAACACAATATCACCTTTGCGGAACCGGCTGTCTTTTAATACTTCAAGAGCTTTCTTCAATGGTTCCTCGAAATTTGTACCACCGGTACATGAACGTTCACAAATGTCTACTACAGCAGCCGGGTCAAGATAACCTTTCTCCTGAATGAATACGTCACGTACTTTTGATTCAAATGAGATATAACAATAATTTCTCTTTTGAGTCTGAGCCACATGTAAAAGCGCAACGGCAAACGACTTCGCCCATATTTCCGGCGTCCCGTCCATTGAACCTGATATATCCACACATACTACAATTGGACCTCTGCCTTTCTTTTCTGTTGAAACTGTTCTATACTGTAACAGGCTTCCTTCATACATCTTCTTGTATAGAAGAAGTTTTGATGCATTATTATTGAGCATCATTCTTTCTGACGGCAGTGCTTTAAACACATCATCTCCTGTTGTAACAGAATCAATCTCCAAGGCACCTATTCTGGATTTGCTCTTTTGCTCCTTCATAGCAAGCTCTTTCATTGCACCTATTACATCAGTAAACTTCTTGAGCTTTCTTGACTGCATAAGTTTCTTTACTGCTGTCATTTTGCTCTGAAATGGAACTCTGATGGATTCTCCACTTTCAAAACCCCATGCCTGTATATATTTTTGCACTTCCGATACTGTATTGATTGCTTCTGACAGTCCTTCCTTCATTGCGTCCTGAACTTTCTGTAATTGATCCGGGCTATTCTGTATTACTTTTTCAAGCCTACTCTTATGTGCATTGGCAATTTTCATGGCAGAGGCAAGATCCAATAAAGTTTGATTCGTAATCTGATTCAACTGATTGTTTGTCTGTCCTGCTTGCGCAAGCTGCTGTTGCAGTTGGTGTGCAGCTTTTGCTTTATCTATAAGAGCCTGTATTTCTTCTTCGTTTGCGATAGCATCGTTAATTGCGTCAAATATATTATCTCCGCCATTTTGTTTAAACTCTTCTCTTAGTTCATTAAGTCTTTCTATCGCTTTGTCATGTAAGATTTCGGACGCAACTGCGGATGAAAATAAATCCATTGTACAGTAATCTTTCAATACGTCAAATTGTGGGTCAGATGTAATCTCATCTACCAGGTTATGATTTATTTTATAACTCGGATGCATGTCGTCAGGATGAACCATTTCTGGCTGGTTCTTATACAGGGCAAGCACAATATCATCACTGAATTCGTGATAAGTCTTAATAATGGAGTCTCCTCTTTCTACCCACTTCTGCATTATCGGTGACATGTCTTCCAATTCTCTTATCATACGGTGTTCTACAGGAATGGAGTCAATGGAATACTTGGACAAATCATTGCGTAATTGTCTTTGTGCAAGATTCAGGATTTCTTCAATATTTTTCCCTTTAAGGTTTGCTTGAATCTTTTGTTTATGCTGTTTCTTTACTCTTGGAGTATCTGGAGCTTCTGCATTTCCAGAAGCTCCTTCACCCTGTCCATCTATTGGTTCTCCATCCATTGGGATCATGTTATTCAGATCATCCATTAGGATACCTCCTTATACTTCGCCATCAATACCTCCAAAGCCGGTGCTTTCCAGTATATCATCGGTTATACCGAGATTCTCGTTGAGGATGGCTTTCTGATGGGCATATACTTCCTGTTTGAGCTGTTCAATTCTTGTTGTATCCTTGCCGTTCTTCTTTGCGTCCTTCAAAAGCTTATCAAGGTGCTTTATAACATTGTTAAGTTCCGCTTTAGCTTCGACGGCTTTCTGAGCCTTTTCGGAATCATCCCTTGCACTTCTTACATTTGCAAGAATCTGTGCTATATGATTCTGTTCCTCACGAAGTTTTGCTTCATACGGATTTACTACTTTCATTATTGCTTCGTAAACGACCTTTATATCTTCAGGTCTCTGCCACCAGACAGAAGTGAGATACCTGAAATCATCGACTGTTGCTACATCTCTTCCTTCGAGAATTGCGCTTGCCTGAAGTACTGCAAGTCCTTCATTTTTTCTACGGTCTGTTACGACGATCTGGTTGGATGTTTCAAGGGTCATAAGCAACTGGTCATACTGATTTAATACATTCTTTGGAATGACAACAAACTTCGCGGCATGATTAATATCCTGGAGCTCTTCTATCGTAATAGTAGTTATTTGTTTTTTGTTTGTTTTTGGATTTCTCCTTTCCAGGAATCCATTATACATCAGCATACGATTGCTTGCATCATATACATTGTTAACCATGAATCTGAACAACATGCGGTCATGCAGAGCATTCAAACTGTCATCTTCAGGAAGCTCGTTTGATGCACCGAACATACTGATTAGCGGAACCCGTACCGTTTTTGTGCCGTTATGGAATATCTTTTCATTGAGAATCGGTAACAGCATATTAAGAGTTGGCGGGTTACTCTTATAGAGTTCATCCAGGAATGCTATATGAGCCTCCGGCAATTTTCCTGACGTAATCCTTATAAAGTCATCGCTTTCAAGCCCTTTGATTGAGAACGGACCAAGTATTTCTGATGGATCTGAAGTTTTGTTTAAGAGCCACTCGAAATATTTACCGCCTACAATTCTTTTACAGATTGACCTTGCCAGAAGTGACTTAGCAATACCGGGAGGTCCAATCATAACAAGATGATGCCCAGTTATCAGTGCAAGGATACTTGCATCGATAATGTCTTCTCTTTCGACAATTTCCTGTTTTAATTCTTCCCTTATGGCTTTTAGTTTCTGCGCAATGGCTGGTGCTGCCTGCATCATTGCAGTTTCATCTTTCCATCTTGCACGTTGTTCCGGAGTAGGTTCAAATCCACTTTGATAATCAAACTCTTTTACCGATGTCTGCTCGATTGCCGTTCTTTTTTGCTGTATCTGTGGAGCTACCTGTACCTGATTCCCTTGTTTTTTGAATACAATCGTATTGTTATTGAAAATGTTTTTGTTATTACTATCCATAGTAATCGTATCCTCCTATTTAAAATTCAAAAGAGTCCTTGTTAGGACTTAGTCTTTATAAACTTTTTTATTGAATAATTGTATCAATGTTTCAGCCGTTACTATTTGTCCATTTTCTTCTTGAATACCGTGACAAGGTCCGTTAGAGGTAACAATTATGGTTTTACCATATTCGTCAACTCCGATAGTCCATAGTCCTTCGTTTTCTTCCATTTTCATTAACATATAGTCAGTCATACTCATTGTTTAACTCCCCCTAAAAATGTGGCTTTATAGTATCATAAATTAACTCATTTTGCAACAAAAGCCGTTGCGCGTAAGCTTTGCAACGGCTTTTGTTTAAAGCATAATTCCTGACAATTTGCAATATTTTTCAAACAGGGGCGGGAGTTGAATACCCCATCCATCCAATAATATTTGAGTCTGTGTAGCCAAATCTTCGAACTGCTTTGGTGTCAGATTATCATTTAACCTCATTTGAATAAGATACTCAGGTATCAGGTGTGCTCCTGTCTTTACTCCTCCGGCATTTTTTAGAAGCTCTTTAAGCTTCTCCTCCTTCTGGATATACTCTTTTAATGTTATTTCAAACTTACTGTCATCATCATATAATTGTACACCGCATACTGTTCTTACTCCTCTTTCATATTGTACTCCGTATAGTTTGCATGACTCCTGTGCTATTGCAAAACCACCGCTTATTTTTGTTAAACTTGGTGTTATCATTACTGCCGACAAATGTTCCCATTTATCTTTTTCTGCAAGCCATATAAGGAAGATACCGAGCTTACTTATCTGTCTGCGGTAAATAGATTCATTGAACATCATTGATTGATATGTTAATGTCGACTTAAACAATTCAATAGTATCCGTAAATCCCAATGGATCTCCAAACAGATATACATATTCATAGGTGCCAAGACCTATTTCTCTTTTAAATAGACCTACTGTACTACATGTATTAGGATCTGGTAGTGACCATCTCTCCTCTCCATCCTGCTGTGTCATATAGTCAATATCTTTATTAAACTCAAGAACTCTGTTTGTGAGTTCCTGGGATGTATATGTTGGAGCTCTTGCGCTCAACACGCAGAAATTAAAATGTTCTGGTTCAATTAATCTAACAGCATAATTAAACTCGACCGGTAACGTTGGCAATGTCCTCACTCCTTCTTATTCTGTTAATATTATCATTGCATCTGTACGATGCATATTATAATCCATTTGTTCGTCTGGCAGGACGCATATTACCTTATTGCCATTTGCAATTTCTTGCATTATCTCTTCAAAGTCTGTTATAAGACTATATTGTGCCGTTTTTACCTGGATTGTATCTGACCTGCATTTAAAAGCCATTCCTCTTAACATCTTTGTTGTAATAGCCATTCGTTCCTTGTAATCCATCGAAGACATATATATTTATGCCTTATTCTTTTCACCGCACCCATCCTGACCGCTCCTTTCCAGTGCCTTTTCTGCGGCTTCACGAGTGCCAGTATCAATTTGCAGCAGATAAGCAATAAGTTCAGCCTGCCCGTTCCTATGCCCGTTTCTATACCCTGTTGTGTACGTTTCAGCTTCATCGCCCTGTGGTTCTGTCAGTTCCTTGTATTTTTGCAGTAGTTCCCACACCTTACACGGCAGCACAACCAGCCGCCCGTCTGCTTTGGCTTTGGCAAGCTCCTGCACTTCTTCCGGCGATAATCCACTATCCTCATAGGCGGCAAGGCGGTCAATAATTCTTCCTGTATAGCATTCTCCAACATCAACCATATTGCTTTCATTCACCGCAATCTTTGTATAGGCAATGCCGTATTTGCTCCTATGTGTCAACCTCTTAAACATCTTCCTTCCCTCCTATCGCCTTGTCTATTTCGGCAAGTGCTTCCTGCGCTTGCGTTATATTGTCATAAGGCTTTAGACCTGATTTATTTTTAAAATAGTTTAGGGTGTATCGTAAGTCATAAATTGCTTTCCCAGCTTGTTTCAACGCTTCTCTCATCCTCGCCACATGTGCCCGCAGTTGCTCGTTCTCCTGCTGCTGGGATTCGATTGTTTCCAGCGCAATGTCACACACCTTCCTCACTGTCGGTACATATGGCTTATTTTGATAATATTTCAACTGTTCTATAGCTTCGTTTATATTCATTCCCTTTCCTCCAATCCTCGCCATTGCCAGCCTATACAGTAAGGCAAGCCTTGTTCCTTTGCTACCTCTCTATCTTTTCCATGCATATTCCCATAGCAGATTTTTTTACCATCATAAACGCAACTCCTACAATTGCCTTTATCAATATCCCTGATTGCTTGGTCTCTTTCTTTTTTTAACTGTTTATTCTCCTGCTGCAAGGCTTCGATGGTATCAAACAGTATAGACATGCAGGTATTTCTATTTCCGTCACAATGCCGTTTCCTGAACTTATTACACTTCTCACAAAATCCGCTTATTGCACTCACGTTATTCGACCTCCTTATCCTCCACCAGCTTCAGTGGGCAATATTTATGTCTACCTTCTGCCGGGCAATAACCTCCTGGAACATGCATTTTATGCAGGATAATACAGCGACTTACTTCAACGCTAGTTGTTCTATTTAAACATTCTTTAAACATACATTCCGTACAACTTCTCGGCATCTTCGGCAACTCAAGAATCGCCTTCATCCTGTTTCACCTCGCCTTCTTCTTCAATGTCCTCAAATATCACAGTCACTTTTTGATTGCAGTTATTACAGATGTATATTCCGCCACCATACAAATTAAACCAACCAGTATAACGCATTTCATCTTGACATTTAGGACAGTACATCCTGCTTCGCCTCGCTTTCCAAAATCTCTTTTTATGAAAACACCATATTTATTGTCCATTGGTGTCAATTCCTTTACCGCTGTTTGATATAAGGAAATCTGATACGATTTTCTTTATGTTGCTGACTTCTATAACTATCTCGTCAAGTGAATTTACAAGTGCTGTCAGCTTTCTAACATTTGTTGACATTTCCTTGAAACATCCAACAAACTCATTCAACAGTTGAGGAATGGAAAGTTCTTTTACTTCGGAGGTATTTATTATAAAACGCTCCTCATCTATATTAGTCTGTTCTCCTTGTTTCCCTGTTCTCCCTTCTTTAGAACTTTCAAATGACTCCAACATTGATTTGAGTTCAAAACGAACTGCCTGCGCTGTACGTATCAATAATACGGTATTGTCGTTACTTTTGTTATAGTACGCCTGTTCAATGACATTTTTCAGGTTAAGAAGAATATCTTCTAACACCAAATATTTCTTATCTGTCGAGACATAAAACTTCCTTATGATTGAGTCTATCCGCATGCTGATTTTTGTAATGTCAAAATCCTCTTTAACATTGTATTCATGTACAATTGAAGTAAGAAGTTCATATGTCTCTTTTATTACCTCTACAACTTTTTCATTCACAATCTTATCTTCATTATTTACCATTGATATCTCTCCATCTGTATAATTATTTTTAACACGTACAAAATAATATAAGACGATACATTCTTTGTTTCCCCCATAAGGGGTAATCCCTTTACGGCTTCCCTCTTATAACGTAAAGGGATTACTTTTTAGTTATTGCTGACGGCTTCCGCCAAGACATCTGTGGCTTCTTCGTTATTTGTTTCATCAACCGGTATAGATTGCACGGCCTGTACACTATTTGGATCAAGAAAAACAATGCGATTCTCATCATCAAGACCTATTAATATATTTTCAGATGTGATGTTTCCCTTAAGTATTTCTTCCGCCAGGCGATCTTCGATATATTCTCTTATCGCTCTACGCATAGGTCTTGCGCCATACTCTCTCTTATATCCTTTATCCATCAGGAATTCTCTTATCATATCGGTAATAGCAATTGATATGTTTTTCTGTGACAATCTCTTATTGAGATCGGCGATCATCAAATCAATAATGCTATATATATTTTCCTTGGTAAGAGGATGGAATATAATCATTTCATCAATACGGTTTATGAACTCCGGCCTGAAGAAATCGTTGACTGCGCTTAAAACCTTCTGTTTTATTTCTTCATATTTGGTTTCTTCAGTATCTTCTTTGATATTGAATCCGAGAGATACTTTCTTCTTGCTTATTATATCTCTTGCGCCGATATTTGATGTCATAATGATAATCGTATTGGAGAAGTCTATTCGTCTTCCCTGGTTGTCCGTTAATCTTCCATCGTCAAGGACTTGTAAAAGAGTATTGAATACTTCAGGGTGAGCCTTTTCTACTTCATCAAACAGAATTACTGAATAAGGCTTTTTACGGACAGCGTTTGTAAGCTGACCGCCCTCTTCATATCCAACATATCCTGGAGCAGCACCTGTAAGTTTTGAAACATCTATTTTCTCCGAATACTCTGACATATCAATACGGATTAGCGCGTCCTCGGTTCCAAACATAATTTCAGCAAGAGCTTTAGCTAACGCTGTCTTACCAACGCCAGTCGGACCCAGGAATAGGAATGAGCTTATAGGGCGTCTCGGTTCACTTATGCCGGCTCTGCTTCTACGTATTGCTTTTGCAATTGCGTTAACGGCTTCATCCTGGCCAATAATTTTTTCATGTAACAGCTTTTCCATATTCAGAAGCCTTTCGGTTTCTTCTTTTACCAGTTTCTTTACCGGAATCTTCGTCCACATCGTAACGACTTCAGCAATATCATCTTCATCAACTTCTGTCTTAAATACAACCATATTACCTGCAACTTTCATAAGTTGTTTTCTTAATTTCTTTTCTTTCTTTGTAAGTGCTGTTGCTTTCGCAAAATCCCTCTTTTCGAGAGCTTCTGTTTTCTCTGAGTATATTGAGTCGAGTTGTTTGGTTATAGCTCTTACTTCAGGAGAAGTTCTGAATCCGGCAAGTCTTACCCTTGAAAAGGCTTCGTCCATCAAGTCAATTGCCTTATCGGGAAGATTTCTATCAGTAACATATCGGCATGAATATTCTACAATTGCCTTTATAGCTGGGTTGGATATCTTCAGACCATGATGCTGCTCATACTTATCACGTATCCCCTTAAGAATAGCAATTGTGTCCTCTTTTGATGGCTCATCGACCAAAATCTTTTTGAATCTTCTTTCGAATGCCGGATCTTTCTCAATATACTTCCTGTATTCATCAATTGTAGTTGCACCAATTACTCTTAGTTCTCCACGGGCAAGAGCTGGTTTTAGCATATTGGCTGCATCAAGACTTCCTTCTGCGTTGCCAGCGCCCATTATCGTATGAAGCTCATCAATAAACAGGATAACATCCTTATTCTTTATAGCTTCATTAAGACACTGCTTAAGCCTCTGTTCAAAATCACCACGGAATTTTGTTCCTGCAACCATAGAACCGATATCCAATGAAAATATACGCTTATTCTTAAGCATCTCCGGAACCCGGTCTTCTGCGATCATCAATGCAAGTCCCTCAACTATTACGGTCTTGCCGACTCCTGCTTCTCCAACAAGGCATGGATTGTTTTTAGTACGACGGATTAGTACCTGTATTATTTGTTCCAGTTCATCTTCCCTGCCAATAACAGGATCTATCTTGCCTTGTCTTGCGAGTTCTGTAAGATCTTTACCGAATTTATCAAGCACTGGTGTTCCTGATTTACTTCTTGTTGCTTGTCCTGTGACTGATACTTCCACCACTCTTTTCGTAAAAGCTGCAGGATCTACTCCAAGTTCATCCAGAATATTAATAACTATATTATTGCCTCCTCTTACAAGGCCTACAAGTATATGCTCTGTCCCAATGAGTTGTTGGTTTGTTCTTTGAGCTTCATAGTATGCAAGCTCAAGAACTTTACTTGAACGTACTGTAAATTGCGGTTTGCTGCTTGAATTTCCTGGCTGTGTGAGTATCTGCAGTTGATGCAACACATCATCTGCTGTTACACCAAACTCAGACAATACTATAGCAGCAAGTCCTGTTCCTTCTTTGGCCAGACCATATAGAATATGTTCCGGCCCAATATAATCATGCTTCAAGCTTACGGCACAGCTTTCTGCAATTGATAATGCCTGTTGCGCTTTTTGAGTCAAATGCTTAAACATTATTATCCTCCTATTCAAACAAATAGAGCGTGGTACGAAAGTCTACCACGCTCTATTATAGCATTTATTTCGAAAATTTGATAACCAAGCCTATTTCTTTGCTCCATCATAAATCTTCTCGATTAATTCAGGGAAATATTTGAATATCTTAAGTTTACCTATGTCTCCTATATCAGCAAGTTTAAGTACAATATCAACCGCTTCGAGCCACTCATCAGGAGAACTTGTAACTTCTCTTATAATCTGCTTATAATCTTTCTTCTCCTCTGTTACATACTCAATGAACGGACATTCAAGCCAGTGGGTCCAGTTATTTGAGCCAGTCCCGCGCAGTGGTGTTTGTACAACACCGTATTTTGTTCCTTTGGACTCTATTACCTGGCCATTCCCTATATAGATTCCGATATGTCCGTTACGCCATACACAAAGTCCTGGGACTTCAGGAATTGTATCCAAAGTGCCTTTCCTTTTTGCCAAGTTAAACATCCCGTTAGCACTTACATCAGTTTTCGAGTTATACTTGACATCATTTCCATCCCACCACACATAGGATTTGATTAATCCTACGCAGTCTGCTGTACGACGTCCAAGCCAGTTTCCCTTTATAAAGTCAAGATATTTCTGAACATTGTCCGGATATTGCTTTAAC
>Ga0209537_1003837_pt1 | contig 13359 bp, 6 predicted proteins | sample BioPla4DNA1_FD_187698 | JGI IMG/M metagenome (GOLD analysis project Ga0209537, IMG submission 187698) | Biogas fermentation microbial communities from Germany - Plant 4 DNA1 (SPAdes) (version 2) | ecosystem: Engineered > Bioreactor > Anaerobic > Digestate | place: Bielefeld, North...
GTCTCCCCAGTCTCCCCAGTCTACAATCATAATAAAATCACTATTTCGTACAATAAACAGATAAATTTGTTTGTTTATTGAAATTTATTTCCTTATTTTTACAAAAATATTCAATAAATGTCTATTAAAGTATTAGAAGCCTCAGCTGGTAGTGGTAAAACATATCAATTGTCTATGTTTTACGTTAAATTAGCATTAGAAAACCCAAATAATTTTAAAAAAATACTCGCTATCACTTTCACTAATGCCGCTGTGAATGAGATGAAACTGAGAATATTAGATAGACTGTATTCTATAGCTAATAACAACCCCAACTCCCTTGAAGAATTTAAAGCTTTCGCTAAAGGCGGACAAATTAATGGTAAAAATATAACTCAACTATCTGATGATGATATATCTGGTGCTGCTAAAAATGTTTTATATAATATCCTGCACAATTATCAGGACTTTTCTGTATCTACTATTGATAGCTTTTTGCAAAGGCTCTTTAGAGGTGCTCTCTACGAAATAGGAGTTAAGTATAATTATGAATTAATTGTAAAGAACGATGATATTTACAGGGAGGCAGTGGATGATTTCATAGTAAATCTGCAAGAAAAAGATCCCGCTTTTAAGTGGCTTATTAGTTTCATTGATGATAAACTTGCTCAAGATAAGTCTTTTAACTACAATAATATGCTATTAGACCTAATTAAAGAGATTAATAAAGAATTTTTCTATGATTATGAGGATGATTTTATTAATAAATTGACTGATGAGGATTTTAAACAGAAATGTTTAGATGATATAATTAAATGTTTAAATAATGTAATGAATGATTTTTTAGATAAAGCAAAAAAAATAAATGATGATTTTAAAAATATTTGTAAAAATAATAATAATATAACAGAAAATGATTTTTATCAAAAAGCAAGAGGTCCAGCTTCTTTTTTAGGTTCAAAGATTGAAAATTTTAAAATAGGTTATGAAATAAAAAAACTTTTACCTAATAGTTATTTTATTGAAGGGTTAAATGGCAAACTTTTTAGTGGTGGTAACACGATTACATTGAAAAATAATGATTTGCAAAATATAAAAGATTTATTATTCTCTTATAATGATTTAATAAATAATGAAGGGAAAAATTATGAGACTGCACGTATCATTTCTAATCAAATCTATAATATAGCTCTGCTGAGTGATATTTTAAAAAGTTTAGATAATTACAAAAAAACAAATAATATCTTGCTTTTGTCTGATATAGGAAAAATGCTAAGAAAGTTTATCGAAAATAATTATATGTTTATCTATGAAAAATTAGGTGTATATTATGAATATTTCTTAATAGATGAATTCCAAGATACCTCTCATGTGCAATATGAAATTCTAAAACCATTAATCAATGAAAGTCTCAGCCAAGCTAAGTCAGATAATGTTTTGCTAGTTGGCGATATCAAGCAAGCTATATATCGCTGGCGTAATGGAGATTGGGAAATTATGAAAGATACCATTGATACTGACTTTCATAATAGTATTTCTAGAAACAATCTTAAAGAAAATTGGCGTTCTTATCCTAATATTGTGAACTTTAATAATTCCCTTTTTAGTGAACTTTTACAATTAACTGATTTATTTAAGGAAAAAGATGAAGATATTAGTAACCCAAGATACCAAACTAAAATCAATTACATTAAAGAAATATATATAGATACTGATAAAAATAGAGATGTTAAACAAGAAATCCCTGACGCCAAAAAAGATCAATTTAAAGATTTCCAGGGATATGTAAAACTCTATATAGCAAAAGATAAAAATAATAAAAATACTACAACAAATGAAGAAAAATCAACTACATATGATACATCAGACTCCATAGAATCTGAAGAAGATGATAAAGTACTACAATTGGTAATAAATGATGTAAATAATTTGTGGGAAAAAGGCTACAAAAACATTGGTATTCTCGTTAGAACCAATAAAGAAGCTGTAGAAGTATTCAAATATATACTCCAAAATTCAACAATTCAGGATCTTGATTTCAAAATTATTTCTGATGAGAGTATTAGCTTTGCTAATTCTGATGCCGTGCTATGGATAGTTTTTACCCTCTATGCACTACAAAATGGCTCTAATTATGCTAGATACATGTCAGAGGCTTTCTATGATTTTATAAAAACATCAAATTCAGTACCTTACAATAGTCTGATGAATAATTTAGAAAATGATGATAATTTCATGGCTCAAAACTTATATTTCAAAGCAGAGCATTTGGTAAACATTATTTATAAAGAGCTAGATGATAAAGAAAAAGTCTTTTGCATGCATTTCCTACAATTAATAAAAAATTATCAGCGGGAGCACAATAATAATGAGGTGATGTTTATTGAGTGGTTTCTGAATAATGGAGTGAAACAGTCATTGAAGATAACAGATGAAAAAAATGGAGTTCATATTTCTACTATCCATAAATCTAAAGGATTAGAATATGACGCTGTGATAGTACCTTTCATCAATTGGACTAGAAATCAAAACGATTATCTATGGTTTAAAAAACCAGATATTTGCAATTCAAATATTCCTGCATTTTTATTAAAAACTAGTGGAGATCTTGCAAATTCTCAATTCGCAGATGAATATTATATGGAAAAAACAAAAAAATATGTGGATGACCTCAATCTGCTCTATGTAGCTCTAACTCGTGCAAAAAAAGTGCTCATTGCTAATATTGAAAATCAAAATATAGGTAAAGAAATCCAGAAATGTGTAACTAATAATTTTAACATAGATGGTCTAGGAGCAATTGATACTTATAAATCAATAAATTCTAATGAAAATTTTGATATTTATGAAATTGGAACATTAGTAAACAATACTACCTATGCATCAGATGTGTCTATAGAAAATTTCCAATGGGCAGCAAAAGAAAATGTGGGCATAGAAATAAAAATTAAGAAAAATTATAGTTTATCTTCAAATGAAAAAATTGCTCATGGTGTATTGATGCATGATATTCTCAGAGTAATAGACGATGTAGACAATTGGGAGAAAAAAGCTGATAAAATATTAAAAAAATATCATAAAACATCAGAAGAAATTAAAAAAATTAAAGACAATATAAAAACTATTTTTGAAATTAACCCAGAAGTGAAAAATTGGTTTACTAATGCACAGGAGATTATTAGTGAGCGAGATTTGTCTATTTATAAGCTAGAGTCGGATAAGGATAAGCTAGAGTCGGATAAGGAAAGAAAAATGTATAGACCAGATAAGATATTTATTTATCCTGATAAAGTCATTGTTGTAGATTTCAAAACTGGTGAAAAAGATTTAAATGAATATAAATATCAAGTGAGAAATTACATAGAGATCCTACGTCAAATTTTTGATAAAGATATCGAAGGATTTTTGCTTAATATCGACAATAATGAATTGCTAAAAGTAGAAATATAATAATTAATTAAAAACTCAAAAAAATATGAAAGCATTTTTGCAAGAAGTAGCAGAATATATTTACCAAAAACATGGTGATAATCTAAAAAATCTAACTATATTGATGCCCAATCGTCGCTCATGTATATTTCTAAAACAAGAAATAGCCAAACTTTGTCAAAAAACAACTTTCTTGCCCGAAGTACTTTCTCTGCAAGATTGGATTGACGACAATTCATCTCTTACTAAAATAGAAGATGTAGTCGCCATTTTCAAATTATTTGATTCTTTTAAAAATATTTATCCTAATAAAGCAAATCTAAAAATTGAAGATTTCTATTTCCTTGGTGAAATACTGCTTATAGATTTTAATGATATTGACAATGCTCTGGTAGATGCTAGTAAACTATTTATAAATATTAAAGATGAAAATGAAATAAAAAATCTTTTCAATTTAGATTTGGAACCAGATTTTAAAGATTATTTTGATAAATTAATTAAGTATTTTAATAAATCCTTTAGTGAAAATTCATATTTAGATATTTGGAATAAATTACATGATTTATACAAACAATATAGAGAATCATTAATCAAAGATAATCTAGCTTATGAAGGTCTACAAATTAGACATTTCGTAGAAAATGAAATAGAAAATTCAAAAAATATCAATGAAAAAATCTTTTATTTTATAGGTTTTAATTTTATTACACAAGCAGAATACGCAATATTCAATAAATTAAAAGATAAAGCAAATTTTATTTGGGAATATGATGATGAATATTTAACTAATAACCTTTATAGTGCTGGTAAGCAATTGAGTTGGTTAATTAAGGATTTTCCAATGCCCGCTGATTTCAACGTTAAAACGAATAATCTAGGCGATGAACTAAAAAATGTAAAAGATAAAATAAAAATTTGCTCTTTCACTAATGAAGTAGAGATGGCTAAATATGCTGCTCAACATATTAAAAACTTAGAACAATATCAAGCGATTATTTTGCCCGATGATAGTCTGCTACCTGTGGTACTCACTTCTCTACCAGATGATATCAAGTCTGTAAATATAACGATGAATTATTCTATTAAAAATACTAATGCTTATACTCTCATAATGCAGATTTTTGATTTATACAATGATATTAGGAAAAACAATAATAAGATTTTAATATCTAAACAGAAATGGTTAGAGCTGATATATCATCCTTTTATTTATGAAAATAATTATGTCAAAGATATAATTAATAATTATTTATATCCAACTGGTGGTAATTCTAATATTCAAGAAATCAGTGATTTTATTGAAATAAATAATATAAATACTGCTGATAAGCCATTGATTGATAAATTGCTATCTATCATTAATGCTAATGGCACGATAGATTTCATGAATCATTTATTGGAGTTGCTATCGTATTTAGAGGAAAATTTAAAAACTACGACAGAAAAGAGTTCTATGCTTAAATTGGAGTTAGAGGCTATTAGACAATTATATACTAAACTACAAGAAACCAATGTTCTATTTGATCAATATAAAATAGTAATAACAGATATCAAGTTTCTAATATCATTGATAACAGAAATATTAAGGGAGATAAAAATAAAACTTGAAGGTGAACCATTGGAAGCTCTACAAGTGATGGGACTGATGGAGAGTCGTCTTTTAGATTTCCAAAAGGTAATAATTCTTTCACTGAATAATAAAATAGTTCCTGGAGACAAATACATACCTACATTTATCTCATATCATTTCAGGAAACATTTTAATTTACCAACTCAGGACTGGCGTGAGGGCATAGATGCTTTTCATATTTATAGATTACTACAGCGTAGTGAAAATATTCACCTACTATCATCTAGGTTCATAGCTGATGAAGAGTGCGATTATAGTCCGTATTTATTGCAATTAAAATATCGTGGTATAGATATCAAAAATTTCACAGATAAAATAGGCAAGTCATCACAAATAACTGAACATAAAATAAAAACTGATGCCCAAAATAAAGTAAATGACTATCTGAATAAAAACGGATTATCTCGTCATGCCATTAGCACTTACATACAATGTCCACGTAAATTTTATTTCAAATACATAGAAAATCTGACAGATACTGATCTATTTCCCGAGGAAGCAATAGAAAGAGAATTAGGCACTCTGATACATCAAGCTTTAAATAAATTATTTAATAATTATAAAAATGTAGATATTGGAATATTACAAAAAATTAAAAATAATATAGATAAAGAATGTAATGCTTTATTACCTAATAAGGATAGTATAAAAGTGCTACTGCTAAAACATCAATTAAAAAGTATGCTAAATAAATTTTTTGATGTAGAAATAAATACTCAAACATCTCATTTTCCTGCCGAGATTTTAGGAATAGAGCAAAAATTAATTCTCCAATTAAATGATGTAAAATTAGAAGGCACCATAGATTTGATTATTAAAAATGATAAAGGGATATACATAATAGATTTCAAAACGGGTAGCGAAAAAGCGGTAACTTATACTGAGGCTGAGGATCTTTTTAAGCAAAATTCTAAAATGGAATATGTTTTTCAGCTAGCTTTTTACTGCTATTTATATTGTGCTATAAATAATTCTAATAATGTTTTTGGAGAAAATATTTATTTAAAATCTTATAACAAAGCATATAAAAATGAATTAAAGAAAGATAAAAATGTTGTTGATTTTTACGATGAAAAGAATGAATTTGAAGATTTATTAACAATAACAATAGATAAATTAAAAAATGATGGAGAGTTTGAATTAACTGAAGATCAAAAAAATTGCATATATTGTGATTATCAATTGATTTGCAAAAGGGCAGGGGGGTGAGAGGTACTACTTATAACTGACAACTAACAACCTACAACAAATGTATTGCTCAACTTCTAAACTATTATTTATGTGTTTCTATGTAAAAATCATAAATTATTTTTTACATACCACCCACTTTTCACTACGTTTAATATTTTTATTACCATTACCATATATTTATTAAATGTTTTATTTTGTAGATTTAATTTGGCATATAGATGAAATTTTTATTATGTTTTCTGATTTTACCAGAATTGTAGATAACATTTATAGAACTTATTAGCATTGCTGCTTCGGCTATTGCAGGATGTAGTAGAGCCATCATGGATAAAGGTATAGCTATGACATTATAAATAAATGCCCAGAAAAGGTTTTGTTTAATTTTTTTGAAAGTTAATTTAGAAAGGCTAATGGCGTAAGGTATCACATTAAGATTACCTTTTGAGATGATAATATCTGCACTTTCGATAGCTAGATCAGCACCAGTACCAATAGCTACACCTATATCAGCAGCTTTTAGAGCTGCTGCATCATTTATACCATCACCTACCATCATAACTTTTCCCCCCTCCATTTGGTATTTTCTAATAATATCAACTTTTTTATTAGGTGAAATGCCTGCCCATAACTCATCTATACCTATCTGATCTGAAATGTATTTAGCTGTTAATTCATTATCACCAGTGAGCATTACAGTTTTGCATCCTAGATTTTTTATTTGTAGTATTGTATCAGACGCATCAGCTTTGATTTTATCAGTTATTCTTATATAACCAATTATTTTATCATTTTTAGTAACTTCTAATACTGTCTCTCCCTTTTCCATAAAATTACTATAATTATTTGCATTTAAAGGTTTACCAATAAAGTAAATATCCTCATTATATTTACCTTTTATTCCTTTGCCACTTAATTCCTCTATATCAGTAATATCAATATGTCGAAATAGCTCATTTTCATTTACAAATTTTATCAGTGCTTTAGCAAGTGGATGTATAGATTTTTCTTCTATATTAGCTATAATGTTTAGGACTTCATTAGTTAAATTATGGTCTATTACTGTTAATTTTCCTTCAGTAATAGTGCCTGTTTTATCAAAAATTACAGTATCAATATCTTTTGCCATTTGTATAGCTTCTCCATTTTTAATAATAAGTCCTTTTTTAGCAGCTACACTACTAGCATTCACAAGAGCCATTGGTGTAGCTAAGCCCAATGAACAGGGACAAGCAATTACAAGTGTAGCAACAAAAGAAAAAATTGCAGTAGATATAGCACCACCATCAGTAATGATCCATGGAAAAATTTTTGAAATTTTTGATAAAAAAGGAAGATAAAGTTCATAATTAAAAAACCAGAAAACACCACTTAAAATTGCTAATACTAAAACTATAGGAACAAAATAGCGAGTTATTCTATCAGCCATAGCTTGTATTGGGACTTTAGAAGATTGCGCTTCTTCTATAAGTTTAATCATTTGATTAATAAAAGTATCAGATCCTACTTTTTCTACTTTTACTTTTATTAAACCATTTTCTACAATAGTACCACTGAGTACACTATCACCAATGGTTTTATCTATTGGTAGTGGTTCGCCATTAACCATGGATTCATTTATATAGGCTCGCCCCTCCACAATAGTACCATCTAGTGGTATTTTTTCACCTTGCCTGATAATAATTATATCGTCTATTTTTACAGTATCTATCGGGGCTTCTATTATCTTATTATTTATTAAAACATTAGCACTCTCTACTTTCATTGACATCAAGAGTTTTATTTCTTTGACGGCATTATTTTTCATTTTGGATTCAATATATCTACCTACCAGATTCAAAGACACTAACATAGCTGCCACAGTTCCAAATGATAAAACATTTAACCCTGCTATAGCTAAAATATTAGTTGACCAAGCTGAGATAGCCCCAATAGATAATAAAGTATCCATATTTGTATGTAAATGTCTAAGTGCTATCCACGCATTACTTAACATTTTTTTACCAGTTATAAAAATTACACAGGAGCTAGCTATTAGTTCAATTATTAAAAAATAAGGAATATATATACCACTCATATGAAGTATCATAAGTATCATTAATGGAATAGTGATAGCTAATGATATATACATATTCTGTCTAGCATCTACGAATTGCTTTTCTATTAAATCTTCTTTTGGAGCTTCGGTAGTGGCATTATAGCCAACTTCTTTAACTGCTTTTTTAATATCTTCGAATTTGATATTTTCATCAGCTATTACAAATGCTTTCTGAGTAGCGAGATTTACAGATACATATTTGACGCCATTGATCTTTTTTATAGCATTTTCTACATTTTTTACACACATAGTACATACCATTCCTGATACAATAAATGAAAATTTATTTTCCATAATATATTATTAATTTTTTTCAAAATTATAACATATTTAAACAAATAAAAAAGATAAAATACAAAGGGCAAAAGATAGATTAATATGGTAAAGTAAAGAAACGTTACTAAAATAGTAGATCCTAATATTTTGAAAGATTTCTATATTTTGTCAAAATGATATTATACTGAGATGATTATTCAAAAAATCATATTATTAATAAATGAAAATCAAGATCGATAATGTTAATTTTTTCTTAACTTTTAGAAATAATTTCATTTATTAATTATTTGTATTTTTGTCATCATAAATTTTGTTTAATAATTAATATAAAATCATCATAATAATGGTTTCTACATATACACCAGATTTTTTACAACAATTTGAAAAAATAAAATTTGATATACGAGCTAAAAATTATGCTAATATATATTTTGCTTATGGTAAAGAATCATATTTTGTAGATCAATTACAGCATATAGTAGAAGATGAAATCTTAGATCCGAGTGAAAAAGATTTGAATTTATATATTATTTATGGTAAAGACACAACTATTGCAGAAATCATAAATATAGCTGAAAGCTATTCATTTTTAGGCACTTATAAAGTTATTTCTATCAGGGAAACTCAAGAGCTGAACTTATCAAATTTTGATTTACTCGAAAAATATTTTCAAAAACCTATGCATGAGACTATACTTTTCTTTGGTTATAAAGATGATAAACTCAATAGTAAATGGCAAACATTACTTAATAAAAAAACCTCGAAAGTAATAAAATTTAATAGTAAAGGTTTATATAATTATCAAGTACCAAATTTTATCCAAGACTACGCTAAATCCAAAGGATATAATATTAATCCGCATATCAGTCGAATATTATCAGATAATCTCGGAACAAATTTGTCTGTAGTTATTAATGAATTAGAAAAATTATTTATTCTAGTGCCAGATGGCGGCGAAATAAATATGCAAGTAGTAGAAGAACTCACAGGAATAAATAGACAGTATAATGTGTATGAATTACAAAATGCTTTAGCAAAAAAAGATATTAAAAGTATTCAAAACATAACTTTGTATTTGGCATCGAGTGAGGAGAGAAGTGCTCTATTAATGGTAATACAAAATTTGTTTAATTTTTTTACTCAATTACTTATTTATAAACAAAACAAAAAAAACAAAAATGAAACAGAACTGGTAAAAATGTTACGATTATCTCATTCGTTTTTTTTAAAACAATATCAACAAGCCGACCAAAATTATACTTATGCATCTATTATAAATATTATATCTCTACTTCGAGAATATGATCTCAAGGCTAAAGGTGTAGGTAATCGATCTTTCGAACAAAGTGAATTATTAAAAGAATTAATTGTTAGAATTTTAAAATCATGATACAAGTTTTAGAAGTAAAAACAGAGAAAGACATAAAAGAGTTCATAGATTTTCCTTTCAAAATTTATAAAGGTGACAAAAATTGGGTACCACCTCTGAAAAATGATGAAAAAAAAATGTTTTCACCTCATACAAATCCAGAATTAGAATTTTGTGATACACAATTTTGGTTAGCTAAAGATAATGGCAAAACCGTTGGGCGTATAATAACGATGATAAATCATAAATATAATGAAAAGGTAAATAAGGCTTATGCACGTTTTTTTAAATTTGAATCAATAAATGTCGAAGTGGGGGAACAATTACTATTATTTGCTGAAAATTGGGCAAGAGAAAAACGTTCTACTCATATTCATGGTCCTTTAGGTTTTTCCAATCTTGATAATCAGGGTTTATTAATTGAAGGTTTCGAATACTTACCATCTATTGCTTCTACATATAATAAGGTATTTTATAAAGACATTTTTGATAAATTAGAATATCAAAAAGAAAATGATTGGATAGAATTCATTCTATATCCAGAAGATTGTATAGATGAAAGGATATTAAAATTAAATGAAACTATAAAAAAAAGATATAATTTAATAGTAAACTCATTTAAAAAACGAAAAGAGTTACAACCATTTATACCACAAGTGTTAGAAGTATTAAATCAAGCTTTTGCTGAACTTCCTTATGTAATACCTTTTGATGAAAAGACAGGTAGTTATTATATAGAAAAATATTTTTCTTTATTAAATCCGAATCTTATAAAAATAATTACAAATAAAGATGGAGAAGCAGTTGCTTTCATAGTAGGTTTACCATCATTATCACGAGCTATGCAAAAAGCAAACGGAAAGCTCTCACCCTGGGGTATATACAATATATTTCGAGCTATAAATCATCCCAAAGTTGTAGATTTAGCATTGACAGCAGTATTACCGCAATTACAGAGACAAGGCGTAGCAGCTGTATTGATCACTGAGCTACAAAAAGAATTGATACGTTATGGAGTAAAAGAAGTAGAGACTACAGGAATTTTTGAAACTAATACACAAGCAGTACAAACCTGGAAAAACTTTAAACATATTCAGCATAAGCGTAGACGTTGTTATGTAAAAGAATTATAATAGTTATTTTAAATATAACGTTTTATTTATAACCTGATTTTTATGCAAATTATTCTTTAATTATATACATAAGTATTGCTTAAATATTTCTCATTAACTACTATTTCAAGGGTATATGTATATTTTGAGTTTAGAAAATATTAAAAAAAATAAGAATAATTAACTAATTAATACGCAAATAATCAATATAATTTTTATTAATATATTAAATTTGTATTATAAAACAGAAGGGTGCTTAGTGTAATTTTTTTATAATTTCTATTATCTCAATCTTCAATAATTTTTTTATGAGGTAGATCTAATTCTTTATAAAAGCCACTATCTAATTTGTCTTTAACTTCATTAAAAGCTTTTATAGTAATTTGAATATCCTCGAAAGAGTGAGCTGCAGAAGGAATAAGTCTAATAAGAAAAATTCCCTTAGGAACAACTGGGTAAGTAACAATAGAACAGAAAATATTATAATTTTCGCGAAGATCTACTACTAAATTAGAAGCTTCTCTATCACCACCATTCAAAAATACAGGAGTAACAGGAGATTGAGTTTTGCCAAGATCAAAACCAGCATTTCTCAATCCATTTTGCAATGTATGCACATTATTCCAAAGCTTTTCACGTAGTTCAGGCATAGTTTTTATCATTTCTAAGCGTTTTTGAATACCTAAAACCATAGCCATAGGAAGGGATTTAGCATATATTTGGGATCTCATATTATAGCGTAAATAATTAATAACATTTCTAGGCCCAGCAATAAATGCACCTATGCCAGCGAAAGCTTTTGCAAAAGTACCAAAATACAGGTCTACTTGAGATTGTAGTCCGAAATGTTCATCTGTACCTGCTCCTGTTGGTCCCATAGTGCCTATGCCGTGAGCATCGTCTATGAGTAAACGAAAATTATATTTATCTTTTAGGGCTATAATACCAGGTATATCACCTAATTCAGCTGTCATTCCATAAACACCTTCTGTGATTACTAAAATTCCACCTCCAGTTTCTTTTGTTAAATTTTCAGCATGTTGCAGTTGTTTTTCTAGGCTTTCCATATCATTATGTTTGTAGGTAAAACGCTTACCTATATGTAAACGCATCCCATCTATTATGCAAGCATGAGCTTCTTCATCATATACTATCACATCTTTTCTATTTACCAAGCTATCTATGATAGAAAACATACCTTGATATCCATAATTTAATACAAAAGCATCTTCGCGTTTAACGAAATCAGCCAATTCTTTTTCTAATTTTCTATGTTCTTTTGTATGTCCACTCATCATTCTTGCACCCATTGGATAAGCTAATCCATATTCAGCAGATGCATCAGCATCTATTTTACGAACTTCAGGATGATTAGCTAGACCTAAATAATTATTTAGACTCCATACAATCATCTCTTTACCCATAAACTTCATACGAGGTCCGATTTCCCCTTCTAATTGAGGATACATAAAATATCCATGTGCTAGTTCATAATATTTGCCTAGGGGTGTGTCATTTAAATTAAATTTTTCAAAAAGATCCATAATTTTTTTGCAAAGTTGGTTAATTTTTTTTAAATAGAAAATATTTGCAGTTTTTGATAAATAAAAACAAGAGTTTTTATTTAAAATATTAAGAGGGAAATTGTTTAGAAAATTAATCAATTCGGAAAACTAACATATGTTAAAATCAACATATGTTTTATTTACTAACTCTCTATACCGATACCACGCCCACCTGTCCGAGGATGCAAGGTTGAGCATTCGCCCAGTATTGCTTACAGTCTTGCCTGTGAGGTATTTACCCATCACTACATACCACATAATGTAGTTTTGCAGGTATTTAGTAGCTACGCCCCTAAATTTGAAATATATCCAATTAGTGAATTCACTAGCTTTCTTCTTGACAGTACTTAGGCTATATATACCTCGCTTTTGTCTATGGCTAGTTACTATTTCTTTATGCTTGATTACATTTCTTCTAACCTTTTTGAATGCTTTTTTATTACTGCTACACATGACTCCATCCTTTGGCATTTTAGCCTTCAAAAATTGCTCTATCTGTTCTGAACTTAGCTTTTTGCTTTCAAATTTTTTAAATAATAAGTTGCCAGCTCTGTCTGTAGCAGCCAATACGGCTACTTTCTTTGGCTTTTGCTTCCTAGCTCGCTTCAGCTCTTCGGCATTTTTGTATATTCTGCCTTTTTCAGAATAATCCATCAATAGTTCATCCATCTCTACTACTCCGAAAAAATTGATATTATCTTCGAAACTTTGTA
>Ga0209537_1003839_pt1 | contig 13358 bp, 10 predicted proteins | sample BioPla4DNA1_FD_187698 | JGI IMG/M metagenome (GOLD analysis project Ga0209537, IMG submission 187698) | Biogas fermentation microbial communities from Germany - Plant 4 DNA1 (SPAdes) (version 2) | ecosystem: Engineered > Bioreactor > Anaerobic > Digestate | place: Bielefeld, North...
CACTCCCTCGTAGCTATACTCACCGCTGCCAGCTTTTCCCGATATCATTTCCCTGGCAATATTCCCTAAATTATCATTCCTTTCAGCAATGTTCTCGTTTCCTATCTTTTCAGTTACAGGATGCCAGATAAAAGTTCCGTTTTTATCAATAATATATGGATAACTGCCAATATTGCCCTGCTCCTCCATTTCATCGATAATATCATTCATCATTTCATGTAATATCTTGTCAGACATACGGGCAGTAAGGATTCCTATAGGTTCCCTAGATGGATTGAAGATAGGATAGCTAAAGGTAACTACATTAAAGCCTATATCCTCACTCTTTCTATATTCATAGTAAATATCCAGCCTTTCCTTAGTATTTACAAACCAGGAAGCATCGCTATAGTCATCTCGTACGTTTGCACTGCTGGCAGCTACCAGCTTGCCATCCATATCTACTATTAACATATCATGGTATGTATCTCCATGCTGCTCTACGGCATGACTTAAAATATCCTGCTTTATGCTAGCACTAGTGGTGGTGTCTACTATATCCTTATTTTGGGATATAACTTTTACATCCCCTATCCGCTCATTCATAAAGTAATCTAGCATCTCTGCATGGGTATCAGCCATGATCTGCATGTTGCCCTTGATGTTGGTTATTATAATGCCCTTTGCAATTTCCATGGCTGTTATAACTACAGAGGCTAAAATGATAAGTATCAGTATACCCGTAAGAAAGGGGATCTTGGTCTTTAGGCTTTTATTTATGCTAAAGTTAAAGCCTTTAAATTTAAACTTCTTAAATCTACTCATCCTGTTCATCCTTTCTTTAAGTTCAATGAGACTTACGCATCTTCCCCAAAAATCTTGTCAGCATCTATGACCATTATCAGCTGATCTTCCAATTTTACAACCTCTTTTATGTAGCGTCCATCTATATGCTGGATATTGCCAGGCATAGGCTCACACCAGTCCTCTTCCACGTCCAAAACATCCCCTGGCTTATCCACCACAAAACCCATGTGTTCACTTTCACTATCCTGGCTTTTTAGGATTATACAAGTGGGATTCTCTGGTATAAAATCGCACCTGCCATAAATAAATCTGACTAGGTCAAATACTGTTACTACCTGCCCTCTCATATTGAATAGGCCTACTAGAAAGTCTGGCGCTCCAGGAACTCTGGTATAGTTTATTTTCCTGTTAATCTCCTTCACCAGCTTTATGTCTATCCCAAATAGCTCCCCCTGTAAATAAAAGGTCAGTATCTTACCCTGCATTCCTGCTCATCCTCTCTTTAATAGCTGCGTCTAGTTTTTTCAGAAGCCTCTCCTTGTCCAATTTCATCTCATAATAGTCAAAGCCTGCATCTAAGCCATCCCTTATTTGGCTATCATTAAATAAGGAGGTAACAGCTATTGCCGGCAGGTTTTTTAGGCTTTCATCCTTGCGTATAGTGCTTATAAGCTCTAGACCGTCCATTACAGGCATATTAATGTCGCTTATTAAGGCATCAACCTTTTCCTCCTTTAATATATCTAGAGCTTGTTTGCCGTTTTCTGCCTCTAAAACTTTATAGCCTGCTTCTTCAAGATACTCTCTCTCCAAGCGTCTAAAGAAAGAAGAATCTTCCGCCAGCAAAATGGTATAATTGACGGCCTCGGACCTAAACTCTTCTGAAGTTCTATAATACTCTGGAGCAGCCATTTCAAATAGCTGGTATAGGTTAAGCATTAGCACAATCTTACCATTCCAAAATGTGGTGCCTGCAATGCCATGGGCTTTTATGTCCTGCTGGCTGTAATCTATATTAATGGTAGCGGTATCATAGACTTTGCGTATAAGTATGCCTATGGGCTGCTTTACCAACTTAGGCACTATAACGTATAGCTTTGAACCCTTATAGTCTTTTTGAGAAATGGGGAGGTAATCTTCAGGCCGCACCAGCCTCAAGGATCTTCCTCTAAATTCCATATACTCCTTATCTCCCACTAGCTGAATATCATCTAGGCTAATTTCCTCTACACGAGATACCATAGATAAAGGCAGGGCTAAAACTTCGGATCCGGAACAGCTAAATAGAATTATTGTATGCTCTTCACTGCTTGTCCTGCCGGTTGTATCCTGCTCTTTTAGTTCTTTGACATCTGCAAGCTTTAAATCTGCAAGTTCAGCAATCCCATCTGCATCTAAAATCATGGCAATTTTTCCATCACCTAAAATAGTAACTCCGGAATAGCATTTGCAATCTTTCAGATGCCTGGGTAAAGGCTTGACTAAGATTTCTTCGTCATCATGTATAGCATCTACTATCAAACCATATCGGCGCTGGCCTTCCTTTAATATCAAAATCCTGATTATCTTAGAAGGATCCTCATATTCATCCATATCTTGATCATCTTCTGATAATCCCAAAACATCAGATAGCTTAACAACGGGCAGTAGGTTGCCGCGAAATCTAAGAACCAAGGAACCGCTAACATTCTCTATGCGCCTATCTTTATCACCAGGCTTGACCCTTACCATCTCCTGAAGATTTACCTGGGGCAGGGCAAACTTTTGCCCTTCAGCCTCTACTATTAGGGAGGATATTATAGCTAGAGTTAAGGGTAAATTAAGCTTGAAAGTAGTTCCTTGACCGGGCTGGCTATCTATCTCTATAGTCCCCCCTAACTTCTCGATATTAGTCCGAACCACATCCATGCCTACGCCTCTGCCTGAAACATCAGTTACATCCTTGGCAGTGGAAAAACCAGGCATAAATATATATTCTAAGATCTCTTTATCATCCATGACAGCAAGTTCCTGAGGGCTTCTTAACTCTTTTTCCAATATTTTCGCCTTCAATGCTTCAACATCTATTCCAGCACCGTCATCTGAAACGACAATGGATACATGACTGCCCTCCTGATAAGCACCAAGGGAGATAATGCCTTCCCGATTTTTACCTGCCCTTTCCCTCTCCTCAGGTTTTTCTATACCATGATCCGCCGCGTTACGAATAAGGTGAGTTAGGGGATCGCCAAGCCCTTCAATGATGGACTTGTCCAATTCTACTTGAGCGCCGGTTACCTTTAATTTCATTTCCTTGCCCAGTTGTCTAGACAAATCCCTAATCATCCTTGGGAATTTATTAAATACATTAACCAAAGGCTGCATCCTGGTCTGCATTATTCTTTCCTGCAGCTGGGTTGTAATGTGATCAATATTTTGCAAGATAGGATCCAGCCCTTCTATCTTTTTTCTATGGGCTTCCAATACCCTAAGGAGTTGGTTTCTCCCTAATACCAACTCACTAGCCAAGTTCATAATATGATTTAATAAATCAATAGGCACCCTAATACTATCCTCTATGGCCAGGGTGGAGGTCTTCCTGTTCTGAACTTGGGGTTTGCTGCTTTGTGTCTCGGGTTTACTCTCCTGTTTCTCTGTCTTTTCTAACTGCTTGTCCTCCAATAATAGCTCTTTATATTTATTGGGCTTTATATTTACATTTAGTTGCTGTATCCTATCTTCTGGAATTTCCAAAGCAAGGGCAACAAGATTTTTCTCCAGTACAGTTGTAAAGAGGAATGTGTATTCTATATCGCTCTTTAAAACATCATCCAGATCCCTTATTTCACTTACATCAGAATGGGATTCCAAGATCTGCCCTATGGATTGGATTTTACTAAAAAAGGCAATGGGGCTTATGCCTCTCTTATCCAGATCCTTATGTAGTCTTAACTTAATTCGATATAGGCGTTGACCATGCTCAAGGGCGCTTTCTATCCTTTCTTGCTGGTACTGATCCAGGGGCAGTTTTTTGCTGTCCTGGTCACGGACTTCTATAGAGGCTTCAGGACCAGCTTGTGCCGGCTGACCCTCTAGGATAGCTGATAACTCTTCCAGATAAGAAGATATATCAAAAGTGTGGCTGTCCAGCACATTCTCCACCATATCCCTTAAGCAGTCATTGGCCTTCAACAAGCTATCAATGTCAGAATCATCCAATTCTATTTTATTATTGCGGACAGCCCCAAATACATTTTCCATGGCATGGGATAGCTTGACTATATTATCTAACCCAAAAAAACCGGCAGTCCCCTTTATACTATGAACGCTTCTAAAGAGCCGGTTAATAAGCTCCCCATCCCCTCCAACCCCAGCCATTTCCAAAAGATCTGATTCCACTTGCTCTATATGCAATCTAGCTTCTTCAACGAATTCCTGAATAAACTCTTCATTTTGCAGCAACCCAATTCCCCCTTAAATCCATTGATTTTCCTCCAGCATATTCAAGACTCCACCGTGATTAGCTCATCTAGCTTTAGAATCTTAAACAAATTCCTTACTCTTCCATTAAGCCCGGTAATCTTAAAACCCTTTCTAATTTGGTTTGCTGTTTTATAGAGGGCTATGATCAAGTTAAGACCTATGGAATCTATTGCTTCTACTTTTTCCATATCCAACACTATTTCTTCATAAAAACTATCCTTATCTATAGCTCTGCGCACCTGCTCTAGCCTATCCCTTACCCAGGAGACAGTTATATCTTCAGCTATCTTTATTTCAAGACGATTGTCCTTTATACTGGTAAGCATGTGCATCCTCCTTATTATGACATTTTTCATGTATATTAATATAACTTGCTAGCTTGGTTAATCAATAATGATCTTTCTAATAAAACCGCACATAAAAATTTATAAACCTTACTAGAAAAATTAAACATTTTATATAATAATACTTCAACCTGCTAAGCTAATGCAATAACTGTCACCATATAAGAATGATAGTTGTTGATGAATAAATGTAGCAACTATGTTAACTAAAATACAGTGGCTACTATCCTTTTTTGAATTTACTAACTGTTAATTTTATGCTAAAATATGATGAAATTCATGTGTAAAGCATAATACTACACGCCAACAGTTGTCTGACAGTTGCAACTTTATATTCTAAAAATGTTATTGTCTTCCCTTTACTTTTATGGTATATTATAGTGCATACATATTAATATTACGCAAATACATGAGCTTGTTAAAGATTACTTAAATTTATATAATTTGATGGGAGCTGTGAAACTATGAAAGATTTTTTTAATGAGTTGCGGCAATTGGCGGAAACTAACAATTGGATACCTCCTGAACTACATACAAAATATAATACTAAAAGAGGACTCAGAAATAATGATGGCACTGGGGTTTTGGTGGGTTTAACTCGCATTGGTGATGTTATAGGTTACTACTTAGAAAATGGAAAGAAAGTGCCCACGGAAGGGCGTCTTTATTATCGTGGAATAGAAATCCAGGAACTGGTAAGAGGCTTCCAGACTGACAATAGATTTGGCTTTGAAGAAACTGCCTATCTACTCCTATTTGGTAAATTGCCTAACTCTGATCAATTAAAAAAATTTGAAAAACTATTAGGTTCTCATAGGGAGCTTCCAGAGGGTTTTGCTGAGGATATGATATTTAAAGCTCCAAGCATAGATATAATGAATAAGCTGGCACGAAGTGTGTTGGCATCTTACTCCTATGATGAAGATCCAGACAATGTTAGTGTAGAAAATGTATTACGCCAATGCATTGAATTAATTGCCAGATTTCCTTCATATATAGCCTATGCTTATCAAGCCAAATGTCATTATCATAACGGTGAAAGTCTTTATATTCATTATCCCCAAAAGGATTTAAGTACCGCAGAAAATTTACTTTATTTGATTAGGCCAGATAAGAAATACACTAGACTTGAAGCAGAAGTTTTGGATTTAGCCCTGGTTTTACATGCAGAGCACGGGGGCGGCAATAACTCTAGCTTTACTACCCATGTAGTTACCTCCACAGGTACCGATACCTATTCAGCCATAGCTGCTGCTATAGGCTCATTGAAGGGACCTAAGCATGGCGGTGCCAATGCTAAGGTTATGGCCATGATAGAAAATATAAAGGCCAACGTAAAAAATTGGGATGATGAAAAAGAGGTGGCCGATTATCTGCGAAAGATACTTCGAAAAGAAGCCTTTGATGGCTCTGGCCTGATTTATGGAATGGGGCATGCAGTATATACCTTATCTGATCCTAGGGCCGTTTTGTTAAAGGAAAAAGCAGCAGAGCTGGCTCAGGCTACAGGAATGGAAAAGGAATTCCGTCTATATCAAACCATAGAAAGGCTTTCTCCTGAAATATTCTATGAGGTGAAAAAAGATACAAAAACCATATGCGCCAATGTGGATTTTTATTCTGGATTCGTATATAAGATGCTAAATATTCCGGAGGATCTATATACTCCCATATTTGCCATGGCTAGGATGCCCGGTTGGGCTGCCCATAGAATTGAAGAGCTCATAAGCGGTGGCAGAATCATTCGACCTGCGTACAAAAATGTACTTTCATCACAAGAGTATGTACCATTAAAGCAGAGGTAAGGTCATATGAATTAAAAACTAATTTACAAACTAAATCTATGTGAAAGCTATGGCTTCCAAACCGGCATCTGGCCGGTGGAAGCCCCAAATCAGTTTCTTATTAGAGACTGATTTTTATTTTTTTGAATGATTTTCTCCTATAAACAAATAATAATTTTATGTCAGAATAGGAGGAAATCTGCATGAAGAAATTAACTATCACAACAACTATATTTCTTACTTTAATTATCTTATGTTTTCCTATAGCTTCTCTGGGTGCACCTCCGGAAAATTCTGCAAAAGCAGCTATTGTAATGGAGGTGGAAACCGGGAGGGTACTGTATGAAAAAAACGCCCATGAAAAATTACCCATGGCCAGTACCACTAAAATAATGACTGCAATATTGGCAATTGAAAACTCTAATCTATCAGATATTGTTACAGTTTCACCCAGGGCCTCTGGAATAGAGGGTTCTTCTCTCTATTTAGCAGCTGGCGAGAGGCTGACCATGAAGCAGCTGCTCTATGGATTAATGCTGCGCTCGGGCAATGATGCAGCCTTTGCCATTGCTGAACATGTAGGTAAATCCGCAGAAAAATTTGCAGATATGATGAATAGAAAAGCCCGGGAACTTGGTGCCATGAATACAAATTTTGTTAACCCCCATGGTCTACACCATGAAGACCACTATACTACTGCTTATGACCTGGCATTAATATCCGCCTATGCCATGAAAAACCCTGTTTTTCGGGAGATAGTATCCACCAAGTATTATAAGATTCCTTGGGAAGGACAGGCCTGGGATAGAGTATTGATGAACAAAAACGCCCTGCTTTGGAACTATGAAGGAGCCAATGGGATTAAGACCGGGTATACAAAAGCAGCAGGAAGATGTTTGGCTTCTGCCGCACTTAGAAATAATATGCAGTTAGTGGCAGTGGTTTTAAACTGCCCGCCTTGGTTTGATGACAGTGCCGCTCTTTTAGACTATGGTTTTTCTCATTATGAGATGGAAAAGCTTTTTGAAAAAGGAGAGATTGTAGGTGAGATAGCTGTAAAGAATGGATTTCAAAAGAAAGTAGACTTGGTATTGAAGGAGGATATATCTATACCCTTAGCAGAAGGTGAAATGGAAAAACTTAAAATATCCATAAAACATCCTGACTATATAAAAGCACCTGTTGAGAAAGGCGCCAAGATAGGAACTATAGATATAGTCATTGGGAATACTAAAATATCAAAGGATGTATATGCAGCTTCCCAGGTTAAGGAAAATACTTTCCCCTCCAATTTACGTAATTTAATTAATCAATGGATAGCAAAAGCACAGAAAAATCTGTCATCCTAAAAAATTTTTTATTATTGATATATCTTTCCATTCATTATAGAATATATATTAATGATTTTGTGAAAATTGTACAATTGCTGTATTATTAAATTGTTTAATCTATAGGAGTATATTATTTGGAGGGGTTTTATTTGAAGAATCGTTTGTTCTTACCCATTACCATAAAAGGTAAAAATATTCGCAACAGAGCTGTTATGCCCCCCATGGTCTGCTTTGGGAAGGCTGATGATGAGGGTTTTGTAACTGATAAGCATGTAGAGCATTACAAGGCAAGGGCAAAAGGGGGTACTGGTTTAATAATAGTAGAAGCTACTTGCATACAAAAGGATGGCAGACTATCAGATGACCAGCTGGGAATTTGGTCAGATGAACATATATCAGGCTTAAGCAGAATTGTACAAGCCTGCCATGAGTATGGTGCTGTAATTATGCTACAGCTCCATCATGCTGGCTTAAAAACTCCCCCTACAGTGACTGACACTCCTGTAGGTCCATCCAAGGATAAAAATAAACCCTCTAGGGAGTTAACCATAGAGGAGATTGAGAATATAAAACAGGATTTTCTAAAAGCTGCCCTTCGCGCTAAGGAGGCAGGTTTTGATGGTATTGAACTTCATGGTGCCCATGGCTACCTTCTCAATCAATTTGTATCTCCTGTTACCAACCACCGAAATGATGAATATGGTGGAGATTTAGAAAAGCGCATGAAATTACCTTTGGATATTATCAGAGATATTAGACAAGAATTGGGAAATGAAAATTTTATTATAGGATACCGTATGGGAGGTAATGAGCCTAGCCTAAAGGATGGTATCAAAATAGCAAAGCTTTTAGAGGAAGCAGGAGTGGATCTGCTACATGTTTCTGCCGGTATAGAAAGTCCTGATGTTCCCCTTCCCCAGCCTCCTCAAAATTTCCCTTTTAACTGGATAGTCTATTGTGGAACTGAGATAAAAAAGAATGTAAGTATTCCTGTCATTGTGGTAAATGGAATTCGCACCAGCAGCCAGGCTGCACTTATTATAGAAAACCGGCTGGCTGATTTTGTAGCCGTAGGTCGAGGGCACCTTGTGGATCCAAACTGGGCTAATAAAGCCATTAAAAAAATGGAAACTGTTTCATGTCTGGAATGTAAACCCTGTAAGTGGTTTGAAAATGGGGATCTTTGTCCCCGACACTCTATTTAGTTTCCTTTAAACTTCTCTTGTATCTTTCCCTGGCTACACGGATTACTTTGATGGCTTCTTCTTTATCTCTCCAGCCCTCAATAGTTACTTCCTTTTCTTCCAAGTCTTTATAGACGTCAAAGAAATGTTCTATTTCTCTAAGAAGATGGGGTGGCACATCTTCCAAGCTTTCAATATAATTCCACAAAGGATCATTCTTGGGGACGCAGAGTATCTTCTCGTCCTCCCCTTTCTCATCTCGCATCATAAATAATCCTATGGGAAAGGCCTCTATCAAGCAACCAGGAAAGGTTGATTCCCATACCAGCACCAAAGCGTCTAAAGGATCTCCATCTAAAGCCAGGGTCTCAGGAATAAATCCATAATCTGCAGGATAGTGTACTGGTGAAAAAAGCATCCTATCAAAGCGAATCACTTTTTTTTCGGGATCATATTCATATTTGTTTCTGCTTCCCTTGGGTATCTCGATCATGACATCAAAAGTTTCTCTTTCCATAATATCATTCCTCTCGTATTTAGCTTATATATAATAATATTATAAATATTATGCCTAAAATTATAGATAAAACTACACTTTTGTCAAATCCTTACTAAAAACAAAGCCTGTGAAAACATAAAGAGTTTACACAGGCTTTTAAGCAATTAAGTTCTGTATAATATTTTATGCTTTAGCTCTTCTATTGCTAATAAACCTTCCGGTCTGCTTCAAAGCGCTAAATAGTATTGAAACCAAGATGGTGTTTCCGATAACAGCCGGCAATACCGCTGTTCCAAATGCCGGTAAAAAAGCTACTCTGGGTAAAACGCCCATTAAGATAGCCGCTAATAGAAATACAGTACCACTAAATAAGGTGCCTAGTATTGGAGTGGCAATGGAAATAATATAAGGATTTATACGAGTCCTGGCTATCCGGATTAAAAACAGAAGGAAAGCAGTAGTGGCTATCTTGTCTATAAGATTGGGGAAAAAGCCTCCCGGAAGCCCTGTAGTCATACCTGCTAGTATTCCTGCTGCTATGCCAACTACAAAACCTAAAGCAACATCCTCAAAAATTAATAAACATACAAAAAGCATAGCTAGCAAAAAGTCTGGCTTTACTGGTGTTCCTGTAGGCGGTACTATGGCATGAAGTACAAGACCTACAGCTAATAATAATCCTGCCAAAACAAAATCTCTTAAATTTTTCATAAATCATCTCTCCTCTTCTCATCTAATCTCTTTTTTAGGTTCCTATCCAAAAACTTAGGTCCCCAGAAAAACTATACTCAGCTCAACTCCTCTCTGTTTTAGATTTATAGGATTTTTATATGGATAGTGTTTGATTTTATTATAAACTATCCATATAATTAGTATGATAATAGATATAATATCAAAAACAATAGGAAATTTCAATACTTAAATTTACAAAGATTTCTAAGGAACTTTATTGAGAATAGTTGTGGAAAAATAAAACTTATATTGTATTTTTGACTCTTTATTTGATATTATATTACAGTATGCTTTTGTTATCTTAAAAGTGAATCAGGGGGAAACTATAGCTATGTACAAATACGGATTTGATAATGAGATATATTTAGAAAAACAAACAGAAGCTATATTAGAGAAGCTTAGGCTTTTTCCGGATAAGCTTTATCTCGAATTTGGCGGCAAACTCTTTTATGATTACCATGCATCTAGGGTTTTGCCGGGTTTTGATCCCAATATTAAAATAAAGCTTCTTCACAGGCTAAAAGACAAAGCCGATATTATATTATGTGTAAGTGCCAGGGATATAGAACGGAAAAAGATCCGAGCAGATTTTGGTATTACCTACGATATGGATGTACTAAAACTCATTGACGATTTCCGTGAATGGGGTCTGGATGTAGCAGGGGTTGTTATTACCCTTTTTGATAATCAGCCTTCGGCTATCCAATTTAAAACCAGGCTGGAAAGAAGAGGAATTAGAACATATACTCATAGATTTACCAAAGGTTATCCAGCTGATGTAGATACTATAGTTAGTGATGAAGGATATGGTGCAAATGAGTATATTGAAACCAATAATGAATTAGTTATAGTCACAGCTCCAGGACCTGCCAGTGGTAAATTGGCTACCTGCCTGTCTCAGCTTTATCATGACTATAAGAGAGGGCTAAAATCTGGATATGCTAAATTTGAAACCTTTCCTATATGGAATCTGCCTTTAAATCATCCTGTAAATATAGCCTATGAAGCTGCTACAGCAGACATTAGGGATTTTAACATGATAGACCCTTACCATCTGGAAGCTTATGGGGAAACAGCTGTAAACTATAACAGAGACGTAGAAATTTTCCCTGTAATAAAGCGAATTTTGGATAAGATTACCTCAGATTCTTCTATTTATAAATCTCCCACAGATATGGGTGTAAATAAGGCCAGATTTGGAATCGTCAATGATGAAATAGTCCAAAATGCTGCCAAGCAGGAAATCATACGCAGATATTTTTGGTACAACGTAGAGTTTGCCAAAGGTAATAGTGATAAAGAAACCTTGACTAGAGCGGAAGTATTAATGAAAAACTTAAACTTACGCCCAGAAGATAGAAAAGTAGTATTGCCTGCCAGAAAAGTGATAGAAGAACGGGGAGCTGGTAAAACGGAGGATACATATGAAAGCCTATGTGCAGCAGCTATAGAGCTACAAGATGGCACCATAGTTACAGGAAAAAATTCCTGCCTAATGGATGCAGCATCCAGTCTAGTTCTAAACGCGGCAAAGACAGTGGCTGGTATTCCTGATAATATCCATCTGCTCTCTCCCAATATAATAAAGTCTATTCAGCGGCTTAAGAAAGATGTTCTGGGTGAAAAGATGGTGGCCTTAAACTTAGAAGAAACCCTTATAGCCCTTAGCATCAGCGCCACTACCAACCCCACAGCTCAATTAGCTCTGTCAAGCCTTAATAAGCTGGAAGGCTGTGAAGTTCATTTTACCCACATTCTATCTCCTACTGATGAAAAAGCACTGCGAAAACTGGGAGTGAATGTAACAGCAGAGCCACATTTTCTATCAAACAACCTATTTATTGTTTAGGTATGCATATTTAATGGCAAAGACAGCTATTTATGCTATAGAGGGTACATAAAGCATTAGTACCCTCTTTTTTTATATACAATAACTATATAAATTCACCTATATTTGTAAGCAGATCAAATTATGGGAAGTCTTCTACTTAAACTTATTAAACACCTGTGGATTGATGGTAGATGCTGGCATCTTTCCCTGGAAAAAGTCTATAATATTTTGGCAAGCCTCATTGGTCATGGCAACCCTGACCTGATGGGTGGCAGTACCTATATGGGGAGTAAGCACTACGTTTTCTAACTTTAAAAGAGCCTCAGGTATGTACGGTTCCCTTTCAAAGACATCTAGACCTGCTCCAGCCAGTTTTCCTTGCTGTAAATGACGAATTAGAGCCTGTTCATCTACTACTTCACCTCTAGCAGTATTTATCAAATAGGTCGATTCCTTCATTAAATTAAGCTCCCTCTCTCCTATTAGGTGACGGGTTCCTGGTGTCAACGGAGTATTTAAAGAAACTACATCTGCCGTCTTTAAAAGCTCATCTAGGGGTAGATATTTAACTTTCAGCTCTTCTTCTAACTCTTGACTTAACTGGTTTCTATTATGATAAACCACCTTCATGCCAAAAGCTAATGCCCTGCGGGCAACAGCCTTGCCAATTCGTCCTAATCCTATAATCCCCAGGGTTTTACCAAATAAATTTTGTCCCTCATTCATCATCATGCCCCATTTTTCACCTGGATTATTTCTTAGCCAACGGTCCTTCATAGAGATCCTTCTCATGACATCTATCATAAGGCCAAAAGCCAGCTCTGCCGTAGATTCAGTTACAGATTCAGGGGCGTTAGCTACCAGTATATTATGGCGACTGGCCTCATCAACGTCTACATTATCATATCCCGCTCCATATACGCTGATTATTTTAAGATTCTTGGCAGCTCTGATCATCTGGGCATCCATCCTATAGCCAGTAAGTAATATGCCATCAAACTCAGGAATTATTGATAGTAGTTCATCTCGGCTGTATCTTCCTTTATCTGGGTAAGTTACTTGAAAAGTATTTTTTAGAGCATCCATACCAGGTCCAGTAAGAGATGAGGTAACTAATATTTTCTTCATAGATTTTCCTCCTTAGCTATTTTCGATATGCCTTTTGCTTTTCCAGCATATTTTACACAATTTCAATAAATAGGTGAGATAAAATCATTAGGTTATATTTTTATATTATATTTATTATAGCATATAGTACATCTCTTTAAATATAAGTTTCTTTCTGCTATAATGATAATTGTGCGATGGAGACTTCTTTGTAAAATCTGATGCTTAAAAGTTTTTTGTAATTATTACATAATATAGGGGGATGTATTTCATGGAATATCGTAAGTTTGGGGATCTT
>Ga0209537_1003841_pt1 | contig 13355 bp, 13 predicted proteins | sample BioPla4DNA1_FD_187698 | JGI IMG/M metagenome (GOLD analysis project Ga0209537, IMG submission 187698) | Biogas fermentation microbial communities from Germany - Plant 4 DNA1 (SPAdes) (version 2) | ecosystem: Engineered > Bioreactor > Anaerobic > Digestate | place: Bielefeld, North...
AGTGTTATCTGATGCTATATACTATAATTTGATAAGGGAACAGCGCTATATGCTCTTTGTGCAGGGACTGGGTATATCTCTGCAGCTAACCTTTTATTCAGCCATTATAGGTACCATACTAGGCTTATTTTTAGCCCTTGCAAAGCTGAGCAAGATAAAAATCTTTGAAAGGCTTGCTACTATATACGTAGACGTTATAAGAGGTACGCCGGTAGTAGTACAATTGGTGATTATATACTATGCTATTTTAGGAAGTAGTAGTCTTCCCAAGATAGCAGTTGCATCTATAGCTTTTGGATTAAACAGTGGAGCATATGTATGTGAGCTTATAAGGGCTGGTATAATGGCTGTGGATAAGGGACAGATGGAAGCTGCGCGCTCCCTAGGCTTTTCCTATTCTCAGGCCATGGCCTATATTATCATCCCTCAAGCTATAAAGAATATTCTACCGGCCTTGGTTAATGAGTTTATTGTTCTATTAAAGGAAACAGCTATTGCAGGTTATATAGCCCTGGATGATTTAACACGTGCAGGAAATATCATAAGGGGTAGAACCTTTGATGCATATACCCCCTTTATTTTGGTAGCAGCTATATACCTTTATATAACCACTATTTTGACCTGGTTGCTGGGCAAATTGGAGAGGAGGCTGCACGAAAGTGATTGAGGTAGTTAATTTACACAAATCCTTTGGGGATCTTAAAGTGTTAAAGGGCGTAAATACAAAGATAAAAAAACAGGAAGTGGTGTGTGTTATTGGAGCCAGTGGTTCAGGCAAAAGTACCTTTCTTCGCTGTTTAAACCTTTTGGAAGAACCAGATGAAGGCGAGATTTATATAGATGGTATTTCTTTATTGGAGCATAAAAAAGATATTAATCGACTCCGTCAAAAGGTAGGGATGGTATTTCAGCAGTTTAATCTATTCCCTCATATGACGGTGATGGAAAATATTACTTTAGCACCTATAAAGCTAAAGGGCATGACCAAGAGCCAGGCTGAAGAAAAGGCTATGGAACTTCTCCATAAGGTAGGCTTGCCAGATAAGAACGACCAATATCCCAACCATCTCTCCGGTGGCCAAAAACAGAGGGTAGCCATTGCCAGGGCTCTTGCCATGGATCCTGAGATTATGCTCTTTGATGAGCCTACCTCTGCCCTTGATCCTGAGATGGTAGGTGAAGTGCTAAATGTAATGAAACAGTTAGCCAATGAAGGTATGACCATGGTAGTAGTAACCCATGAAATGGGATTTGCCAGAGAGGTAGGAAACAGGATAATGTTTATGGATGAGGGGATTATATTTGAAGAAGGTCCCCCTGAACAAATATTTATAAATCCCCAAAAAGAGCGAACTAGAGAATTTTTGGGCAAGGTTTTGTAAGGAGGATAGGGGAAATGAGAGATACCAAAATTGTCTTTATAGGTATAGCTGTATTAATACTGTTTCCTCTACTGTTTCATGGGCTAAGGTGTGTTATTAAAATTAGGAAACAAAAAGATAAAAAGAATCTATACTACTCCTTGGCTGCCACAGGGATAGTATGTATGGCATTAATTGCACTAATTTTTAGCACTTACAAATTTACTTTATCCTACCAAGCTCCTTTGGTGGTGGAGCAATGCCTTGTAGAGGAAGGCTATGCTTATTTAAAAGAGATGGGTATTGACCATGAAGGATACTCTGCTTATTTAAGTGAAAACATCTATGAAAATGATGATGGTACCATAACTATGTATGTTCAATTTCAATCAGGTGATGAAAATATATATACTGTAATTAATATGGAGAAACAAGGAGATACATGGAAGGTCATAGGACATGAAATTCTAACTGGTGACTATGAAGACTATCCAGAGCTCAAAAAAAGGTTTTATCCTATATAGGATAAAACCTTTTTTTGACGAACATTTTTGCCGAAATTGAACGTAAATAATTTGCAATAAGCTTGTCCAATTCTTGGCTGCAAGCGAGAACTTCCTCATTGTTTAACTTCATATCATTATTACTGATAATCTTATCAAGAAGTTTTCGCTTTTTTTCAAGCTGCTTTATCAGCTCTTGCGATTCCATTGTTACCTCACCCCCACCCAAGATATTATGCCACAATTTATAAAGTTTTTGTGGAAAACAACAAAGATAGTTAAAAAAAATTATTTTTCGACATAATAATGCCTGTCAAATAACAAAATCAGTGTCATAATATATATTTTAAGGTTTAAAATCTAACATAGAGGGTAAAAATGTATTAAGACAGCATAGTATTATACATAAGGTTAAACAAAGGGTTGAAAGGAGCTGTTGGAATGAGGATCACGATAAGTGGCAAGAACCTGGAGATAACTAACTCGTTGAGAAACCAGGTCAACAAGAAGGTGTCAAAGCTGGAACGTTTTTTTGGTGAGGACGTGGAGGCTCAGGTAACCCTGTCAGTGGAGGGCTACCGCCATATAATCGAGGTGACCATTCCTTTCAATGGAATAGTTATTAGAGGCGAAGAAGCAACAGACAATATGTACGCATCCATAGACATGGTAGTGGATAAGCTGGAGAGACAAATACGCAAGCACAGGACACGTTTAGGAAAAAGGATAAAGTCGGGTGCTTTTAAAAATGACGCACCTTCTGCCTCCATGGAAGATACGGGGCTAGAGGAGAATGAGCCCAGGCTAGTTCGCACCAAGAGATTTGCCGTAAAGCCAATGAGTGTCGAAGAAGCCACATTGCAGATGGAATTGCTAGGTCACAGTTTTTTTGTTTTTACCAATGCAAGCTCCAATGAGGTAAATGTGTTGTATAAACGAAGGGATGGAAATTACGGGTTAATCGAGCCAGATTACCTATAAAGAATGGTTATAAAGGGGAGCAATAGCTCCTCTTTTTTAGTGCCTTCAATTTTGCTAAGTTATTGAATGTTTGCGCTTTTAATGTTAGAATGAAGTATTGATATTGAAAATTGGAGTGTAATATTATGGGATTATTTAAAAGGATATTTGGTGATAGCAACTCTAGAGAGATAAAGCGGATAGAAAAGATAGTAGATGTGATTGAGGCTTTAGAGCCGTCCATGCAGGCTTTGACTGATGAGCAGCTCAAGGCCAAAACCTCTGAGTTTAAAGAAAGGCTTAACAGGGGAGAGACCTTAGAGGATCTACTTCCAGAAGCCTTTGCTGTTGTTAGGGAGGCATCCCGTAGGGTGCTGGGCATGAGGCATTTCAGAGTACAGCTTATTGGTGGAGTAGTGCTTCATCAGGGCCGTATTGCTGAGATGAAGACTGGTGAGGGTAAGACCCTGGTAGCAACCCTGCCTGCCTACTTAAATGCCCTAACAGGTAAGGGTGTGCATATCGTTACGGTAAACGACTACCTGGCCCAAAGGGATAGCGAATGGATGGGCAGGATCTACAAATTTTTAGGTCTATCGGTAGGACTAATAGTACACGATATGAAGCCTAGTGAACGTAGGAAAAGTTATGCAGCAGATATTACCTATGGTACCAATAATGAGTTTGGATTTGATTATCTGCGGGACAATATGGTGATATACAAGGAGGATATGGTACAGAGGGAGCTAAACTTCGCCATCGTGGACGAGGTAGACTCTATCCTTATCGACGAAGCCCGTACCCCCCTTATCATTTCTGGTGCAGGTGAAAAGTCCACGGAATTGTACCATAAGGCGGATAAATTTGTTGTGCGGCTGAAGAGAGATGAAGACTTTGAGGTGGATGAAAAAGCCAATACAGTAAGCCTTACTGAAAAAGGCGTAGCCAAGGCAGAGGCCTACTTCAACATAGAAAATTTGGCAGAGATTGATCCCACTGACACTGAGGCAATGAGGGTTCCTCATCACATAAACCAGTCATTAAAGGCCCGGTATCTTATGAAAAGGGATCAGGACTATGTGGTAAAAGACGGCCAAGTCATTATTGTAGACGAATTTACCGGCAGACTTATGACAGGACGAAGGTATAGCGATGGCCTTCATCAAGCTATAGAAGCAAAAGAAGGAGTTAACGTAAGAAGAGAAAGCAAAACCTTGGCCACTATTACCTTCCAAAACTATTTCAGAATGTATAGCAAACTGTCGGGAATGACAGGTACTGCAAAGACCGAAGAAGAGGAGTTTAAGACCATATATGGTCTAGACGTAGTGGTAATACCTACTAATAAGACCATGATACGCAAGGACTACAATGACGTAATCTATCTAACTATGGAAGGTAAGTTTAGAGCAGTGGTTGAGGAGATAGTTCAGCGTTACGCTGTAGGCCAACCAGTGCTGGTGGGTACTGTGTCCATTGAGAACTCAGAGATCTTAAGCTCTATGCTAAAGAAAAGAGGGGTACCCCATGAAGTCCTAAATGCCAAGTATCATGAGAAAGAAGCCGAAATCGTAGCTCAGGCGGGAAGGTATAAGGCTGTAACCATTGCTACCAATATGGCAGGCCGCGGTACCGATATTCTCTTAGGGGGCAATCCCGAATTTATGGCCAAGAAAGAGATGAAAAAGCAAGGATATTCTGATGAAATCTTGGCCCAGGTTACTGGATTTGAAACTACTGACGATCCCGACCTAATTGCTGCTCGCAATGTTTATAAGCAGCTGTATGAAAAGTTTAGTATAGAGGTAGAAAAGGAGCGCAAAAAGGTAATAGAGCTAGGTGGACTTCATATCATTGGTACAGAACGTCATGAAAGCAGACGTATAGATAACCAGTTAAGAGGCCGTGCTGGCCGTCAAGGGGATCCAGGCTCTTCCAGGTTCTATATTTCCCTTGAAGATGATCTTATGAGGCTATTTGGCTCAGAGAAAATACAGGGTATCGTAGAAAGACTAGGACTTGAAGATGATCAACCTATAGATTACGGTATACTTTCCAAACAGATAGAATCGGCCCAAAAGAGGGTGGAGGGCAATAACTTCAATATAAGAAAGCATGTGCTCCAATACGACGATGTCATGAACAAACAAAGGGAGGTTATCTATTCCCAGCGTCGTAGGGTATTGGAAGGGGAAAACCTAAGAGATTCTATTATGGACATGGTAGAAGCTGTAGTGGATAACACTATTGAAATGTTTATTGGAGAGCTTCCCCATCCTGAAGAGTGGAATATCAAAGGGCTTATTGAATATTTAGAGAGAATATTTTTGCCCAAGGATTCAGTGGTTATCTCCGAAGATGAGGTATATGACCTTACAAAAGATAAGCTAAAGGAAAGAATATTAGAAGTTGCCCATAAGGCCTATGCTCTAAGAGAGCAGGAGAACGGCGAAGAAAACATGAGGGAGGCCGAAAGGGTAATTCTCTTAAGAGTGGTGGACCAAAAATGGATGGATCATATCGACGCCATGGATCAATTGCGCCAGGGAATTGGCCTAAGAGCCTATGGTCAAAGAGATCCAGTAGTGGAATACAGGTTAGAAGGCTATGAAATGTTTGAGGAGATGGCCAGAAGCATACAAGAGGAGACTGTTCGTATTCTCTTTAACATTAAGATACAGGCCGATGTACCAAAACGTGAAAAGGTAGCAGAGCCAACCAGTACAAGCCATGGCAGCAGTGGTCCAAGAAAACCGGTAGTCAAAGGTCAGAAGGTGGGAAGAAACGATCCTTGCCCCTGTGGTAGCGGTAAGAAGTATAAAAGATGCTGCGGGGCATAGGGCTTGTGATAAAAGTAGAGATTTATTTTGAATATCAATATCTGTTTTTTAGTTATAACTTTTTGATTATGGCTATTAAGTTTAGTTTCTAAATTGGGGAGCGAAAGGTGTGATACAATGTTGGAACTTCAAAGTGCCAAAGAGACACTTAATGAAATAAAAGAAAAATTTAGTCAGGTAGGTGATTCACTTTGACATCCCAGCATGTCAAAGTAAGATAAAAGAATATGAGGCTGAGATGAATGAGCCTTCATTCTGGGAGGATATACAAAGGTCTCAAAAAGTAAACAAGGAAGTTAAGCTATTAAAGAATAAAATTCAAAAATATGAGGATATAAATTCCCGAATTGAGGATACAGAAGTTTTAATACAGTTAGGTATGGAGGAAGAGGATTCTTCCATAATGGATGAAGTTGGAAAGGAGCTATCTAGGCTGGAAAGGGATGTAGAGGCCTTAAGATTGGAAACCTTATTAAACGGCCCCTATGATAGCAATAACGCTATTATAGAAATACATGCGGGTGCAGGGGGTACTGAGGCCATGGATTGGGCTTCTATGCTGCTGCGCATGTATACTAGATGGTGTGAGAGTAAGGGCTATAAGGTAGAAACTTTGGATTTTCTACCTGGAGAAGAAGCGGGAGTAAAAAGCGTAACCTTACAGGTGATGGGAGAGAATGCCTATGGCTATTTAAAAGCCGAAAAGGGTGTTCACAGGCTGGTACGCATTTCTCCCTTTGATGCTTCAGGCAGAAGGCATACCTCTTTTGCATCTCTGGAAGTTATGCCGGAGATCGAAGATGATGAGGAGCTAGATATAAAGCCGGAAGATCTAAGAATTGACACCTATAGAGCAGGTGGAGCAGGGGGGCAACACGTTAATAAGACAGAATCAGCTGTAAGAATCACCCATATACCTACTGGTATTGTGGTACAATGCCAGAATGAGCGGTCCCAGATCCAAAATAGGGAAACTGCTATGAAGGTGTTAAGGGCAAGGTTATTGGAGCTTCGAGAAGCTGAGAGACAAAAGGAACTAGATAAGGTAAAGGGTGAGAAGAAAAGCATTGAATGGGGTAGTCAGATACGATCCTATGTATTCCACCCCTATAGCATGGTCAAGGATCATAGAACCAACCAGGAAACTGGTAATATTCAAGCAGTAATGGACGGAGAACTGGACCCATTTATAAATGCATATCTACAGATGATGGCATAAAATGCAACAATGAATTGATGAAAGCATAGATTAAATAGACTAAGGTGAAGATATGGCAAGATTGGGGCTAAAAAGGGAATATATAAAAAGAGTAACTAACTTAGCAATTCCTGTAGTAATAGAGATGGTTTTAGGCATGGTGGTATGGATTGCGGATACCGCTATGGTAGGGCGATTAAGCGGAGTGGCTCTTAGCGCTGTAGGACTTGGAGGTCAACTATTTTTCTCTGCTGTTAATATATTTGCAGCAATAGGCACAGGAGCTACAGCTATAGTCTCCAGGCATATAGGAGCAAATAACTATAAGCGCGGCAATGAATCAGCAGCCCAGGCCCTTCAAATTGCATTGGCTCTGGGACTAGTTATGTTTCTATGTTCTTATTTTCTTTTTGACAAGCTATTTATACTATCCAATGCCGAGGAAGAAGTTATAGCTTTGGGAACGGAGTATGTAAAGATTATATCAGTAGCAGCCCTGTTTATGGTACCTGGCTATGTAGCCAGTGCTATTCTAAGAGCAGCTGGGGATACTAAGACCCCCATGATAGGATCTGTTATAGTCAATACTATTAATATAATAGGTGACTATGTCCTTATATTCGGTAAATGGGGCTTCCCCAAATTAGGAGTAGCAGGTGCTGCAATAGCTACTGCGTTGGGACAGATTGTAGGTTTTCTTTATGTTATCCTTTGCCTGTTTAAGGAAACTGGACTCATTCAACTAAAGGCTAGAGACCTTGGTAAGACCAATAAAAAGGATTTTAATCAAATATTAAGGCTTAGTGCTCCAGCCTTTATCAATGAGCTTATGATAAACGGCGGAAGATTGATTTATTCCTTTATGGTTATAGGCCTTGGAACAGTGGAATTTGCTGCTAACCAGATTGCTGTAACCGCTGAATCCTTATCCTATATGCCTACTATAGGTTTTTCGGTGGCAGCAACTACTTTGATGGGGCAAAGTCTTGGAGCTAATGATAAAGAGCAGGCTCTGGAATATACAAAAACTGCAGCCTTTTTGGGTGCGGCTTTTATGGGATTGGTAGCTATACTGTTTTTAGCCTTTCCAGTACCAATAGTTAAGTTTTTCAACCATGAAGCAGATATAATCAGTGTAGCAGCACTATGTATCCGTATTGCTGCCCTGGAACAGATACCCATGGCCTTATCCATGGTGCTGTCTGGAGCTTTAAAGGGAGCAGGGGATACCAAAGGAAGCATGTATATATCCTTGGCCAGCAACTGGCTTTACAGACTCCCAGCAGCGTTTCTCACTATTTATGTATTCAAATGGTCTGTGGCTGCCCTTTGGTATATGACTGCCATCCAGTATGTAATAGAAGCGATTCTATTTGCCATTAGATTTAAAAGAGGGAAATGGGCAAGGATAGCTATTCAGTAAGCAGTAAATCCTTGTTGAATCAGAACTAGTTGGCAATTGGAGTGACCTTCCTTGGATAGCCAAGATGCTAATAAAAACCTTGTCCGTTTTGTTAAGGGAAAGTTTTGTTAAAATACATGGGGATGTTTATAAATAATAAGAGAATTACGTTTTATTTGAGTAATTTTAGGATAACAATATTATATATTTGAGCATAAAAAATAAATTATGAAGCTATTAGATATAGTTAAGCAATATAGGAGGATAACCATTGAGAAAAGCATTTCTTTATGAAACTCATATGCATACTAGGGAAGGCAGCGCTTGCGCCAGTGCTACAGGCCAGGAGATGGTTAGGGCACATATTAAAGCAGGCTATACGGGGATGATTGTTACTGATCATTTCTTTAATGGGAATACGGCTGTACCCGCTGACCTTCCCTGGGATGTTAGAGTTGAACTATTTTGTAAGGGATATGAACACGCTTTAGAAGAAGCCAAAGGGACAGGTTTTCATGTATTCTTTGGTTGGGAATATTCCTATCATGGCACTGATTTTTTGACCTATGGGCTGGATAAGGATTTTTTACTAGCTCATCCGGATATACTGGAATGGACTCCAGAGGAGTATTTTGATATTGTACATGAGCATGGTGGATTTATTGTGCATGCCCATCCCTTTAGAGAGGCATTCTATATTGAAAAAATAAGGCTTTTCCCTGACTATGTAGATGCAGTTGAAGTAATAAATTCTAGTCACTTAGATCCCAAATTTAATGAAAGAGCTCTAAAGTATGCCCAGAAGCATTCCCTGCTTCAGACTGCTGGTTCAGATTTGCATCATTGGGAGGACATCAATGGCGCTGGGATAGAGTTTGAGTTTGAAATTACATCTATTAAAGATTTTATAGAAGCCCTAAAAGGGAAGGATTATACTCTAGTTAATGGCTTTAGCTCCCATGAATAATTTGTTGGCAACATATGTAATTTATGATACAATTACCTTAGGATATGGAAAGTTCTGTCGAGAAAGGTGGTATTTTCTATTATGGATACTCAATATGTTATCTTTAGATTAGGTGACGAATTATACGGAGCGGCCATTCAAGATGTTCAAGAGATTATCCTTCCCCAACAGCCAACCAGAGTGCCCAATAATCCAGATTTTATTGAGGGAATCATAGATTACAGGGATAAGGTAATTCCAGTACTGGATCTTAAGAAACGGTTTAATTTAGGCGAAGCAAAGTATGAGGGACAAGCTAGATTTATCGTAGCAGATGTTAATAACAGCAATGTAGCCTTTGCAGTGGATGAAGTTACAGAGATATTAAGAACTGAGGAGAAAAATATAGAAGAGGCTCCCGAGATAACACGTATAAATAAGGAATATATTAGCGGAGCGACTCATCTGAATGGTAAACTTATAATATTGCTACAATTGTCCAAAGTTTTATCAGTTGAAGAGCAGGATATATTGGAATCAATTAAATAATCTTAAAAATATATTTGAAAAATTATAGTTGAAATTATATATTTATTAACCTTGATATACTAAAACAATCAAAATTATGATATAATCCTCATTAAATATATTAACGCTGCGTGCAATATTATGTATAATAATTGTGCGCGGCGTATTATTTGTATAAAGGGATGGTAAATTTATGGTACATGCATTTGAAGTTAACAATTATTATATTGCTTTGGATGTAAATAGCGGCAGCATTCATAGCCTAGATGAGATTGCCTATAACATACTAAAGGCTTTTCCCAATGATTTTTCAAGGGAGGCAGTTTTTAAAAAGTTTGAGGATAAATACGATGAGGATACCCTAAATCAGGTTTGTGATGATATTTTATCATTAAAGGAAGAGGGCTTATTGTATTCTCAAGAGCTAGATGAAGAAAGGCTTTTAGCCCAGTTTCATAGGGACACAGGCATAAAAGCATTGTGTCTTCATGTAGCCCATGATTGCAACTTGGCCTGTGAATATTGTTTTGCCTCTAAAGGGGACTATGCCACCAATAGAACACTTATGTCCTATGAGGTTGCATGCAAGGCCTTAGAATTCCTAGCACAAAACTCAGGTACAAGGCGCAATATTGAAGTGGATTTCTTTGGTGGAGAGCCCTTGCTTAATTTTGATGTTATAAAAAGAGTGGTGGACTATGGCAGGGAGCTAGAAAAGTCAACCAACAAGAAGTTTCATTTTACCGTAACCACCAACGGAACTATATTAAATCAAGAGATACTGGATTTTATCAATGAAAACATGGACAATATAGTCATTAGTCTGGATGGTAGAAAGTGTATAAATGATAACATGAGGCCAGATAGAGGAAATCATGGTACTTATGACAAGATAGTATCCAATGCCAGAAGGATAGTAGAAAGCAGAGAAGGGAAGCAATACTACATAAGGGGTACCTTTACAGCCAATAACTTAGATTTTGGTAAGGACGTATTTCACATTGCAGACCTAGGATTTAAAGAGGTGTCTGTAGAGCCAGTGGTAGGCAGCGGTGAGCCTTTCCACCTAACCATGGAACATGTTCCAACTATTTTGGAGGAATACGAAAAACTGGCCAGAGATTATTTAGAGTATACCAAAGATGGTAAGGAACTAAATTACTATCATTTTAATATAAATCTCTATGATGGTCCTTGTATTCATAGGAGGATAGTGGCCTGTGGTGCAGGATTTGAGTACTTGGCAGTATCCCCTGAGGGGGATATATATCCTTGCCACCAGTTTGTAGGCCAGCCTGAATTTGTAATGGGCAATGTGTTCAGCGGCATTGAAAACAAGGAGCTAGCAGCCCACTTTAAAGACTGCAATATCTTTACCAAAGAAGAATGCCGCAGCTGCTGGGCTAAATACTTCTGCTCCGGCGGATGCCATGCCAATGCATACTTCTCAAATAAAGATATTAATATACCAAACGAAATAGCCTGCATCATGCAAAAAAAGCGAATCGAGTGCGCCATGATGGTAGCAGTGGCAAGGGCGGGATTGTAATATAAAAAGGAGCGATGCACGCTCCTTTTTATTAAAACTATTAACAAATAAGCTAATCACAGTTTTTTTATAATGGTCAGATTCCATTTCTGTCTAGCTTTGTAGAGATGAAGTATAATTAATGAAATACAATTTAATAAGGTATACAACACTCCTTTAATTTTTTTAGTGTAGATGATGTTATAAGATATCTTTTTTCAGTACTTTTACTAATATCCTTTTCTTCTATGTACCCTAGTTGTTCAAGCTTAGAAATGGCATCTCGAATATTTTTTTGGTTTTGATTTCCAAATTTTGATTTAATTTGTGTAATATTTAGCCCTTTGTTGCCAGCTAAGGCTATTTCAGAAAATACTTTTAGAGCATAAAAGATAAGCTCAAATGAAATTTCCAGTTGTCTTGAATTGAGATTTTTTAGTAGTTTAGGTGTATCTGGAATTGAATTTTCAAGTCCAGGAATTTCAGTTTGTTTTCCGTTGGCCATGATATCACCTCACTGGCTTTGCCATTAGCTTTTATAAATATATATGAGGCTTTCTATCTGTATTATAACATCAATGTACAAAAGTTCTTTGATAGAAATCTTTTTGCTCATACATATATAAATATTTTTTTAAATAGATTTTTTGAGCAAATTTTACACAGAAAAAAGAATTTATATAAAAATCTATTTTGGAGTGATAAGTATGGAAGCATGGAAACCTATAACTTTTGAAGACACTTTGCTTTATGAATATTGGAAAAAGAAAGAAAAACATTTATATTTAGAAGTACCTGTGGGTAATAAAGAATTAGGTAATTGGCCGCCTAAATCTAAGATCAGGCGTATAGATGGGGTTATTATATTAGATGAATTAAAGAAGGAGGAACCTAATGTCTTCAGGTATAGAGATTATACTATTGAAGAATTTTATAAAAAGGTACAGGGAAAAACAATTGAATTGATTGAAGTAAAAAAGAATCTAAATCGTTTAGTTATTGGTCAGGTTATAGCCGGGGCAGATATGTTTGAAAGACAGTATAACACTAGTAAAATAATCCCGGTAATTTTATGTAAAAATGGAGATCCTGCTTTAGAATGGGTTTGCAAAAAAAGAAATATAAAAGTGGAGATAATTTAAATATACTTAATTTTACAGAACAAAAGCAGGTTATGGAGACAGCAGTATATATAAAGGCGATATTAAAAAATTAAATTTATTTGAGATATGAGGAGATGCTAAACAATGAAAATATTAATAACAGCATTTGAGCCTTTTGGTGGAGAAAAAGTCAATCCTGCCCTGGAAGCCATGAAGCTATTGCCAGATAAGATCGGTGAAGCACAAATACTAAAACTAGAGCTACCAACAGTTTTCAAAAAATCCATAGAAAAGGTTTGGCAGCATATAGATGAGTATGAGCCTGATATAGTTATTTCTTTAGGGCAGGCAGGTGGACGGGCTTGTATATCTATTGAAAGAGTTGCTATCAATATTGATGATACAACAATGGCAGATAATGAAGGCAATATGCCTGTAGACCAGCCCATCTTTAAAGATGGTGAGAATGCTTACTTTTCAAACCTTCCCATAAAAAACATGGTAGAGGATATAAAAAAAGCAGGGATTCCTGCCAAGGTTTCTAATACAGCAGGAACCTATGTGTGCAATCATGTGATGTATGGAGTTCTTTATAAGATCCATAAGGAGAAGCTAAATATAAAAGCTGGCTTTATTCATGTACCTTTCATACCTGAGCAAGTAGTGGACAAGCCTGAAAAGGCTAGCATGTCCCTTGAGAATATTGTTAAGGCAGTTGAAATTGCATGTAGAGTATTAGTGCCTAAATGATTTAACATTTTTATGAATATGAATACCTTTTATCTAGAGGCTCTGTAGATTTAATTATAGAGCCTCCTAGGCATACCTCATCTTGATACAATACTGCTACTTGTCCCGGAGTTACTGCCTTAACTGGATTATCGTATTTTATATATAGATTTCCATCTTCTAAGCTTTCTACTGTTACAGGAATATCCTTTTGCCTATATCTAAATTTAGCAGTGCATCTTAGGGGCAATTTTGGG
>Ga0209537_1003845_pt1 | contig 13332 bp, 16 predicted proteins | sample BioPla4DNA1_FD_187698 | JGI IMG/M metagenome (GOLD analysis project Ga0209537, IMG submission 187698) | Biogas fermentation microbial communities from Germany - Plant 4 DNA1 (SPAdes) (version 2) | ecosystem: Engineered > Bioreactor > Anaerobic > Digestate | place: Bielefeld, North...
ATGATTTTTCTCTTGTCGTTATTTCTAACTCGTTACTTAAAAAGCAAAATTATATCTCGAAGGTGACATTTTCATAGAATAAAATCATGATTTTTTAGGTGACATTTTCACAGGTTATTGACAGTAATAATTTTTTGGTTTCGCTTTTAACCTTACCATTTATACACTTAAATTACCCTGTAAAAGATAAAATAACCAAATTATGGACATAATATTACAAGATTTTTTCATTTCATTTTCAGCTTATTAGGGCAAACCACAAGCTATTTTCTGGTATGGCAGCTTTAAATATATAAGGGCAGATGGAAATAAATATGGCTACAATTGAAAGGTGTAAAATGCACTTAGGCCAAGGCTCAACATGGTAGCTATATTAGGGATCCCATTAATCTTACAGGCCTTAAATACATTGGACTCCCTCATTTTAACTATTGAAGGCGGAATACCGATTACCGATCCCATGGTAATGGAAAAGCCTTATGTAAGGCAGCCCGTCCTTGCACATCTACTCCAGCTGTAGGTTCATCAAGTATTACCACCTTAGGATTTCCAACTAGACATAATGCCAGCTGAAGCCTCCTCTTTTGACCTGTAGATAGGGTTCCATATTCCTTATCCTTAAATGAATTTAGGCTAAAGCTTTCCATAAGGTCATGCCTATATTGAACATTTAACCAGGCTGAGACTAAGGCCATGGCTTCTTTAACTAAAATATTATCTGGCAAAGCCGATGTCTGCAGTTGTACCCCAAGGACCTTGCGTAGCTTCCTACCATCTTTTAAGGGGTCCAATCCAGCCACTGAGATATCTCCTAAATCTGCCTTCCTAAGGCCTTCAATACATTCTAAGGTGCTAGTTTTACCTGCGCCATTTGGTCCTAAGATGCCAAAAACATCCCCGGATAAACCTCAAAACTTACATCATTGACTGCACTACACCTCCATATTTTTTCACCAAATTTTGGACCTTTACTATTGGACTTTTCACTTGAAACCTCCTTTTTGCATATTAATAAATAATTTAATCTAAATAGGAAAAATAGCCTATTTCCCTTATTGGGCAATAGGCCATGATTTCCGTCAAAATATATTTAGTTTATGATATTAAATTATACCAATAAAAATTACTTATATCTATGGCTTTTAAATTTAACCATCACTTCCTCCATCTGAGGCTGGGTCAAGATCTTAGGCTCCCCTAGGCTTTTAGTTAAATAATAGATTTCTGCCACAAACTCCAGATGCTGGGCTATGGAAAAGGCATCTTCCAAATCTTCCCCTAGAGCCACCAGGCCATGGTTGGCCAGTAGGACTGCCTTCCTATCCCTGGCTGCCTCTATGGCATTTTTAGCCAGCTCCATAGTCCCATAGGTGGCATATTTTGCACATCTAACATCTATCCCAGCCAGGCCTATCATATAATGGACCGGCTTTAAATCCCAGCCCATGCAGGCAATGGCCGTGGCAAACTTGGAATGGGTATGGACTATTGAGTTTACATCCTCCCTTTCCCTATAGAAGGCTAAATGCATCCCAGTTTCGCTGGAGGGCTTTTTATCCCCTTCTATGATATTTCCCTCTATATCCATAATTAAGATATCCTCTTCCTTGGTCTTAAAATAATCCTCCCCGCTGGGGGTAATGGCTATTAGACCCTTATCCCTATTATAGATGCTGATGTTACCACCGGAGCCGGTAGTTAGCTTGTTGGTTATAAGCTTCTTTCCATATTCTACAATTAGCTTTCTTTCCCTCTCCATAGCTGCCTCCATCAATAGAACTCCTTAGTTTCCGTTTTAAAGTAGTCTTTTATATTATAGGGGGTATAGATGCCCTTATCTGTAACAACCCCGCTAACCAGGTGGGGTGGAGTTATGTCGAAGGAAGGATAATATCCCTTGACCCCCTCTAGGGTATTCTTAATCCCCCTGGCTTCTAGGACCTGGTTAGGGTCCCTCTCCTCTATGGTCACCGTAGATATATCCCCATGGGCCTTATCAGGTATGCCGGTGACGAAATAGGGGATGCCGTGGTACTTGGCCACTATGGCTATTTGATAGGTCCCCACCTTGTTTACCACATGGCCGTCTAGGCAGATAACATCAGCGGCTGAGGTAAAGAGGTCTACTCCCTTTTGGGCCATAACGAAGGCTGGCATATTGTCTGTAATAACCGTAGTGTCGAAGCCCTGGTCCTGGGCTACGCTGGCTGTAAGCCTGGCCCCCTGGAAAAAGGGCCTAGTCTCTGGCACATATAGCTTAATATCCTTCTTCCTCCTCTTGGCCACCCTAAGCATCATGCCTACTATGGTCTCCCCGAAGCACTGGGTCATGATACTGCCCTTATTTGGAAACAAGTCCACCAGGTGTTCAGCCACCACCTCCATGGTGGAGTACCTCCTGTTTAAGGACTCTATAGTCCTATTGAAGATGGCCTCATCTACCCTCTTTCCCTCAGCTATGGCCTTTTTAGCTGCCTCTAAACAACCCTGGGTCACTATCTTCATCCTAGCTGTAGTTGTAGGCCTAGCATGGGAAAGGGTATAGGCTGCCTTCTCCAGATACTCCAGCATTTCCTCTTCCTTCATATGCCTACACTCATAGGCTGCCAGGGCCATGCCCATGCCGGCAGCCGTATAAGGCCCTGCACTTTGGGTTACCATATCGGCTATAGCCTGGGCCACTTCCTCATGGCTGTGGCAGGTTACAAATTCCACCCTGCTAGGATAGACCCTCCTATCTAGGATCCTGACCTTGCCATCCTCATACCAGGCAACATTTTCATACCTTAACATAAATGCCAAATCATGATCATATCTTTCCATCTACAACACCTATCTTTTTATATTTTAGTCTGCACCTAAGTGTTCTTATATTTTTCCAACTTTTTATGGGGATCCTATTCACCTATTTAATATAGCTATGCTCTTAAATTCTTAAATCTCCCTTAATATCTCCTTCAATAATCTCTTAAATGTATCCGAGCTCTTTCTTCCAGTTTCCCCTACTTCTTCAGCAGTAACCGGCTGGTCTAATACCCCTGCCGCCATGTTGGTAATTAAGGATAAGCCTAAGACTCTCATGCCACAGTGGGCAGCAGTTATGGCCTCGGTAACTGTAGACATGCCTACCGCATCTCCCCCTAGGATTCTAATGGCCCTGATTTCAGCAGGAGTCTCAAACTGAGGACCTGGACAGAAGTAGTAGATTCCTTCCTTAATATCTAAGCCTATCCTCTCAGCACACTTCTTGGCTATATCCCTAAGGTCCCTATCATACATATTGGACACATCAAAGAATCTAGGTCCAAATTCCTTTAAGTTTGGCCCCCTTACTGGGCTGGCCCCCATCAGCTTAATCTGGTCTTTTATAATCATTATATCTCCCGGCCTATAGGAGGTATTAACAGCTCCAGCAGCATTGGTTAAGATAACCGTCTCTACCCCTAGCAATTTAAAGACCCTGATGGGGATTACCAGCTGCTCAAAGTCATAGCCCTCATAGTAGTGGAACCTTCCTGACATGCAGACTACATTCTTACCATGAAGCTGGCCTAAGATTAGCTTGCCTGCATGGGACTCTACAGTAGAAATTAGGAAATTGGGTATCTCTTCATAATCTATAACTACGGGATTTTCTATCTCATCGGCAAGTGTTCCTAAGCTTGAACCAAGGATCATTGCCACATCTAGCTTATAGTCGATTTTAGATAGTATGTAATCGGCACTCTTCTTAAAATACTCATAATTATACTCCATAACGTCCCCTCCAATTAACTTTATCCATACAAATTCAATTTACTTACTCTGGCTAATATTATATCATAATAGTAGGTAAATACTAACAAGAGAAGGCAATACTGAGTAGTAGGAAAACTCTTTATAAAAAACATATTGGATTTTATATTAGCTATTTTTAACTAATTAATTGCCTATTATAATAGCCTACTAATTCAAATACCAATGATTAGTCCAATTAAAGGAGGGTTTATATGTTAGATCTACTTATTAACAGGCGCAGCATCAGGAAGTTTAAAGACCAGAAGGTGGAAAAGGAGAAGATAGATAAGATCCTAATGGGGGCCCTAACGGCACCTTCAGGTAAGAACCTAAAGCCTTGGGAGCTTATTGTGGTTGACGATGAGGAGACTATACAAAAATTAGCCGCATCTAGGGGACCTGCATCAAGGCCCCTGGCCAATGCACCCTTAGCCATAGTCGTAGCTGCCAATCCAGAGCTTACAGATGTCTGGATTGAGGATGCCTCCATCATAACTACCATCATTCAGCTTATGGCCCAATCCCTAGGTCTAGGCTCATGCTGGATTCAAGCCAGGGGGAGGTTCACCCAGGAGGATGAAAGGGTAAGCGATTATGTGAAGAAAATCCTGGATATACCAGAAAATTATGAAGTAGAAGCCATGGTTGCCATTGGATACCCAGATGAGGAGAAGGCAGCTCATAAGGTGGACTTAAATTCAGACAAGATCCACTATAATAAGTTCTAGTGGTAAAGATAATGATAGAGATGATGAATATATACTAATAATAAACAAGGATTAAGATAAACACAATCAAAAGTATAATCGACAGTAAGATAAAATTTGTTGACAAGGCTAATTATAAAGTTAAAGGGGTTCTACATTTTGTGAACCCCTTTTTTTCTAAACCACTTTAGACATTAAATGACATTAATTAAAATTTAAACCGACTAAAATACATATTGATATTATCGGTTTATCTAAAAAATTTGGATTGTGCAGGCCATTCTTTATCCATATCCTTCACTATTAATTTCAGCAGCTCCTGACTTTGAAAAATTATGCGCATACCTCCGTATAGGCTATGCCATTTAATTTATTATCTTTTATTAGGTTTATAATAAATTCACCCTTCTCACCCAGAGCCCTTTCTAGGTCACCGATTGAAAGTTCATCTGCTCCATCAAACATTATTTTTAAGCTTTCTATCCCATTGTAGATATGGAATAAATTCTGGATTTTTTCTAAGGCTATCATTTCAACCTTCCTAGCCTGTTCCCTGCTTACTTCCAGTATATATGCCGTCTCCTGTAAGGATAGGTTCTCTATAAAGCGAGCAATTATAGCTACTGCTTCCTGGTCATTTAAGTTATTTAAGATTATATCTATAATATCTTCTATAGTTCTAGTCATATTTAGCTTAATGGCTAAGATATTTAATTCATCTAGCTCATCTTCTATTTTTAAGTCTAGGATCTCACTATAGTTCTTGCCCTGTATGTCCCTTATATATAAATCCAGGTCTAAGTAGGTTAAATTAAAAACCTTAGCTAAAGTGGATAACTTTGTATCCTTATACCTTTCATAGGCTTCTTTAGTAATTTCAAACTTAGCACCTGAGAAAAAGTCATTATCCTTTGATAGAAGCTCATCTACGGCAGCTGAAAGTCTTTCTATAAAATCAGCATACCTCTTGTCGCCTATCCCCTTCTCTTTCCTAAATTCCTTTATGTCTTTATTAGTTAAATCCAGTAAGCTTTCTATTCCCCTGTTTTTACAATATAGCCTTAGGATCCTGAAGCTTGACCCTGTAAATATCTCTTTAATTCTAGCTTCCTTTAGGACTCTTTCATTTCCTTCTTTTAGGCTATCTATATCGAAAGCCAGCTTATCCTTAAAGGGATTGATATAAATATCCAACTCTTCCAATCTCTCTATAACTGCATTAAACCTAATTTTACCTATTCCCTTTACTTTAGAAAATTTTATTAAACTTTCTTCAGTAATGGATTGAACAAATTCAATATCCTCAGCTTCACAGAAATCCCTAAATATTCTGTATTTACCTTCTTTGAAAGCTTCGCTGATTAGTGTATTAACTTTTGTCATCTCTACTCCCCCATATCTTTTCCCTTGTTTATATATCTATATATCTCTCTACTATCCTTTCGACACGGGGGATGAAAATTCCTTCTTTTTGCAATAATTAAATCATATTCTTCTTCTACTTTAAATTTTCCTTATGTATTAACTACTAGACGTGGGCACATAGGGAACTATCTTGGCTGCTAGGTTAGCAATTGGCATGGATTGTAAGATTACCCTACCAGGTCCTGTTAATCTAACTAAAAACATACCCTCTCCACCGAAGAGGATATTCTTCATTCCCCTAATGGTTTCAATATCATAGGATACGGATTCTTCAAAGAGGAATACATGCCCCTGGTCTACCAACATAGATTCTCCTGGTCTAAGGTCATATTCATAAAGGGATCCGTCTGCTTCCAGGAAGAGATCTCCATAACCTGAAAACTTCTGTAGTATAAAACCCTCTCCACCTAATAAGCCTGAGGAGAACCTCTTGGTAAATACCGTTTCAAACTCCACACTTACTTCTGAAGCAAGATAGGCTGACTTTTGGGCTATTATCCTCTGACCCTCCATCTTAATGTGTTTAATTTGTCCTGGCAGGGATGAGGCGAAGACTATCTCTTGATTATCCTTAGTAGCAGTGTAGTAGTTTAAAAATAGGCTTTCACCTGAAAACATCCTGGCTATTCCCTTTCGAAGACCCCCTGACTTTACCTCCAAATCAAAGCCATCACTCATCCAGGACATGGCGCCGGCGCTTGTCTTTATGGTTTCACCCCTGTTAAGTAGGCATCTTAATACTGGATAATTACCTTCAATAGAAAATTGCATAATCCACCTCCATTTAATTTAAATTACTTATTTTCCTCAATTAATCCCTTTACTTCTTCAGGCGTCAAAATATTGTCTTTAAACCTATGTATATTCTTAATTTAAATCATAATATCAATAAGAAAGCAAGGCTTCAAGACTTATAGCCTTGCTTTCTTGTTTCAATAAAGTTAATTACTTAAACAACTTCTTTAAAAGCTTAAATACATCAAAGCTGGTCCTTCTGTAGACCTTATTATAGACATATCTCTTAGGATCCCTTACCCAGCCATAGCCCCTAGGCATCTTAAATCCGCCCCTATGGACCAGTTGTCTTTTTAAGCTAGTCCTGGCTGCAACCCTCTTCTTTAGGCTGGGCTTCCTCATACCGATTTTCATAATATCACCTCATTTACTTAAGGGCATCCTCCCATTCCTGCTCCTTAAAGCCCACTAAAACCTTGCCATTACCTACTAAAATAGGCCTTTTAACCAACATACCATCGCTGCTTAAAAGCTCTATCTTTTCATCCTCTGTCATATCATTTAACTTATCCTTAAGGCCTAATTCCCTGTATTTACCACCACTTGTGTTAAAGAACCTCTTAATGGGATAATGGGCATTGGCTATCCACTCCCTTAATTCTTCTACTGTGGGATTATCCTCCTTAATATTTCTCTCCTCATATTCTATCTTATTCTCATCTAGCCATTTCTTTGCCTTCCTACAGGTTGTACATCTAGGGTAGCATAAAAATAGATACTTCATATTTCCTCCTCGCTTTACTCATTTATTTTATCGCTATCAACAATTACATTTTGTAAACCATTTTCATAGAATTCATCCTGATATAGTTCTTCCTTGTGGAGTACCCTTAAGAGGTAATCATCTCCACCTATTTCATCGGCTTCGACTTCCCTTATTACATCCCGCTTGGCCAACCTTAAAGCCAATTCGGACCAAAATACATTTTCATCATATTCATCTACATAATCTTGTATGCCACTTTCATCAAATTTCCTAGTTTCAAAAAACTTATCATATTCACTACTGTACTCTATTAGGTCCTCATATCCCATTTCCTTTGCAAAGGAATATATATACTGAAGTAGATCTTCATATTCTCCAATAGCCTCATCAGGCGGCCTATGGCCATTGATTACCAGCTCACCTAGAAAGACTAAATCTAGTAGCTTTCTAAATTGCTTCTTAGTAAAATTTATCTTCATACTTCCTCCTCACTTTTCTTAATATTACCTACTAATATATACTTACATTTTACTTGCTTAGATAAACAAAATTATATCACAATTGTCAGATGATTCATATATCCCCAAAACTAATGAGCCATTAAGATAAGAAATATAATCAGCATATTCTCGAAAATTTCTACATAGCAAAAGGCAAGGCATCCCATTCAATGCCCTGCCTAAATAAGTACAATTATATATTTGTTTATTAAATAATCTACTCTACCTCATCTAATAACCTCTTTTCTAATATTTGATCTATATCGAAGTTTTCTATCTGCAAATAATACTCAGCAGCATCTAACAAGGCCTTCATTGGCACTGTTCCTATGACCTCGCTGCCTACTACATTTACCCCATATCTTCTGGCTTCCATCTTTATCATTTCAAAGGCTTGATATACAGCAGTCTTTTCGTAGTTTACAAGATTCATAGAAACTTGGGTTTGATTTCTCTCTTCCAGCTTTAAACCAATAGCCTTAACATATCTTAAACCCCCACCTATATGCCTAACCTTTCTTGCAATCCTATCGGCTATTTCAACATTAGGCGTATCTAGGTTTACATTAAAGGCCACCAAGGGAACCCTAGCTCCTACAGCTGTACATCCGCTTTTTACGTTCATTTGGCTGGGACCAAAGTCCGGCTTCCATTCCTCCTGCTTTATCTTTTCAAAGAAGCCCTCATATTGGCCCTTCCTGATAGTTGCTAGGTTTCGTCTTTCAGGAGAAGTGGCAGCATCCTCATATAGATAAACTGGTATTCCCCAGCTACCGATTTCAGCTCCCACCTCCTTCGCTATTTCAATACACTCTTCTATGGTAACATTGGAAACTGGCACAAAGGGTATTACATCAGTGGCCCCCATTCTTGGGTGGGCGCCTTCATGCTTAGACATGTCTATCAATTCAGTAGCCTTTTTTGCTGTATTTATGGCCGCCTCTTTTATTTTATCAGGGGGTCCTATCATAGTTAAAACTGTACGATTATGATCCTTGTCAGCTGAATAATCTAATATTTTAATCCCTTCAATCCTCCTTGCTTCATCTATAATTTGTTCTATTATCTTTTCATCTCTACCTTCACTAAAATTTGGAACACATTCTACTAGTTTTCTCATAATATACCTCCTAACCTTATTTCATTAAATCTACTACAAATGTTTTTATAAACCATACTGTTTGAGGTTGGTAAATAATATCTACTAAGAAGGCCCCTACTATTGGAACGATCATCATGGCCTTTCTACTCATCCCATACCTATCATTAACAGCTGTAAGGTTTACAATGGCTGTAGGGGTGGCTCCTAAGCCATGACCTAATAGGCCAGCACACATAACTGCTGCGTCATAATTCTTTCCAAGTATGCGGAATACAGCAAAATAAGAGAAAAGAACTAAGAATAACACTTGGGCAAATAGGATTATTAGCATTGGGCCTGCAAGATCAACTAACTCCCACATCTTTAAGGTCATCATTGCTATGGATAAATATAGTCCTAAGGTCACATCTCCTATTCCTTCTACTAAGGGGTAGTCAAATTTATACCATTTAGTTTTTTCGTTTAAATTACGTAGAATCACAGCTACAAACATGGCACCTACATAAGTTGGGAAATCCATATCTATAAGCTTGCCTATCCAGCCTGACACTATAGTTCCAAGAGCCATACAGACTAATATGGCAGTTACATTTTTCATAATATCTAAGCCTGTTAGCTTTTCACCTGTACCTACATTAATCTCCGTTATACTACTGTCAAAATCCTGACTTTCATCTGGCCTTAGATTGTGTCTTTCTATTAAAAGTCTTGCTACAGGTCCGCCCACCATTACAGATGAAATCAAGCCAAAGGTTGCCGCCGCAGCCCCTACAAGCTGGCCTGCCGGATAGCCCATTCCTTCAAAGGTCATTCCATAGGCAGCCCCTGCACCATGTCCTCCTATCATAGTTATGGCACTAGATAAAAGGGCGTAGGCCGGTTCTAGTCCTGTAACTTTAGATAGGGCAATTCCTATAGTGTTTTGCACTATGGAAACAAAGCCAGCTATTAGCCAATAAATTATCAGCAATAGGCCTCCTTTTTTAAGTAGTTCAAAGCTGGCACCAAGGCCAACTGTGGTAAAGAAGGCCAACATAAAGAAAGATTGAAGTGTGGTAGTAAAATTAAACTTAAATGCTCCCGTTGTATGCCCAATCCATGTTATAATCATAAAGATAAATCCTCCAACTACTGGAGCAGGTATACAATACTTTTCTAAGAAATATACCTTGCTCTTGATAAAATAACCTAAGATCAAAAGTACTGCTGCCATGGCTGTAGTTATGGTCATGTCAACATTAATGGTAAAAATACCTTCAATAATTTCAAATGACATATGTAATACCCCCCTATCTTTTTAAGTAAGAGTTGTACTAAATTAAACCTCCCTTCTAGACTATACTATGAAAGGCAAGTCCACACATATGCCTATAGATAAAATTAATATTAATATTTATTTACCCAATTAATAAGAGTAAGCAAACAGTAAATAGAGTGTAAATTAAAAATATATAAAACTATCAGACCAACTATAGTAAAAGGTATATAATAGAGTTAGGTCTATCAGTCGTTTCATTCTGTAAAGGTAAATTTGCTATTATAAACATAAGGAGTGTACAATGAAATATTTTAAGTATGCTAATAAAGAAATGGATTATTTAAAGGAAAGTGACCCTATTTTAGGGGCAGCTATAGATCGAATTGGCTTTGTTAAAAGGGAGGTAAATCCTGATATATTCTCAGCCCTTATTTCTAGCATAATAAGCCAGCAGATATCAACCAAGGCGGCTATAACAGTAAAAAATCGGCTTCTAGAATTAGTAGGAGAGATAAAACCTGAAAATATTATTAAGCTTGATTTAGAAGAGATACAAAAATGCGGCATGTCCATGAGGAAGGCTGATTATATTAACAGTATTGCTGAGGCTGTTATAAGTAAAGCAGTAGATCTGAATAACTTAAATAAACTATCCGATGAAGAGGTTATCAAGGAGTTGACCAAGCTTAAAGGGGTTGGGGAATGGACAGCGGAGATGCTACTTATACATTCCTTACAGCGTCCTAATGTCTTAAGCTTCAAGGATTTAGGTATTAGGAGAGGCCTAATGAGGCTCTATTCCTTAGATCACATATCCAAGGATGAATTTGAAGTTTATAGAAATAGGTATTCCCCCTATAATACAGTGGCTTCCATATACCTATGGAAGATTTCAGAGAACTAGGATTTATAAGCCTAAATGGCTATTAGTTTATTAAATTTATATAAAAGCTAACTCACTATAATTTTATTTATTAATATTAGTTAATAATATTGATTTAATCAATTTACAGTAATAAAATATACTAGGAAAACCTTTTATTAAAAGTATCAAGAAGACATCAGGAGGGATAATAACTGAGTAACAATGTAAAATCATTAAGAAACGTTAAAACTCTTACTTCAGTAGCCATGCTTATAGCCTTAAGTGCCGTAGGAGCTGTTATAAAGCTATTTGGTACAGTGGCCCTAGATTCAATGCCAGGATACTTTGCAGCCTTGTATCTAGGTGGTTGGTATGGAGCCATAGTAATAAGCTTAGGCCATATCTTTACAGCCCTTACATCAGGCTTTCCTTTAGGGGTAGCTGTACATTTCTATATAGCTATTCAGATGGCTGTTTATGCCTATTTATTTAAATTTGTCTATGAGAAATCAAATAGTTTCCTTGCAGTAATAGCTGGTACCCTATTAAACGGTCCAATCTCTACCCTATTGTTCGTACCATTATTTGGATGGGGGTTTTTTGCAGGAATGTGCCTTCCATTAACTATAGGGTCTTTCGTTAATGTATTGATGGCTGCCTTAGTCTACAAGGCAATAGCAAGAATAGGCGGGGTGCAAATTGATAGAAAGATATAGGGATTTAATCTTAATATACGAAAAGGATGTAGCCTATGTAATCACCTGCGACAGCCTAGGTTCCATAGGTAGTAAGGAAGATGATGCCTTAAAAGTAGATGAGGAGATAGTGGGTAGGACTACTATAAAGGTGGCCCTATCTGAAGCCTTATCCATAGGAGCAAAACCCTTAGTTATATGCGATACTCTGTCAGTTGAAATGAAACCTACTGGGGAGAAGATCATAAAGGCCATAGAAAAAGAACTTAAGGAAAATGGCCTTATAGATGTGGTCTTAACAGGTAGTACAGAGGAAAACTTCCCATCAACCATGACTGGTGTGGGAATAACAGTTATTTCCAGGGCAAAAGTTGCCGATTTAAAGATGAAGAAGGTAAAAAAAGGAATGCATGTATCCCTATTAGGCTATCCCCTAGTGGGAAATGAGGTTTTACAATATCCTGAAGCGGTCCTACAATTAAAGGATTATGTGGAAGTCTCTAATTCTAAGGAAATAATGGAAGCTATTCCCGTTGGATCTAAGGGGATAAAATATGAGTTAGGTGTACTAAAAGAGCTTTCTGGCCTGGATATAGAAACAGATATACCAGAACATTTAGATATACATAAATCTGGCGGACCTGCCACCAGCTGTATAATAGTACATGAGGAAAAAGACCTTTCTATTGGAAAACTTATAGACAAGCCTATTACTTATATTGGAGAATTGGTATAATAAAAGCCCTAGTTTTGAAGCTAGGGCTTTTTATCCATCAAAACTAGAAGTATTTATTCCTCCAGCTAATAAAGTTTTTTTAATATGATCCCATACAGATGTGCCCTGTAAAGAATATGAATATGATAGTAAAATTCATTTGACAAAAGCGGCTTTTGCCTTAATATCTAAGATTTAATATTATACTATACACTTTTCAAAACCTACATTCTTCTCTTGCACCAATTCCATTAAATAATCTCCTAATTTTTCACTTATTTCATATAAATAACCTTGATTTCCACTACCTGTTCTATTAAATGGAGAATATTTTTCAGGGCATAATTTAAGTATTTCCTCTATATTGTCATCAATACTAATTGGAACTTCTAATTCATTGTAGTCAACTTTTACTAACCAACCTTCATCTTCCCATAATTCAAGTTTATCAAAGCTCTTAGGCCTTGTAGCCTCTATGTAACTATCTAGAGCAATATTTACAGATACAATTTGTCTTTGATACAAGCTAAAAATAATATCTCCCTTCTTAATCATAGTCATATTAGACCAATGGAATATTTCCTTTCCTGACTTTGATCTTTGAGGTGCCCACAAATACCCACCTGATTTTTCTTCAAAGTAAGTTTTGTTCTGGAAAACTATAAAGTAGGATTTATCTGAAGAAATATCCTCTTCAGTTCTATTGTCATTTACATTGAAGGAGCCTGAATCATTATATCTTTCAACCCATACTTTGATAGTAGATTTTGCAATACCGTATTCTCTA
>Ga0209537_1003850_pt1 | contig 13322 bp, 14 predicted proteins | sample BioPla4DNA1_FD_187698 | JGI IMG/M metagenome (GOLD analysis project Ga0209537, IMG submission 187698) | Biogas fermentation microbial communities from Germany - Plant 4 DNA1 (SPAdes) (version 2) | ecosystem: Engineered > Bioreactor > Anaerobic > Digestate | place: Bielefeld, North...
CTTTCGTCCGAGTATTGTTCGCTCCTGTTTTTGTAACGGTCTTCGGTATAAACAATCAGCCCCTTTGGCACAATCCGGTCTGCAATTTGTACAACCTGATTGTATGAACCTCCTGGATTGTCTCTCAAATCTATTATCAGGCCTTTTATCCCATTCGCAATAAGATGGTTCAAATGCAGCTCAAAATCTTTGTAAATATCATCATCAAACTGTTTGATGTATATATATCCAATATCGTTATCCAAAACTTCACTTGAAATCCATGATATATTAATAATCCTTCTTATCAGTTCAAATTCTTTGTATTTACTCTCATCCGGCCTGTATACTGTGATTCTTACCTTGGTGTTCGGGTCTCCCTTAATTTTTTTCACTATCAGGTCAGCATCCCTTATGTTGGTTACATCTTCGTTATCCACCTTCACGATTTTGTCGTTCTTAAGGATTCCTGCCTCCTTGGCGGGAGAATCGGCAAAAACATCGGCAACTGTAAGAAGATAATTTTCATCCATATGGACCGAGACACCAATGCCGACGTAATTTCCCGACACTCCTTCCAAATAGGATTTCATCTCATCAGGGGTATAATATACCGTATACGGATCTTTTAAACCCGCTGAGAGCCCTTTGATGGCGACACTGAAGGCCTCATTGAAATCGACCTCCTTGTAATACTTGTTTTCCAATACGTTCTTTACTTTATTAAATGCTTCAATATTATCCTCATCTATCTGATCCTCATCAAAATATATTGCCTCTTGCAGCTTAAACCATTCTTTAAGAGGCTTGGATGTAAAAACATTCCACGACATCAGCCGTATTACCGAATAAAAGTAACCCATAAAAAATACGGCAACGAAACATACAGGCAAAAAAATGCATATTATTATTTTTTGTTTCCTTCTCATCAAATCGACCCTTCTTTTTCTTAATTAAATCTATTCTACATCCTATGCAAGCTGTTTTCAAACCATGTTAGTCAAAAAAATAATGCCCAAAGATAACACAAAATATTATTGATGCGACAGATTTGTTAGACGCGCATTATATGCCGGAACAAACATCTCCAGGAAATATACTCCTGCGTCTTCAGGCGGTTTTATGAAAAAAGAGCTTTTGTCCGGCAAAAGCTCTTCTGTTATTAATACTTTTTGATATCTCTTTCTGCTATTTCGGTTTGACATAGTTTAAAGGATCCTGACGCACACCGTCTTTTCTAACCTCAAAGTGAAGGTGCGGACCGGTTGATAAGCCTGTGCTTCCAACCTTCGCTATGACATCTCCGGCTTTTACCGTTTGTCCTTCCTTAACGAGTATCCCACCATTCTTAATATGGAAATACAATGTGGTGATTCCGCCGCCATGGTCGATAATAACAGTATTTCCCGAACCTCCGCTTCTCCATGCGGCGCAGATTACTTTACCGCTGGCCGCAGCATGAATAGGTGTGCCGGAAGGAGCTCCTATGTCAATACCACCGTGCATTTTATTATATTTCAGAATAGGATGCAGTCTCATGCCAAAATAAGAAGAAATTTTGTAATATCCCGGAAGCGGCCATTGCATTACACCGCCGGTATATGCCCCTGTAGAAGAAAGTCTCTTAATTAACTTTTCCAGTTCTTTTGAGTCAGCTTCCAGCCTGTCTTCTGCCTCTTCCAGTTCTTTAAGCCTCTGTTGGGTTTTTTGGACTTCTTTGTCGGCAAGGGAACGGGACACTTCAAGATTGGCAATATCTGCAAGCATTGCTTCCAATTGTTCCTGCGCGGTGTCTTCTTCCTGTTGCTTGAGAGCTTTCAAGTCAGATATTTCTTGTTTTTTCGCTTCTATGCTTTTCAGAAGATCCTGGTCAAACTGAGAAATCAGCTTCAGCATGTGGCTTTTTTTAAACATCTCCTCAAAGTTGTCGCACTGGAGGAGCAAGTTGGTTTCTGCATTTGTTCTGGAATTTATGTACAGGGTAACAAGTCTGTTCTGGAAAAGTTTCAGTTCTTTTGCATATTCTTCTTCAGCCATCCTTATAGCTTCATCCAAAGTTGCAATAGCGGATTCGATTTCTTTTATTTTTTCTTCGATTTTAGCTCTTTCATAGCCCTTTTTCTCTAAATCTGCTATTACACTTTGCCTGTACTGCTGACTGTTTATAAGATTCTGTTTTTCTTTCTTTTGTCGGTTTTTAATCTCATTAATCTCTTTTTGAGTTTGTTGCAACTCTTTTTTAGCATCTTCCAACGAACTTGCAGCCGATGTAGATACCATTGTAGCTATTAAAACAAATGACATCAGTATCGCCGATATTCGCTTAATCATATGTAAATGCCCCATCCTTTCAAGTTAGTTGGTTGCATATGAACAATTAAAAACAAATATATTAGCGGAAAAACTTACAATTTGTTACAATTGCTCATTTTATTATAACCTCAAATTACTAGACATTCAAGTGTTTTCTGACAGAAAACAGGCTTCCTATGCCGCCGATTACCATTCCGAATATGGAATAAATCGCGAATATCCGGAAAGCCACCGGGCCAAACTCCATAATTCTGAGGGTGGCCATCTTCAGATTGGCCAATACTGCATTTATGAATCCCTGGAGCCAATTATAGGCCTGGGAGGTAATAAAGAATGATAAAACGGCTCCTATAAAGCCTATAAGCAGGCCCTCAACTATGAACGGCCATCTTATAAAGCTATCCAGCGCCCCCACATATTTCATGATTTCTATCTGGTGCCGCCGTGCGAAAACTGTAAGGCGAATAGTATTAGAAATAAGGAAGACTGAGATAATCATGAGAACGGCTAAAATCACCATTACAATGTAATTGAAAATTTTCAGCATTCCTTCAAGCTTGTCAAGCTCGTCCTTGCCGTACCCTATTCCGTTATTTTTATTAACCCCGCTGAAGCCGGATAATTCTTCTATTATCTCATCACTGCTATTTGGATCAACAAGTTTTATATAGAAAGACTCAGCAGCGTTTTCAACGCTGAACCCCTCCAAAAGGGAATCATCATTGAGGCTTTCCTTAATATTCTGATACATTTGTTCTTTTGTTTCATTCCGGTATTCTGATATTATTCCGGCCTCTTTTTTGCTTTCAAGAAAGCTTACTACTTCTTCCCGCTGATAGTTTGTCGCATTAACGTTAAGAAAAACGGTCAATTCCAGGTCCCGTTTCATTGCTTCGATGTTGGAATTGATATTAACTGCAATAAGAAGCACAATGCCTAAAAAAAACAATGTCGCAACCACTGTCATAATTGAGGCAAAGGACATCAACTTATTTTTTACAACATTATGTGCGCCTTCTTTTATAAGAAGCTTCATCGTCCTAATTTTCATTGAAATAAGATCCTTTCTTTACATCGCTCTTGATTTCCCCACGCTCAAGCGTAATAACACGTTTTTTCATACTGTCCACTATGCTTTTCTCATGGGTAGCCACTACAACTGTTGTGCCGCGCTGGTTTATTTCCTCAAGGAGATTCATGATCTCTATTGAGGTATTAGGATCCAAATTTCCGGTGGGTTCATCGGCGATCAGAACAGCAGGATTATTAACCAGTGCCCTGGCAAGCACAACCCTCTGTTGCTCCCCGCCTGAAAGCTGATCCGGATATGCCTTCGATTTCTTGCTCAATCCCACAAGACCCAATGCAAGCGGAACCTGTCTTCTTATCTCCCTGGGAGTAGCCTCTACAATTTGCATGGCAAAAGCAACATTTTCGTATGCCGTTTTATTTGGCAATAATCTGAAATCCTGGAATACGACGCCTAAACTACGCCTGAGATAAGGTATTTCCGAATGCACCATGTCATGAACGCTATATCCGTTTACATAGACTTCGCCTTCGGTAGGAACTTCTTCATGCATTATAAGCTTTAAAAAAGTTGATTTTCCTGAGCCACTGGGCCCTATGATAAAGACAAATTCGCCTTTTCCTATATTGACAGTAATGTTTTTAACTCCAATTACTCCGTTGGAATATATCTTCGTTGCGTCTACAAACCTAATCATGATATGCCCCCAGAACAGAGATGGAATTCTTATTTTGACACATCATCAAGATAACGCTTGACCATCATGGCAACCTTAAAATAAATTGCATCGTCAAATTTTCTTAAATCCATCCCCGTTAATTTTTGTATTTTGTCCATTCTATACACCAGTGTGTTGCGATGTATAAACAACTGCCGGGATGTTTCGCTGACATTCAGGTTGTTTTCGAAGAATTTTTGTATGGTGATCATCGTTTCATCGTCAATAGCCTCAAAAACGCCTTCCTTGAAGACCTCATTTAAGAAAAGCCGGCATAGAGTTGTAGGCAATTGATAAATTAGTCTTCCTATGCCCAAATGATCGTAATCAACGATATTTTTTTCCGATTCAAAGATTTGACCTATCTTCAAAGCAGTTTGAGCATCCTTATACGAACGGGCTACATCACGCAGGCTTTCCGCAACAGTACCTATCCCTATGTTCGCTTTTATCATAAGCTCACTGCTTAACGTATCAACTATGATCCTGGCCTTTTTATGAATCTCTTCACTGTCCTCGTTTTCTTTGATCTCTTTAATCAGAACCGTATTCTGATCATCCAGCAGAATAATGTGGTCCCTGTTATTATTGGGGAATAAGCTCTGTATAATATTGTAGGCATATAATTCCCTGGTTTTTTCGGTCCTGATCAGGTAGACAATTCTCTTGCAATCATTCTTTACTCTAAGCTCTTTGGCTCTGATTGTAATGTCGCCGGGCAGTATGTTCCCAAGAAGCACATTTTTCATAAAATTACTTCTGTCATACTTTTCGTCGTAATAAAGCTTTGCGTTTTCCAGACTTATCGATATCAGCTCTGCAATGTTCTTCCTTTCAGGATGATTTGTCAACAGGTATAAAACAAAGTCCAGACGACCGTTGATATCGATTTTTTTCAAGACTTTATCAGGTTTTTCAATATAAGTTGAATTTGAGTTCAGAAAATCGGCACATTCATCATGCACCAAACCTATTTCTTCTTCGATTGTACTTGCAATAACAACTCCGGAACTGTCGGTAATACCAAAATCGTAACCGATTGCGTCACGGATCCTCTGCACTACGGATTGAAAAACCTTAAAAGCCAAGAAAACAACCCCCAGTTATTAAAATCCCGATAATATCGCTTTAATTATACACAAAAACAGCATTAGATACAACTTTTTTTCCGATACCAGCCAGTAAAGGGATTCCTGTCATAATTATCGGAAAAAAACAATAAAATATATATCCGCATTCTGTAGGGTTAAACGCTGTCCGGCAGCATATTTCGCAGTTTTGTTCAAATGCTGTTGAAAAGACTGGTACCTCATAAATTTGCGGTACCGATTATTTAAAGCAATAGTTCTTCATCATAACCTGAATACTCATGGAAATTATTCATTTAACAATATGCACTCGGAAAACACAATACGAATTGTATTTAACAGTTCTTTATTCCTGAAAAATACGGAATTATGGATAAAAATCCTTACAGGTGCGCATGTAAGGAGGAAACCTATCATAAAATCGTCATCCTCAATAACAGGATTGCTCGATTCAATTCCGAAGCCATTGACTATGTCTTCGGGTATCTCGAATGGCTTTGCCCCTTCTACCCTGTAGGAACCGTTATTCTGGACAAAAACATGCAGCTCCGGTACTCTCGGCGCCTGCATTTTTACAAAATTTGTCAGTAAATTAATATATTCTTCATATTGCCTTTCTATAAAGAATTGCCTGATTGATCTTTCAACCTCTATTTCAAGGTTCCTGACATATTCACCCAGTCTGAAGGTAACAAATCCCTCTATGATGATCCTGTCTTCACTTCTTAGATACTCGGCAATTTTTGCCGATATCAGCTTGCGTCTTGACTCGATAAGATTGCCCATATCCCTTTCATGATGCGTATACAGCCTAATGCAGGCAATTCGATAAATCTCGTCCCTGTCGGTTTTTGACAGGCCCTCACAAATACGGGCTATTATCTTTTGCAAAATATTATTCTCATAAGATTTCAGAATGTACTCAGCCAGAATATCCGATATATGGTTCAAAGTAACTAAATATTTTCTGCCTTTTTTTCTTATATATTTGTCAATATTGATGATCAAACAGTTATCCTCTTTGTCAACTACCAATTTGAACGGATTTCGTACATTCATATTAAGTCTTTTTTCAAGATAATCAGCCAATCCTCCAATGTCTTTCATGCTGTCCACCTTTAAGGATGGCATTCTCTCACATCCTTTCAGGTGTATTATATGTATTTCTCATTGTCCGTTATACGGAAGTTAAAGGAAATAAACTGCCCAAATCCGTAAGATTGCCATTTGCAAGGAATATGGCCTTTTTGCCATGTTTTTCACAAAATCTGATAACGGAATCCCCGGCATCTAAAGTATTTAAGTCCCCGGTAAAAGCAATTTCCTTGTCTGATATTATTCCTGAGCACCCCCCTATAAAACCGTAATCATAACCCTTAAGGATTATGTTTTTCTGGGGAGGAATCAATAAGGCATCAAGTCCCACTTCCACAGCTTTTCTGTATATTTGCAGATCCGCTGTAATGATTGCCTCATCTGAAACAACAGCGGTCGAACATTTTGCATATCCCTGCTTTACAGGATTCATCTTAATATTATTTTTTACCAATAATTCAAGAACTATCGGGTCGGTATATTTTGGATTCAAAAATGCGTTTTCCCCGACTATGGCGCAATTATAGGCGATATCGAAAGGATAACGGTCTTTTAATTCCGACGAACCTCTTACCAGTTCAAATCCAAGATTTTTAAGTTCTTTCAGCGTATTTTCCGATATCCCCGGAGCATATACGAATACTCCTTCACACATATTCACCAGCTGCATATCCACATGGTAAGATAACGGTGAAGGCAATGATGGATGGGGTTCAGTAAGAATAATATCAATACCCAGTTCTTTCAATGAATTTAAGATTTCTTCCGATGCTTCCCCGGACGTAATGGCTGTTGTAACTTTACCTGACGGCAAATATGGATACACAAGGGCAGGTTCCATGTTATCACATCCCTTGTTTATTAAGCATATCTTATTATTATCCGCACCTCCTCTTATTTTGCTGACCGGTCAAAAAAAGTGCGGTTCTTATATACCGCGCCTGCATTAATTGCAGGTGCGGTTAAAGCATTGTCGGAACTTTTTAAAAGTTTAACAATCCGAAAACAATCCGAATACTTATTTATTCTAATATTCTATTGTGTCTAATGCAGATTTAAGCTCCCCAACAAATTCCAGGGGAATCGCCACGCCTTTCTGGCTGGGTCTGTATTCATCACTTTTACTGTCATACCAGAAAGTACGTATATCTACATAATATTTATTATTTTTTGAAACTTTCTTGATTTGAATTTCTTCCCTGCTGTTTTTTACAAACCTGCTGATCAATTCTTCAGAATCCCAGAAATCTGCCATCAAATTACCTCCAAAGTATTTTCATATTAAAATCATATGCATAAATAAAGTATTTCTGCAAAAGCTTAATTTTGCTATGCAGTATATTATATCACAGAAGTATTGATTCATTTCAAGAAATAGGGAGAATTATTTTTATATTTCTGTAAACAATAAATTATTGAAGGTGGCATATGTCACCTGAAATAAATAAAAGGAGTCAGGAAATATGAGAACACCGATTGACAGAATTGCACTTTTGCTCGTTATCATTGGGGCTCTAAACTGGCTGCTGGTGGGTCTTTTTCAGTATGATCTCGTTGAAGCCATATTTGGCATTGCAACCTGGGGTACCAGAATTGTATATTCCATAGTTGGTATTGCCGGGCTATATTGTATTAGCCTTCTATTCAGAGATGTACCGGTTGTCGAGTGAATACCGAAAGGATCCTTCCGTAAAAAACTCGGAAACAAAATGTTTCCGAGTTTTTATATTAATTATATTAATTGTTTATTATTAATTTTTCATCTTCTGTATTCATTGAGAGTTCCAGGACCACATTCAACCCTATCTTGTTTTCGAATTTTATTGAAGAAACCATAAGCCCCAGGACTCTCAAAGCTTCGTTAAAATCTTTTTCCATTCGGTCCTTCACAATATCACAAACTATAGTATACATGTGGAAATATAACTCCTTTGTAAGATTTTAACAGATATTGTCTTATAATTATATTATATTTCCCATGGATACTAAATATTTCCCAAAATTATATTTTTTATTTTAAAATTTTTATTTCTATCCTACGATTTTTTTGTCGTCCTTCCGGCGTATTATTATCCCCCACAGGCCTGTATTCGCCATATCCGGCGGCGGTAAACCGCTCCGGTTCCAGGTTTTCTGTTTCGACCAGATACCTTACGACATTGGTAGCCCTGGCAGTGGAAAGTTCCCAGTTTGTCTCATATTTTTTATTGGTCATTGGAACATTATCTGTATGACCGCAAATCATAATCTCGTTTTCTATTCCTCTTAGAGACACCGCCAAAGATGATAATACCGCTTTACCATCCGGCACTATTTCAGCGCTCCCCGAATCAAAGAAAACTTCCTGATCAAGGCGAATCAAAAGAAAGTCTTTTTCTTCCACAACCTGGACTTTATCAGTAATTCCCTGTTCCTCTATGGTATTTCTTATTTCGCTTTTAGCATCATTAAACTCTTTATTCTTTAACTTTTCCTCGGCGTCTACGATCATCTCGTCGGCATCTTCAATGTATTTTTCTTTTCGCTTTGCCTGTGCTTCTTCACTGTCGAATTTGGTATAGTCAAATACAATCACACTGTTGCCGCTGCCTTCAAGAATCGAATCACCTTCATTTAAATTGATCAATGAGTAGGATAAGCTGGCAGCTACCTCTGAAAATGTTTTTTGGTCAACAGTGGACATAGAAAACAACAGAACGAAAAATACCAACAAGTTGGTAACCAAATCACCGTATGTAGACATCCATAACGGTGCACCAACTGCCTGTGATTCCTTTTTTCTTGCCATTTTTTCACCTGTCTCTCATCATGCTCTTTGATCTTCAGGCCTGTCCTTTCTTGTGGCTGCTTCATATGCTGCTCTCTGATCAGGCGACAAAAAGGTCTTTAACTTGTGTTCCATCAGTCTTGGGTTCTCGCCTGATTGAATAGAAAGGACCCCTTCCATCATCATTTCTCTCAGACGGATTTCTTCTGCACTGTTGCCCTCAAGTTTGCTGACAATAGGATTGCAGACAAGGTTCGCCAAGATACTTCCATAGAACGTAGTTACAAGGGCAAGAGCCATAGCGGGCCCTATTGTTGCCGGGTCATCCAGTGATCTTAACATATTAATAAGGCCTAACAAAGTACCAATCAGACCCCACGCCGGGAATTGCGCTGCCAGTCCCTTGAAATATGCCTGAGCACTTTGGTGCCTGGCTGCCATACTGTCTATATCCAACTGCATCGTTGTTTTGACTATTTCGGCTTCAATACCGTCAACTACGAGTTCCATTGCTTTTTTTAAGAAATCGTCCTCCAGTTCGCTCTGAGCTGACTCCAATGCCAGAAGTCCTTCTCTTCGGGCCTTTTGAGAAAGCGCTACCAGGGTGCTTATAGTGCTCATTGCCGATGACTTTGGTTCCTTAAATATCAATGGCAAAGCCTTCAAAGCTTTTATGGTATCCGACAGAGGAAATCCTATCATGTTTGCGCAAATGCCGCCGCCTATGGTTACAATCATTGATGACACGCTTATGTAATTGGACGCGTCACCGCCGCTGAACATGCCAAACACTACAACTCCCAAACCCAGAACCAAACCTATTATTGTTGCTAAATCCATTGTTTCACCTGCTTTTGTGTATCTTGATTGTTTATCCAGTAAGATTATTTCAATGGCTATAGACAAATCATATATTTACAATGCATATATCGACATAAACGGGCATTAAATTAACTAATAAAATCTCTACGGAAAATTTGGACTATGGGGACGGATCTTCTGGCTGTGAATTGACCCAATGATAACGGAATAATAAAAATCGTCTTATCGATTAAAAAAAGAGAAGTTTTTCAACTTCTCTTTTACCTTTCTGTTATTTATTTTCTGCTCAAAAGTAACTTGGCCTTATTATAAATGTTTTCCGGCGTTAATCCGTACTTTTCCACCAATTCATAGGGTTTACCCGATTCTCCGAAGGTATCTTCAAGACCTACCATATCCATCGGAACAGGACAATTCTTGACAACAACTTCTGATACGGCGCTTCCTAAACCGCCGAACACATTATGTTCTTCGCAGGTCAATATAGCACCGGTTTCTTTTGCTGCTTTTATTATTATATCTTTGTCTATAGGCTTTATCGTATGAATGTCGATCACCCTGGCTGAGACGCCGCCATCCTTGAGCATTTCTGCTGCTTTCAGCGCAGGATCCACCATAAATCCTGTAGCAATGATCGTAATGTCGTTACCTTCTCTAAGCTGGACCCCTTTACCGATTTCGAACCTGGTATCGGCATCATAAATAACCGGCACATCCAGACGGCCAAGTCTCAAATATACAGGCCCATACATCTCGGCTGCCAGCTTCACAAGAGCATTAGTGGATACCGCATCAGCAGGCGATATTACAGTCATACCGGGAATGGCGCGCATAAGGGCTATATCTTCCAGCATCTGATGGGATGCGCCGTCTTCGCCGAGTGTAATTCCGGCATGAGTCGCTCCGATTTTAACATTGAGGTGAGGATATCCAATGGAATTTCTTACTGAATCATAAGCTCTTCCTGCTGCGAAAACAGCGAACGTACTGGCAAAAACAATTTTACCGCAGCTGGCCAATCCTGCGGCGACTGCCATCATATTGCCTTCCGCGATACCCATATTGAAATGTCTTTCAGGATACTGTTTCTGAAAGAAATCCGTTCTTGTCGATTTGGACAAATCCGCATCCAAAACTACTATATTTTCATTATGCCCGATTTCAGCCAAAGCTTTTCCATAAGCCACACGGGTCGCAATTTTTTCTGACATATTATGTTCCTCCTTACTCCATACCGTTAATTATTACTGCAGGCTGTTCAAATAATCGTTCAATTCTGCCAGCGCCTGATCAGCCTGTTCCTTTTTCGGAGCCGTACCATGCCATGATACCTGGTTTTCCATGTATGAAACACCTTTGCCTTTAATTGAATGAGCCAGAATCATAGTAGGTTTTTCTTTTGTTGCCTTAGCCCTATTCACAGCTTCTTCAATCTGGTCGAAATCATGCGCGTTGATTTCTATTACGTTCCATCCGAAAGCAATGAATTTATCCGCTATTGGTTCCGGATTCATAACATCAGTTATTTTTCCGTCTATTTGCAATCCGTTATAATCAACAAACACGGTGAGATTATCCAGTTTATAGTGGGCAGCTGCCATAAATGCCTCCCAAACCTGGCCTTCTTCCAACTCGCCATCACCCATTGCGACATAAACCCGATAATCTTTTTTATCTATCTTTCCGGCAAGCGCCATACCTACTGCGGCGGATATTCCCTGCCCCAATGAGCCTGTCGACATATCAACGCCGGGAACCTTATCCATATTCGGATGACCTTCAAGATGGCTTTTGGTCTGTCTGAAACCGGTAAGTTCCTCTACCGGGAAAAAGCCCCTGTGGGCGAGAGTAGAGTATAGACCCGGAGTACAATGCCCTTTTGATAAAACAAAACGATCACGGTCGGGATCTTTGGGATTTTTGGGGTCTATACGCATTTCACGGAAATATAGATATGTCAGAATATCAGCTAATGATAACGATCCTCCGGGATGCCCGCTGCCGGCCGATGCAACTGCTGTTATTATTCCCATTCTGATTTTCGTTGCGGTTTTTTTCAACTCTAATTTTGTCCTGTCATCCATTTGCTTTTCCTCCGTTTTATTTTGAATAATATACATACAATTTGAATTGCCTCGCCTGTCCGCATAATATCAATGATTTCCAACAGGCCAGGCACCGGTTAATTAAAAGCGGAATCATATTTCAACTGAATAATAATACATATCTGCTGAAGGTGTCATTATTTGTCATTATTGCTGTAAATGTCGTATTTGTCGGTGTATCCGGGCTTATACCGGGTTTATACTTGGTATATTATACAATATTGATTCGTAAACATCAATTTATACAATCACAAATTTTACATAAAAAACTAATTGGCGACCTGGCCTTCTTTAGGCAAGTGAAGCGGGGAAAAACCCTCACCCAGTACCTCCCGTGCGTCCATCAACAGAACGAATGCTTTTTCATCGCAGGCTCTCACAATATCTTTAACAATAGGTATCTCTTCGCGTTTAACAACGCATAAGAGTACCGTTTTATCCTGCCTGCTGTACATACCTTTTCCGCTTAGACCGGTTACACCCCTGTCTACCTCTTCAAGAAGTCTTTTAGCAATTTGTTCTGAGTTATCGGATATTATTAGCAGGCTCTTGGAAAACCTTATCCCTTCCAGATACGCATCAATGGTTTTTGTCGATACATAAAGAGTCATAGCGGCATAGAGGGCCAGTTTAACGCTGTTAAAAACGATCGCGGCAAAAATAATAACCAAACCGTCCATGAATAATAAATGCTGGCCTACCGAAAACCTTGGGAACGCCTGGTGAAGGACCGAGGAAATAAGGTCTGTGCCGCCTGTGGTAGCATCTTCTCTCAAAACTATTGCCAGGCCAAATCCCATTATGCCTCCCCCGATGAGCGCGAAAAGCAGCAGGTCAGGATCAGCAACTGAATTATCGTAATTAACAAGATGTTCATTGATAATTCTGTTGAAAAATATGGATGTTGAGTCAATCATTAATGAAAGAGTACCTGCACCGAATATGGAACGAAAGAAGAACTTACGCCCTTTGCTCTTATAACCGATGATAAACAGGGGCACATTCAGAATCAACATCAGTATACCAACCGGAACAGCGCCGTTAAAAACATAATAGAGAATTGTCGAAAGGCCTGAGACTCCTCCGGGGGCAAGTTTATAAGGTATTAAAAACAGGTTCATTGAAAGGGCGACTATAAAACACCCCAAAACTATAGAAAGATAAGATTTTACATTTGTTTTTTTATGATACATACAGCAAGGCACCTCCTTTTCCAGCATATTTTATGTGAAAATAATGATTTAAAACATTAACAAAAGACCGGGAGATATCCCGGTCTCAGATTGTAGACAAAAACGGTTGTGGTTTTAGGCCATAACCGTTTTTTCTAAATACATCAATGATTTTTCTCTAAATACTGGTAAAAATTCAATAAGAAATTGCAAAATAGGGTTCATATCAGGAT
>Ga0209537_1003855_pt1 | contig 13309 bp, 11 predicted proteins | sample BioPla4DNA1_FD_187698 | JGI IMG/M metagenome (GOLD analysis project Ga0209537, IMG submission 187698) | Biogas fermentation microbial communities from Germany - Plant 4 DNA1 (SPAdes) (version 2) | ecosystem: Engineered > Bioreactor > Anaerobic > Digestate | place: Bielefeld, North...
CAGGCTTATCCGGTGCCGCCCAGGCTGCCGAACTATATGGGAGATGCTTGTTGTCAAGGGCGTGCCCGTAGAGGACCATTCCAGGATACATCTACCCTCAAATTCCCTACAGTAAATTGACGCTATCAGTTTTAAACGCCTGATTGATTTTTGCAAAGGAGTACTGTATAATCGCTTTGTCGGGATTTTAGCTCAGCTGGGAGAGCACTACACTCACATTGTAGGGGTCACTGGTTCGAGTCCAGTAAGTCCCACCATAAACCCCCGGAACACCGGTTCCGGGGGTTTATTGATTTCTTTCCGATCTCACGCCCGTGTCCGCAAACTGTTTGACCGGTGCTCATGCCACTCTGAAGCTGCTTATGGAATCGCTGAGCGCCCTGGCGATGCCTTCAAGCTGCTGTGCGTATTTTGATAACTCCTCAATACTTACAAGCTGATCCTGGGACGATGCTGTCATCTCCTGGGTTGAGGCGGCGATTTGCTGGGATACAGAGGTTATGTTCTGAATGGCCAGCAGGGTTTCATCCTTATAGCTCTCCATGTCGGCGATACCGCTCAAGATATTTTCAACCTTGCCGGTAAGCTGTTCCATGGAAGCTGATATCCTGCTGAATGCCTCCGATGTGTCCGCAACCGCTTTATTCTGTGATTCAAAAATATCATTGGCAAAGAGGGCTCTTTTTGCCACCATGGCGGTCTGGCTGCGGTTGTCCCTGATAATTCTCGATATCTCGCGTGTTGCCGATACAGACTGCTCTGCCAGCCTTCTGATCTCCTCGGCGACCACCGCGAACCCTCTGCCTGCCTCCCCAGCCCTGGCCGCTTCAATGGCCGCGTTCAGGGCAAGCAAGTTGGTCTGGTCGGCGATCTTGTCTATAACCTCTATGATGCTGCCTATGGACATTGAGTTTTTATCCAGGGTCTGGATATCCGAAATGATTCCCTGCGTAATTTCGGTGCTTTCCCTTGATGCTTCTTCAAGGTTCTTCATCCTTGACAGACCCTGTGCTGTAAGATGGGCTGTCTCAGCGGTGAAATCGCCTATTTCCCCGGCATACTCTGAAACAGCATTGATCCTCTCTCCCAAATCGTCCATTTTCTTATTGCACTGTTCCGCCTCACCAGCCTGGTTCGCGGCTCCAGCGGCGATTTCCTCCACGGCTTTCGCGAACTCACGGGCAGCCGAAGCGGCCTCCCTGGATGTAACCGCTATTGTTCCGGCTGATTCGTTTACATTCATGGCCGACTCCGAGATGTTCCCTATCATGCTCCTCATATGCTCCAGCATGCGATTGAACGCCTTTGCCAGGATGCCGAACTCGTCCCTCTTCCCTCCGGTGTAACTGACGGTCAGGTCCCCTTCGGCAGCCCTGTTGGAAGCCTCTACGATGTTCCTGATAGCCTTGCCTATACCAATAGCCATTAAAAGACCGACGGTGATTGCAAACACCGCCGCCAGTACGGTGATTATAACGGTAAGGTAACGGATGTTTTCTGCCATAGCCGAGAAATTGGATGTTGGGACAAGCCCAGACAGAACATACCCGGTTTCCCCGATTTTGCTGTACAGGGCCAGGTGCTCCTCACCCTTGTATTCGGTTATTTCGGATCCCAACTGCAACCAGGTCGTCATGAGTGATGCCTTCATAACCTGGTCCTGATGCTGTAGATCCAGCCTGAACGACCGGTTTTCTTTCTGCTGAAAAGACCCGTTATGGATTTGATGTGTTTCATAGTGAGTCAACCCGCTTTCTGTGAACTTGATGTAGCCTTAGCTGCACATTTGACCAGTTATTTATACCACCGTTTACCGGCTATTAATCAAGTATTTCCTGCGTCAGGAACAATCCTGGAAGAATTTTTGCAAAAACAGCCCGGGAAAGCCCTGCCATGGGTCTTCCCCATGCGGCTTCCCGGACTGTCAGTTTATAACAGGACACATCCCATGCACTATGTTAATAACAGCAGGCTAATTGCCATTACCATCATTCCTGCCACCATACCATAGATGGAAAGGTGGGCCTCCCCGTACTCACGGGCTGTGGGCAGAAGCTCGTCCAGGGAAATAAAGACCATGATGCCGGCAACCGCGGCGAAGAGGACCCCGTAGATCACATCGTTAAAGAACGGGTACAGGATCAGATACCCTATGATGGCGCCCACAGGTTCGGACAAACCCGACAGGAATGAAAGGGCAAATGCTTTTTTCCTGCTGCCGGTGGCATAGTATACAGGCACCGATACCGCTATCCCCTCGGGGATATTGTGTATGGCAATGGCAACGGTAATGGCTATACCGAGGGCCGGATCCCTGATTGCTGAGGTAAAGGTCGCAAGACCTTCGGGGAAATTATGGATGGCGATGGCCAAGGCGGTGAACATGCCCAGCCTCATCAGTTTACCCTCACACTTCGCCCTCGCTTCAGGATCCAGGTCTTCGATCTTGCGGCATTCATGGGGGTTCTCAACCGAGGGAACCAGCTTGTCTATAACTGTGATCACAAGAATCCCGCCAAAGAAGGCCGCCACGGTTGCCCAGGAACCTGCCTTTACCCCCAGCGCGCCGACAAGGGAGTCCTTAGCCTTGGTAAAGATTTCTGTCATGGATACATAGATCATAACACCGGCAGAAAAGCCAAGGGCCACTGACAAAAAGCGGGTATTGGTCTTCTTGGCAAAGAAAGCCAGGGCGCTTCCAATTCCCGTGGATAACCCCGCGATAAGGGTCAGGCCAAAGGCAAACAACAGGTTATTCCAGCTGAGATCCATAGATTCCACCTCCGAAGCGTAACCATAAACCAGGCTGAACGGTTGAATGCCGGTAAACTCCGCGGCACCCGATGGTGCCGCCCGGCATCAGCCCGATGGGGACCTGGCCACCGAATACTCGGAAAGGAGCCTGTCTTTGGTGTCCCAAAGAGGTTTGGACAGGTCCACATAATACTTGTGTGGGTTTTCAAACCGTTTCACTTCATCCCACAGGGTGTCGACCTGCTCCATACAGTATTCTCTTATCTCATCAAGGGGCGGGCTCTCGTATACGCACTCGCCATTTATGAATATGGGGGTTAACAGTTTCCTTGCCCGGAAGTTCACAAGGGTCTTGCGCTTCCAGGTGAAGTCAGGGTCAAATATCTCATAGGGAGCGGTATCATCAATGACCTCGTCATGATGTGTCAGGACATCTGCCAGCGCTTTTCCGCTTTCTCTGTCGTACAGCCGCCAGACTTGCTTGAAGCCAGGGTTTGTTATCTTCTCTACGTTTTCGCTGACCTTGATCCTGGGTATGATCCTGTCCCCATCGGTGATGGCCACAAGTTTGTACACCCCGCCGAATACCGGCTCGGAGCGCGATGTGATAAGGCGCTCCCCGACCCCGAACTGGTCCACCTTTGCCCCCTGGATCAGTATATCATGTATAATGTATTCATCTAATGCGTTAGACGCGATAATTCTGCAATCAGGGAAGCCGGCCTCGTCCAGCATCTTTCTGGCTGCCCTTGACAGGTAGGTTATGTCGCCCGAATCTATGCGTATCCCCTTGGGCCGGTAGCCCATGGGCACTACCACCTCGTTGAATGTGCGGATGGCATTGGGAACACCGGACTTAAGGACATTATAGGTATCCACCAGCAACACGCAGTTGTCGGGATATACCCTGGCATAGGCCTTGAAGGCCTCCAGCTCGGAGTCGAACATCTGGACCCAGCTGTGGGCCATGGTCCCCATGGCAGGGATATTGAATTCCCTCTCGCATATGGTGCAGGAAGTCCCGACACATCCGCCTATATAGGCAGCCCTGGCTCCATAAATGGCACCGTCATACCCGTGAGCCCTTCTTGATCCAAACTCCATCACCGCGCGTCCTTTTGCGGCACGCACAATCCGGTTGGCCTTGGTGGCGATAAGCGACTGATGGTTGATGGTCAGAAGAATCATGGTTTCGATGAGCTGTGCCTGGATCACGGGACCCTTGACCGTGACTATGGGCTCGCCGGGAAATATGGGTGTGCCTTCAGGTATCACCCACACATCGCAGCGGAACCTGAAGTTTTTCAGATAGTCCAGGAAATCTTCGCTGAAACCTTTCTCCCGGAGAAAGACAATATCCTCGTCTTTGAACTTAAGGTTTTTCAGGTAAGTGATCAGCTGTTCCACTCCCGCCATAATGGCAAAGCCGCCCTTATCCGGAACCTTCCTGAAAAACATATCAAAGACAGCCGTTTTTTCCCCGAGGCCGTTCCGGAAGTACCCATTGGCCATGGTGAGTTCATAGAAATCGGTGAGCATGGTAAGGTTAATACTATCCATCATCCTGTCCATTTTTTTGCGCCTCTTTTCTTTCAGTCATCCTCAATTCTTTTAATTACCTCAACGCCATTACCTAGCATACCATATAAAGCCATACAATTCATCAGGTATCGGTTATGCGGTCCCAGGTCAAATGTGTCCACAGCGTTCAGGGGCACGATAACCCTTGATTTTCTGTCCTGCCTGTTGAACCAGGTCTTGAGGGTTACCGCAAACTGCTGGACACAAATATCTGTGCAAACCCCGACAACGATGAATCCATCAATGCCCGGATTATTTGAAAGCCAATCCTGGAATTCCGGCTCAATAAATCCGTTGGTTGAGTTCTTGGATATCAGCTTAAATTCCGCAGAAGCCTTGAGTTCGTCCACCACCTCGCTCTCGGAAGAACCCGCAAGACAGTGTACAGGATAGGCGTCAAATTCGGGAGATGCCTGGGTATGGGTATCCGCAAAGGCGATGATGGGGATCCCCCTGGCGCTGCACAGCTTCATCAACTTGGAAATCTCTGGTATTAGTTTTTCAGCATATTCGCTTTTCAGCGAGCCTTCACGGACAAAACCGTTAATCATATCAACAACCACAAGCGCCGTGCATTCCGGCTCCAGTTCAGTGATTTTCAGAGCCGGCAGGCTGCTGAGCTGGTTGTGAATTTGTCCCAGAATATTCATGCTTTCCTCAAGAAATCTTTCCCTGTCAATGGTCTTCATATCATCTTTCCCCTTTCCCTGCCTCTTGGCATAATCAGAATTCAGGATAATAGGTGTAGAGCTTGGACGGCCTGTGGCCGGCGGCCGTTCTGTAACGGTTGGTCTCCTTGACCCTGCTGGCTATCTTTCTTCTGAAGTTGGCCTTGAGGAGTTCCTTATCCAGTATTACCTCGTACACCTGCTGCATATCGGTCAGCGTAAAATACTTCGGCATAAGGCTGAAGGCGATATCGGTATACTCAACCTTGTTCCTGAGCCGTTCTATGCCATAGGCGATGATCCGGGCATGGTCAAAGGCTATTCCCCCCGGATCTTCAATCGTGGTCTCCCACCGGCCCAGCTTTCCTTCGGCTACCAGGGTATGCCTTAGTATTGCTGAAAGGCTTTGGTTCTCATGCCGGAGCGTAAGCCTGCTGAATCGCTCAATAGTCCTGTCCTCGCCGTCCATGGTCTTCTGTTCACTGAAAACCCTGTAGGTTACCGTGAACCAGCATGCATCGTCAGCATCGTCGCTTGCCTGGATGTTCAGGCCTGAGCTGTCGGCCAGCGAAAGGTAGGAGGTGCTTATCACCCGGGTCCTGGGATCCCTGTCCGGATCGCCCCAGGTATACAGCTGCTCAAGGTACACGTTGTCAATACCGGTCTCCTCCTTAAGCTCGCGGTACGCTGCCTCTTCCAGGCTCTCGTCCATCTTCACGAATCCGCCCGGAAGGGCCCACTGCCCGATGCAGGGATGCTCCGCCCGCTTGATCATCAGCAGCTTCAGCGCTTTCTCAGGAAGCTTCCTGTAATTGTCGCTCTCAACATTGGTTACCGTGAAGATGAGCATGTCTACTGTCACTGACGGTCTTTCATATTTTCCCGGGTCATACCGCGCCAGGAATTCCTCCTCGGTAAGCCCCATCCTGTCACGAACCTTGTCATAGCTCATAGTCATTTATTCCCTTCCCTGTTATTATCAGATTGATAATATCATAATGTTATTATCATTATAGACCCACTGGTTGTCTCCGTCAAGAGTTTTCCAAAAAAGAATGCTTTTTAATGCGGATGTCCATCCCACAGCCGTGGGGAAGCTGCCGCATGAAGCGCCATATGCATGGGAAGAGGAAAATGCCCTCCCTCCGGGGATGGATGCAAATAGCCGGACGGTTTGGTAAGCGGTTTGGCAGCGGTAAAAAGAAAAGAGATGCAGAGGCTCCGGGGAGCCAATGCGTCTCTTTCTATAATGAATGTGGACTGCTAACAGATATATACCCAGTTTTATGCCTTTTTCAATACCAGTCGGGATAATAGCGTTCAACTTCTAACATCCAGGCTCATTCTTCTGTATTGTTATAATAGCCGCGCTCCACTTGTTCCGTTTAGGTCCCCAGTGATAACTCAAGGGTTTCAGCTGAACAAGTCTATGAACTTCTGCCAGATGCTTTTCTTCACGGTGTTATTCACAGGTACTTCCTTTTCCTTTTCAGGCATTTTGATGCCAGGGGTCCTGATAACAAACTGGACAGAACTTGCCATGCCCTTTTCGGGGGCGACAAAGGATACGACCTTTTCATCCTTGTCATCATGGCCAATCATTTCTGAAACAGCGTCATTGGCGGCATCCGTCCCTTCCTTTATGGCCAATCCGCCGTCGACCAGTTCCTGGGCATGGCCGGGAAGCTCTTTCACGTTCCCGTTCAACTCGGCCATTCCCGAATCAAGGGCAGATAACCCTTCAGATAGCTGTTTCCCTCCGTCCGCCAGGATTGAGATGCCCTGCTGAAGTTCTCCCGATGCCTGGGCAAGGGCCGAAATGCCCTGGTCAAACCCCTTGTATTCCTCCGACAGTTCCGCCACACCCTGGGTATACTGGGAAAGGGCGTCGTTGAGGGCGGAAAGATTCTGGTAGATCTGTTCAAGCCCGGCTATCTGCTCGAGCAGGGACTTGGCCATGTTCCCTGCCTGGTAGTATGGGCTGTCCGGGATTGCCGCGTATTGAGCCAGCATGCGAAGCTGTTCCTTCTCGGCCTCCCCCGGCAGCTGGACCTGAATACCCTGCGCCAGCCGCTGGTAACCGGAAAGGATGGACCCGCCGCCCGCCGAGAGCTCCGAAAGCCCGACCATGATGCTCCCTGAGCCGAGGGAAACTCGATCCAGGGAATCGTCAAACTGTCGGAAGCCTTGTGAATATCTTTCCAAGCCACTATGCAGTTCCCTGCTCCCCGCGGATATATCCTTCAAACCTGAGGACAGTTGGCCCACACCGTCTGACAAATCCACAAGACCGCTCTTAAATGCCTTTGCCCCTTCAACCCAGTCTTCCATGCCCTGGCTCAGTTTCCTGAATCCATCAGCCAGGTCCCCGGAAGACAGGACACTGCTATAATCGACAGCAGATATGCCGATATTGATGCTGTCCATTTCAAAGTCCCTGGCGTCCAGGACCAGCCGGTAACTCCCTGATGATCCCGGAAGAATGGTATATGCCAGGGTATTGGTGCTGCCGGCTATAACCTGGGTGGCGCCATCAGCGGAAATAATGGCTGCCCGGTTAAGGTTTACAGGAACCTGTATCTGCATGGCAAATCTCTCCCTGAAATATGAGGGCGCAGATTCGTTGGGGGTTACCGACAGATCAATCTCCACTTTCCCGCTCTTACCGGCCAGATCCTGAGCCTCCACCCTGTTTTGGTCAAGGTAATATTCGATCTTGAAGATCCATGGCAGATGGGCTCCGACCAGTCCCCCCTGGTAATAGAAATCCCCGTAGGACTCCTTAAGCTCCCAGATTATCCTGTCGCCCTCTATCCGTGGCAGGATATCCTCGCTCAGGCTCTCAACCTTTTCATAATTCCCAAAGTCAACATATGTGCCATCCTCCGGCACCTTGATGTGGTTGACAACGTAGGCCGAGCGAAGCGACCCGTCATCATTCAAAAGGGCATACACCGTTTCATCTTTTATAACAGGCCGGCTCCCATCTCCCGGGTCCACCGCAGTATTTCCGAACGAGCCCGATACTCCGGCGGGTATGGCGCCTCCGGCCATAAGCCCCGCTGCTGTCAGGGCGGCCATCAGCGCGAAAACCACCATGACCGTTGCCGCGATAATAGTTTTTGTCCTTAATCTCATGGGGACTGTTCCTCCTTTATAACAGACTAATCCCTGTTTCTTGCCTTAAGGGTTGTTTTTCCTATGACTCCGTCAAAAACAATCAGCAGCTGTGGAAGCAGCACGAGCACCAGCACGCAGCTGATGGCCGCGCCCCTTCCCAGCAGGAGAATCATCTCCGAAACCGCCCTTATGGAAGAAGCTATTCCAACGCCCATACAGGCGACAAACAGTATCATGGCCGACGTGATGACCGACCATCCCGAGTCTGTCAGCGCCTTTATAGCCGATTCCTTCTTGCTGAGTGCCTTCCGGATTTCCATGTACCTGCTGGTAAGCAGAATGGCGTAGTCAACAGTGGCTCCCAGCTGTATGGCATTCACCACAAGATAACCGATGAAGGACAGGGTTTCATCCATAAAATATGGCACCGCCATATTGATCCATATAGAGGCCTCGATAACCAGGACCAGCAGTACGGGAATGGTCAATGACCTGAATGTCAGCAGGATGATCAGGCCAACCATGCCTATGGAAATCCAGCTTACCGTTGAGAAGTCCCCGTCCACCACCTGCTTGATATCGGATACGCTGCTTGACGGGCCCAGCATATAATAGCCATCTCCATATAGCTGCCCGGCCATATTGCCGATCTCCTCCACCGCCTGGATGGTAGCCGCGCTTTCCTCAGGCAGGTTAAGGTTGATTATCATGCGGGTATAGTTGTCTGAGGTAAAATTCTTACGCACTTCATCAGGCAGGATTTCCCTGGGAATGGCCGGATCGGCCAGGGTAACGGCGGTCTGAACCGAAGTGACATAATCCTTTTCCATCAGTTCATCAGCCAGCCTGGCCTCGATGGGGATGCTGCCTGCAGGCACGAGCAGGACGAGCGGATTGTAGTTTCCAAATCTCTCATTTATTCTTTCAAGCTCCTTCCCGAAATCCGAATCCTCGACCGAAAGCATGGAGTTCTCACCATAGAGGAATGAATTTGCCGACTGGGCAAGGTATGCTGGCACAATAACCATGGCAAGGAAAACCATCACCACTGCGCCGAAACGCACCACTACTTTCCCGAACCTTGAGAGTGACGGCAGGAAGGATTTATGCCTGGTTCGCTCCAGCAGCCTGTCGGTAAAGATGGTAACACCGGGCAGCAGGAAAATCACTGTCAGAAGGCTTAAAAGAACCCCTTTTACCAGGACCATTCCCATATCCAGGCCGATGGTATAGCGCATGAACATCAGGGCCACAAAACCCGCAACCGTTGTAAGGCAGCTTGCCCCGATAGACGAGAAAGAAGTTTTAATGGCCTTTTTCATTGCCTGTTCGGCATCCATGCCGCGCTCCTTCTCCTCACGGAAGCGATGGAGCAGGAAGATGGCATAATCCATGGTTATTGCAAACTGGAGGAGGGCGGAACTGGCCTGGGTGATAAAGGATATGCTGGTGAACACCACGTTGGTTCCCATGTTGATGACCACCGAAATACCCATGACCAAGATATATATCACAGGTTCAAACCATGAAACCGAGGTCAGAAGCAGTATGATGAATATTACAGGAGCCGCGATGATGGCAGCTGAAACAATCTCCCTGATGGTGCTCTCCCGCATGTACTTGGTGGTCACCGCCGATCCCCCCACCGCGCCCCTGTCGCCCAAAATGGCCTGGATCTCGGCTATGGCATTTCCGGTGTTGAGGCTGTAGTCGTCCTCGGCAAATTCAACCATGAATAGGGCTGCGCCATCCTTGTAATAGCTTTCAACCGTCTTTTTGTCAAGGTAATCCAGCGGCTGACAGATATCCGCCACATCATCAAGCCATATCACCGATTTGACGCCTGCCACCTGTTCCAGGCGCTTTTTGATTTCGGCGGATTCGGTGATGGATACATCCTCAACCATTACGCGGGCTGAACCGGTAAGGGAAAACTCCCTTTCCATGATATCCATAGCCTGGCTTGTTCTCAAATCAGCAGGCAGGTACTTGGCCAGGTTGTAATTTACCTGGACCTCGGGGATAAAGCAGGCACACAGGACCGCAAGCAGAATAAAAACCAGGAATATGGGTTTTCTTCTCTTTACAATGACATCAGCAAGTCTGTCCATAACTATCTCCCAATACTAAACATTAATAAACATTCGTTCATTTTTTCTTCCAAAGACAGGCTATTATGTAACCCATAATACTGCTTATTTTATATAATTCTACGTTTTTCTACATGCCTTTATTTATGCGGATTTTGCGCTTTCGGTGTTTTTCATAACCCTTTATAATTCTTTATATTTTTTTATAAATGGTCGTAATTTGGTGGTAAACGGCTATTGTTTATCCTTATTATCAGTTGTTTCTGTTTCGGCGTTAATTAAATAGTTTTCCAACTCCTTAATGGCCGATAACTTCAAATAATCTGTAGAGTCTACATACAGATTCATTGATATTCTTATGTCGCTGTGTCCAAGTATACTCTGTATTGCTTTGGGTGAGAGACCTGCTTCAGCCATTCTTGTCGCAAATGTATGCCTTAATGTATGACAAGAAATATGGGGGAGAAGTATACTCGAACCGGATTCTATTAGCTCATTATTGCATTTTTTTATTATTCTTTCAAGAGCAAGATTAAGTAATTTGGTATCATAAATGTTGCCATTATTATTTAAGAATATAAAGTCTGTGTATCCACCAATATTTACTTTGCAGGTCAATCCGAGCTCTTTCTGGCGTTCTTTTTCCATCAGGAATGCTTCTTTTACTTTGGGCAGCATTGGTATTTTTCTTTTGCCAGCAGCAGTCTTTGGGGAGTTTACCATGAATTCTATAGCACCATCATGGAGTTTTTGTACCATGTTATGGTTAACGTCTATCATATCTTTCTCTAAGTCTATATCACACCATCTGATGCCTATGGTTTCGCCTGCTCTCATTCCTGTGTATAACATTACTGTGAAGATTGCCCGCCATTTGCTTGCTTTTTCCTGTGATAGATAATTTTCAAATATAGTTTGCTCTTGCATAGTTAATGCCTTCCGAGGTTGCGTTTTAACACATTCTACGCCTTTCAATGCATTATCCGCCGGATTATATCTGAGTAATTCATCTTCCACGGCGATGTCTAATACTTGATGTAAAACTATGTGTATAGAAGATATTGAATTTTTCTTCAATGAATACTTGTCTATAAGATAATTATATATAGCTTTTATGTCAGTTCTTTTGAGGTCATCAATCTTTATTTGACCAAATTCATCCTTTATATACCTTTCGTATAAATAGCAATATTGTGTATATGTGGTTTTTTTGATTCCACGTTTGATTTCTTTCCATCTCTCATAGAGGTCATTTATTTTAATATTAGTTTTGGCGACAATACCATCTAATATATTTCTTTGTACCTTTTTTTCTTTCTCTCTTAATTCATCAAGTGTTGGCGCATAAATAGAATGGCGCTTACCTGATTTATCGCGCCACCTATACTCGTATGAAAGGTTTTTTCGTTGATATTCTCCTTCTCTTAGTACCCGCCCTTTGTTGTCCTTTCTTCTTTCCATACCATCTTCACCCTTCTTCAATTAATTAAAAAGCAAGCTTATCGTACTCATATTGTCGAAGCAATTGAGAGCAATGATATGCTTGCTTATTTGTTGTATGTATATTAAATGACACTAACTTTCTCTAAATATTCATCAAGCTTTTTCTTCTTAATAAGGCGCTTTGTTCCGTTCCACAGAACAAATGGACAATCTTTTTCATTTGTGATTTTCCTTAGCTTGTTTATTCCAATACCACTATAAGCCGCGGCTTCCTCTAATGTTAAATTAGATTTTTCCCACACTGGAATTTTTACCATTTTGTTCACCCCTCGGTATGTTATACTGTGAAACATTCGTTATTTTAATTTTATAATACCAAGGGTTCTCAATTATGTCAATAGGGAAATGTATAGTTTTGTAGATGTAATTAGACACATAGATTTATTTGTCCATTAAGACTTTCTGCTTTTCCTCGATAGCAGCAAGATGACCACATATTGTATCTACTTCTTGGACAGTGAAAAAACCGTCATACCTTTCTCGTATAGCAAGGTCGTCTTCAGCCCGTATTCCTTTTTTGTACAGGTATTTTGCGATAAGCTCCAAACTTTCTACTCTCATTGTGCAGCCCCTTTCTATCTATGATTAATTCTATTAGACCGCAAGAGCGTAAGTTTTTCAAGAGAAAAATAAAATACCGTAGCCATGAAGCTACGGTATTCCACAAGCAGCGGGAATGCAAGGTAAAAGGAGAGGTTTGACGGGTTCCCCAACCCGTCAATGACTTATAACCGAAGTGCGTACACATGATGTACGCTTATACTATAAGTATAGTACATTTGTTCGTTTATTGTCAATCCCCTTTTTCATTTTTTGCCGTTTTTACCAAGTTGTCAATCAGGGCATTGAGTATGTCTATTTTCTTTGATATCTCAAGCACGTCAAATTGCGTAGTTGTGAACACCACATAGTCGCTTATTGACATGGATAGCGATTTGGCCTTCTTTTTGATTTTTTCGAATGTTTCTGCCTCTGTCCGCAGATGGAATTGTCCTATATTGTTATTGTCTTTCATGGTCTTCCCCCTCGCAATCTTACATTGTTCTTTGAAGTTTTTAGCGAATTGCTGCATCTTGTTGTTTACGTCTTCAGTTATATTCTGTAGTACATCCTGCGGAACAAGCGTCCCCAGTTTTCGTATGGCAGTATCCAGCTTTTTCGGGACATCATCTATTTTAAATGACAATGCCTTATCTATAATATAATCACTATATGTCATGCCTAAAGCATCAGCCTTAGCACGAACTATCTGCCCTGCCTCTTCACTTACACAAATATGCATTCTTTTGTCTTTTTTTACTACTTTTCTTCCCATAACATCATCCCACAACAATTATACCAATTAAGTGTACTCGAGTCATCTAATTATTTCTGCCGCTTTTCCCTTGTTCTTTTCTTGGGGCTGACATCCTCTATAAGGAAATCGGACACATCCAAGTATCTCTTTTTACCCAGAGGGAACCGGAAATCTAAATTCAGAATACCGTTTTTGTGTACTGATGTCAACCTGCAATTATGTTATATGCTCTATTTATCTTTTCAGCAAATGCTGTTCCTTTTTCTCCGAAAACATCTGGGTGAAATGTTTTTATA
>Ga0209537_1003859_pt1 | contig 13295 bp, 10 predicted proteins | sample BioPla4DNA1_FD_187698 | JGI IMG/M metagenome (GOLD analysis project Ga0209537, IMG submission 187698) | Biogas fermentation microbial communities from Germany - Plant 4 DNA1 (SPAdes) (version 2) | ecosystem: Engineered > Bioreactor > Anaerobic > Digestate | place: Bielefeld, North...
CATAGTTCTCTTGGTAACTTAACACCGGTTGAGTACGCATCGACCTTAGTCACGATCTCATAATTGTTGTTTAAGAGTTACTGGACTAACATTGCTGATGGTACATAAATTGGGGTCAGGTCAGTATGACTCGATAATAAATGATTAACTGTTACTTTGCTAAATAGTAGGATTTACAAAGATTTAAAGAGAATTATAATTTGTGTTAACTTATGGTGGAAGGAGGAATTAAAGTTGCCCCGGAAGGACCGACTGCCCAGACTTTTGGAAATGTTCTTTATAATTCAGGCCGTTCCTGGACTTTCCGCAGCGGAACTGGCCGAACGTTGTGGAGTGAGCATCAGACAATGCTACCGCGATTTGAAAACGCTCGAAGATGGCGGCGTCCCCCTATATAATGACCGCGGGTATCGGATCCTTAAGGGTTCGGTTTTAAAAGATATTACCTTTACGTTGGAGGAAGCAATGGCTTTAATCTATGGGTTAAAGCTGATCGAACAACAGAAAGGATTGATGGATACCCCTACTCATGCTTTAGAAAAACTGATGACTCGTTTACCGGAAGGACTCCGGAACAAGCTGGGAAACATTGGGGACCGGGTGGAAATCGATGTCACACCCGCTGTGGATTATTCTGGCAAAGACTCGCTTTTTAAAGCAATTGATACCGCCATTCAGGAAAAGAACGTCCTAGAAATTGATTATTATAGTTTTTCGCGTGATGCCGTGACAACAAGAGAGGTTGACCCGTATAAACTAGTGTTTAAAGACGGTTTTTGGTATTTGGTGGCCTACTGTCACCAGCGGCACGAAGTGCGAGTTTTTCGAGTTGACCGGATTCGTTGTTTTAAAATGACTACCGACCACTTTGTCTTCCCAACTGATTTTAATTTTGAAGAATACATGGGCGCGGCTTGGCAGATGGAACGAGGGGAAGAGTTTTGTTTCAAGGTCCGTTTTTTCGGAGAAGCCGCTCGTTTTATCAGAGAAACAACTTTTCATCCTTCGCAACAGCTTATAGAAGAGCCGGAAGGGACCGTTCTTTTTACCGCTCGCGCGGGCGGAATGCGGTCAGTACTTCGTTGGGTTCTTTCTTTTGGAGATAAAGCCGAAGTATTGGAGCCGCAGACATTAAGATATATGATGGCGGAGGTGATGGCGGCGGGAGTGAAGCGATATCGAGGAAAGAGATTCCATAGGTCAATGCAAAAAAAGGAAAAAGCAGAGCTCAGTAACGACTGATAGACAAATCTATTGAAAAATACAGAGGGGATTTTAAAGAGAACTGTTGTTCGGTGACATACAGTTGTCACGGGGGTGTGTTAGAATTTTGGGGAAAGATGAATATTATGTCACTCCTGATAAGGGTGTGGGTTTAAACAATTCATTGTTAAGTAGTTTATCAACTTGTTTTTATCACGATTTTAAAGTTTCCGGTACTTGTAAGGATAACAGAGCAAAGGTGGAGGACGAATGAATAGGGATTATATCGCACATGTACGAAAAAAAGGAGATGATTCGTGGGCGGCTCCTCATTTATTAAAGGATCATTTAGAAGAAACGGCTAAAAGAGCTCAAAGTTTTGCTGCAAAATTTGATTCCGCCGAATGGGGAAAAGCGGCCGGAATTGCTCATGATGCCGGCAAAGGCAGAAAGAAATGGCAAAACTATTTGTGCTTTAAAAGTGGCTTTTATGATGAAGAAGCGCATTTAGAAGGCAAACCCGGCAAATTACTTCACGCGATACATGGTGCGAAATTATGTGAAGACCTTTATGAAAAAGGAATTGGACGAGTTTTATCTTATTGTGTTGCAGGTCATCACGCAGGACTTCCCGATTGGTCAGGTGCTGAAGGAGCGGGTATGTCTTCTTTAGATTTTCAACTAACACAGGTAAAAGATCTTAATGAGATCGAGCAATTTATTTTAGATGAAATTCGATCTGCCAATCCGCAGTTGCCACCTAGGCAGTTTTCAAGGAATCTGGATTTATCTTTGTGGATTAGAATGTTATTTTCTTGTCTGGTTGATGCGGATTTTTTAGATACAGAAAAATACATGGAACCAGACAAGGCGGATCAAAGGGGTAAATATTGTACGATTCCGGAGTTACTAGAGCGCTTAAGAGAATTTAATCGTAAGTTAGATGAGTCGACGGTAGATACACCCGTAAATAAAATTCGAAGAGAAATCCGACAAAAATGTATCGAAATGGCACAACAACCGCAAGGTATTTTCTCACTTTCAGTTCCAACAGGGGGAGGAAAGACCTTATCTAGCCTTGCATTTGGTCTTGAGCATGCAAAAAAGCATAATCTAGACCGTATTATATATGTTATTCCTTATACCAGTATTATTGAACAGAATGCGAAGGTTTTTCGCGAAGCCCTTGGTGAAGATCAAGTGATAGAACATCATTCTAGTTTGGATGAAAATGAATTAACGCCTCGGTCAAGATTAGCCGCCGAAAACTGGGATGCGCCGATTATAGTTACCACTTCTGTTCAGTTTTTTGAATCGTTGTTCGCGGCTAAACCAAGCCGCTGCCGTAAGCTGCATAATATAGTTAATTCGGTTGTTATTCTTGATGAAGCGCAACTAGTTCCGGTGGATTATTTAGCGCCAATACTTGAAACTATGCAACTATTGGTTGATCATTATCATGTGACTTTTGTGATTTCAACGGCAACCCAACCGGCTTTTGGTGAAAGAACTTCTAATTGTAGTCATTTTAAAGGATTAAAAAACATTAGGGAGATTATGGGCGGACCCGAAGAGGTGAAAAAACTTTATGATTCGCTAAAGCGGGTTCAAATTCAATTGCCAACAGATTTCCATACTGTTTCAAACTGGGAAGATATTGCTTTGGAACTTCGAAATTATAAACAAGTGTTATGTGTTGTTTCAGATCGTAAGAGTTGCCGACAATTACATAAGTTAATGCCGGAAGGGACTTACCATCTATCGGCTTTAATGTGCGGACAACATCGTAGCGAGGTAATTAAAGAGATTAAAGATAAGTTAGACAAAAAAGAAACGGTTCGGGTAATCAGCACCCAATTGGTTGAGGCGGGTGTGGATTTTGATTTTCCGGTAGTCTATCGGGCTCTTGCCGGATTGGATTCGATTGTACAAGCCGCGGGAAGATGTAACCGGGAAGGAAAGTTGGGCAAGTCTGGAAAGGTTGTAGTTTTTGTCCCGCCTAAAAAAGCCCCGCCTGGCTTTCTACGAAAGGCCGCCGAGACGACAACTAGCATTTTAGCATCTTTAAACGGTCAAGATCCTTTGGATGAGTCTATTTTTCAAAGATACTTTGCAGAACTATATTGGAAAGCTAATTCTTTAGATAGCAAAGGCATAATCCCTCTACTTAAACCGGATTCCTTAGATTTTGGAATGTTTTTCAGATCTGCGGCCGAGAGATTTAGTATTATTGATGATTCACAACAAAAAACTATTTTGGTGCGATATGGTGAGGGTGATAAGTTAATCGATACTTTGAAAAAGCACGGACCGGATCGCCAGTTAATGAGAAGACTGCAAAGGTATACCGTAAATGTTTATAAAGAAGAGTTTGATTTACTGTTACGGCGCGGGTCAATTGAAGAAGTCCAACCGGGGATCTTTGCTCTTACCTCAAGTATCGAGTATTCGCAGAAAATCGGGTTGATGATTGATGATATTATGTTTGATCCTGAAAATTTGATAATAGAAGGGAGTTGAAACGGTGCGTATCTGGTGTTTAGAAGTATGGGGTGACTATGCTTGTTTTACACGCCCAGAAATGAAAGTTGAACGGGTAAGCTACGATGTAATTACTCCTTCAGCAGCTCGTGCAATTTTTGAAGCTATTCTTTGGAAACCGGCAATTAAATGGAACATAACCAAAATCGAGGTGTTGAATCCAATTAAGTGGATATCTGTTCGTAGAAATGAAGTTGATTTTAAAGCATCTAGTAAAACGGGCTATTTTATTGATGAAATAGATAATATGGGTAAACTTAAATTCCGACAACAACGAGCGGGACTTTTTTTGAAGGATGTTAGGTATCGTATTTATGGTTATTTTGACTTTATTCCACCGGAGCAAAGAAAAAATAATATTTCGGTTTCACCAGAATTCTGGGCGGACTATATAGAAGAAAAAGAAAATATTCGCAAGGATGAAACCGAAGCCAAATACGCAGCCATGTTTGAACGACGTGCTAAAAAAGGACAATGTTTCCATCGTCCTTATTTAGGCTGTCGTGAATTTGCTTGTTTTTTCCGCTTGGTAGATCCAAACGAGGAAAAGAGAAAGCCTATTGATGAGACCCGTGATTTAGGTTTTATGTTATACGATATGGATTTTGCACAAGATATAAACAACCCAAATCCTCTGTTTTTCCGTGCTTTCATGGATAAAGGCACAATAAACATTGACCGAAGAGAAGTGAAGGTGATAGGATGATTCTTCAGGAATTAAAGGAGTATTATGACCGTAAACTCCAGGAAGGTACAATTGCTAAAGATGGTTGGATAAAGGGTGAACTTGATTTTTTAATTGATCTTGATTTGGATGGTAACATCATTGGTATTTCAGATTTAAGAGAGGGTCACGATAAAAAGGAGTTAGACCTTCCCAATATTGGAAAACAAGCAGTAAGACACTCGAACAGTGGTAAGGATGCTAATCTTTTATGGGATAACTCATTATTTGTTTTTGGGCTCGACGAAAAAGGAAAAATTGAAAAAGGAAAACTTCGCTTAAAAAGTATGATAGAAGCAATTGACACTTGGATTGGAGAAACTGATGACTTAGGAGTAAAAGCAGTTAGGAAATTCCTTACAAAAGGATTAGAGAATAGGGATCATTTTAAACTGGCTTTAACTCATCCCGAATATGGAGAAATTTTTAAGAGTGGAAGAGTTAAGATTAGCTTTCGGGTTCCGCAATCCGGTTTACCTATCGTTTTTAATTCTCCAGTTGTGATTGATAAGTTGAACCAAATCTTTGATTTTGGGAAAAAGCCTAGTAAGCAGGTTAGGGGAACATGTTTGGTAACGGGTATTGAAAATGCTGTAATTGAACTAACACATCCTCCAGTTAAAGGAGTTAGAGGGTGTCAAAGTTCTGGTGGTAGTATTGTAAGTTTTAATAAACCCAGTTTTAATTCTTACAACAAAACACAAAGTCAAAATGCGCCTGTGAGTAAAAGCGCTGCATCCCAATATACAAAAGCTTTAGAAACATTACTGAGTTCTTCAAGACAATGTATAAATATTGGAGATTCGACAATTATATTTTGGTCGAAAAAAACATCATCATTTGAATCAGATTTTGCCTTTTTTTTCGAAAACCCCCAAGAAGATGACAGCCCTGATGCAGGTACTCACAAGATAAAAGCTCTCTATGACTCAGTATATACAGGTGCATATAAAGACGATGATGGAAAAACTCCTTTTTATATTTTGGGATTAGCACCAAATTCTGGTCGTATTGCAATTCGTTTTTGGGAAACAGGGACAATATCTGAAATCGCTAGCCGGATTAAACAATACTTCGACGATTTTTCTATAATAAAACCTCCTGATGAAATGGAATATTACCCAGTATGGATGATTCTTGAAAATATAGCCACAAAAAATGAGAAGAAAAATATCCCTGCCAATCTTGTGGGAGATTTTATTCGATCAATTTTGAAAGGCACAGAATATCCTGCTGCTATGTTTCAATTAGCAATAAGACGAATTAGAAGTGATCCTAAAGATAGGGTTAAGCCTATACGTGCTGCAATTATTAAAGCTTATCTTAATCGTTATAATAAAAATAAAAATGTAAGGGAGGTTAGTAAAGAATTGGATACTTATAATACCTCTACTAGTTACCAGCTTGGCCGTCTATTTGCTGTTCTGGAAAAAATTCAAGAAAAGGCAAATCCTAAAATTAATACTACGATTCGTCAAAGATTTTATGCTTCAGCTAGCTCAACACCACAAAGCGTTTTTCCTAATTTATTAAGATTAAAAAATTACCATCTAGCTAAACTAAACCGGGCAAATGCAGTTTATTTTGAGCATCTTTTAGGTCAAATTTTTGAACAGCTTTCTGAATTTCCGGCATATCTAACTTTACATGAACAAGGATTGTTTGCTATTGGTTATTATCACCAACAACAAGCTTTTTTTAAAGGAAAAAACAATTAAATTAAGTTTAAAAAGAAAGTGAGGGTGAACTTTATGGGAGAGAGGAAGATTATTGATAAGCGTTACGATTTTGTTCTTTTATTCGATGTTAAAGATGGAAATCCTAATGGTGATCCGGATGCAGGTAATTTACCACGAGTTGATGCAGAAACGGGACATGGATTAGTAACTGATGTGTGCTTAAAAAGAAAAGTAAGAAATTATGTTGGATTGAAAAAAGAATTTAAAGTTCCATATGATATTTATATTAAAGAGAAAGCTGTTTTGGGTAGAGCACATGTCGAAGCTTTTCAAAGTTTGGGTATAGATTTAGGGGAAGAAACTCGTATACCTGTTCCGGAAATAATGGTTGAATTTTTACAAGAACTAGTGTTGCCTGAAGGAATTTATATCGATGAAGAAAATGAAGGGTTAACAATGGTGATTGCGGCAGATGCTGATATTAAATCAATTAAATCTGATTTAAAAGAGATTAGCCTCCCCAAAAATGTAAAGAAATTCATTGAAGATAACCTTAAAAAGGTTAAAGCTAGAAAACCTACAGCTGAAGAAGTCGAAAAAGGTAGAAAATGGATGTGCGAACGGTTTTATGATATAAGGACTTTTGGAGCCGTACTTGCTTTAAAATCAGCTCCGAATTGTGGCCAAGTTCGTGGACCTGTACAATTGACTTTTGCCCGTTCAATTGATCCTATTGTTTCATTTGAACATAGTATTACCCGGATGGCTGTAGCCAAAGAAGAGGAAGCTGAACAACAACATGGGGACAACCGTACTATGGGTAGAAAATATACGGTACCCTATGGCCTGTATCGTGCCTGTGGTTTTGTTTCTGCTCCTCTTGCCCAACAGACAGGGTTTTCCGAAGATGATTTGGAATTGTTCTGGGAAGCATTAGAAAATATGTTTGAACATGATCGATCAGCTGCTCGTGGACTAATGGGAACTAGAAAGCTAATTATATTTGAGCATGCTTCCAAGATGGGGAATGCTCAAGTTCAGCAGCTTTTTGATGCGATTACAATCAAACGAAAAGATGAGAGTAAACCAGCAAGAGATTTTAGTGATTATGTGATTTCTATTAATAAAGATCAGATTCCACAAAATGTTACATTAATTGAGAGGTTGTAAATGTCCAATTATTATTCCGATGATGAGCTTCTACTTCTCTCTGGCATCCAACACTTTTTCTTTTGCCGCCGACAGTGGGCGTTGATTCACATTGAGCAACAATGGCAGGAAAATCTGCTCACTTTCGGGGGTAGAGAATTACATGAAAGAGTAGATGATCCTTTTTTCACTGAAGCACGGGGAACGGTTTTGGTAACCCGTTCCCTACCGATTATTTCACGAAGGCTCGGATTGTATGGCGTTGCTGATGTGGTTGAATTTTACAGAAGCGATGAAGGCGTTAGGTTAAGGGGACGTAACGGGCTTTGGCGACCTCACCCTGTGGAATATAAATACGGGGAGCCTAAAATAGATGAGCGTGATATGGTACAACTTTGTGCTCAAGCCTTTTGTTTAGAAGAAATGTTCAACACGTCTATAGCCCAGGGGGACATATTTTATGGACGCGTTCGGCGACGGCAAAAGGTAGAATTCGATGAAGCTTTACGGCAACGGGTAATAGAATTGAGTAGGGAGATGCACCGTTTATTCGAAGAGGGAACAACTCCTTTGCCGGAACAAACTAAAGCTTGTCGAAGCTGCTCCTTGGTTGAAATCTGTCTGCCTCACACTGGAAAAAGACGATCTGTCCGCCGTTATCTGGATGATGCTTTACGTGAACTGAAATAGATAGGAGGTGAGGCCCGTAAATTGCGTAAATTGCTAAATGTATTATATGTTACTTCACCTGAAGCTTATCTTGCTAAAGATGGTGAGAATGTATTAGTTTTAGTGGGAGAAGAGACAAAATTACGCATACCAATTCATAATTTAGAGGGCATAGTCTGCTTTGGCTATACGGGGGCAAGCCCGGCTTTAATGCATCTTTGCACTGAACGGAATGTAGGTCTTTCCTTCCATTCGGAAAGTGGACGATTTTTGGCGAGAGTTACGGGGCGAGTTAGTGGTAATGTTCTATTAAGACGTAAGCAATATAGAATAGCCGATAACTCTGAAGAATCATTGCAATTGGCTAAAAGTTTTATTTTTGGGAAGATATATAATAGCAGATGTGTTTTACAACGTTTTTTACGTGATCATGGTGAAAAAGGCGATTTTTTGGATATACAAGAAGGAGTTAAGTTTCTTTCGTTACAGCTACAGAAAGTCGTTAACTGTCGCAATGTTGATATACTCCGCGGGCTAGAAGGAGAAGCGGCACGGACATATTACGGAGTTTTTAATCATTTAATTTTGGAAGGAAAAGAAAACTTTATTTTTAATGGGCGGAGTCGGAGACCCCCTCTTGATCCGACTAACGCTCTATTATCTTTTTTATATACTTTTTTATCACATGATTGTACCTCTGCTTTGGAAACAGTAGGTTTGGATCCGCAAGTCGGATTTTTGCATCGGGAACGTCCGGGCCGTCCAAGTCTTGCTTTAGACCTCATGGAGGAGCTAAGGCCTTATTTGGTGGATCGTTTAACTCTTTCATTAATTAATAACCGCCAGGTAGATATAAAAGGGTTTCTAACAAAGGAAAGTGGCGGAGTGATAATGACTGATGAGATGCGAAAAACAATTATTGCTTCTTGGCAAAAGAGGAAACAGGAAGAGATCACTCACCCATTCTTGGCGGAAAAAATACCAATTGGCTTGATTCCCTATGCCCAGGCAATGCTCTTAGCTCGACATCTAAGAGGGGACTTAGATGCCTACCCACCATTTTTAATGAAGTGATGGTGATTTGTGATGATGGTTTTGATTACTTACGATGTTAGCACAGAGAATTCCGAAGGAAGGAAACGCCTTCGAAAGGTGGCAACACAGTGTCAAAACTATGGTCAAAGGGTTCAAAACTCAGTATTTGAGTGCTTAGTCGATCCGGTTCAATTTGCCCAATTAAGAAAGCAACTTGAACAGATTATTGAACCGACTAAGGATAGTTTACGATATTATTTTCTTGGACGAAACTGGAAAAATAGAGTTGAACATGTAGGAGCCAAACCCACGTATGATCCTGAAGGTGTTATAACTGTTTAGCGCGAAGCACAAGCTCCCATTATTTTACTGGATGTTTCGCGGAAACAGTGTACCTGCATGTTTCGCTATTTTCTTGTAGGTCAAAATTATTTAAAATAGTAATATGTAATAAGTTCGCGAAAATTATCTTTTTATCCCTAGAGCCATTTGACTTTAGGGATATTACGGTCACCCCCCATACGGGGGTGTGGATTGAAACTATAATCGATTAAAATATCTTCCCTATACATTTGGTCACCCCCCATACGGGGGTGTGGATTGAAACATGGCATTACACCTCCTAATAATATCTGCTTTTGAGTCACCCCCCATACGGGGGTGTGGATTGAAACATTGGTCACTCTTCGTCCCTCCCATCATCTAAGGGTCACCCCCCATACGGGGGTGTGGATTGAAACCTCGGTGTGGCGACTGTGTTTGTTTGGTGGTTGGGTCACCCCCCATACGGGGGTGTGGATTGAAACATAACCGCCTTATCTCCAGCATCTTGACCGCTTCCGTCACCCCCCATACGGGGGTGTGGATTGAAACATAAACTCGCCCCGGGCATAACACATGCCCATTGTGGTCACCCCCCATACGGGGGTGTGGATTGAAACAGCCATAGCGTACCGTCGTCGCGGAGCACCCGCCGTCACCCCCCATACGGGGGTGTGGATTGAAACCTGCCATTACTAAGACTTTGCCCCATTCCGACTTCGTCACCCCCCATACGGGGGTGTGGATTGAAACATCAACTGTTTGGCCGCTTTCCTCGGATAATTGCCGTCACCCCCCATACGGGGGTGTGGATTGAAACTTTTAGTGATCGCGGTTATTTCGCCATTTTTGATGCGTCACCCCCCATACGGGGGTGTGGATTGAAACGTTTGTATACATGTTTCTGCACCTCCTGTTTTAGTCACCCCCCATACGGGGGTGTGGATTGAAACAGCGGGTACAAAGTCCATTTGTCAACCCTCCTTGGGGTCACCCCCCATACGGGGGTGTGGATTGAAACACCGCCCCCGAATAGCCGCGTCTTTGGCAATATGTCACCCCCCATACGGGGGTGTGGATTGAAACACCGCTAGTCTATCGCTATACTCTTGAACCGCTTTGTCACCCCCCATACGGGGGTGTGGATTGAAACCCTGATTGACCGGGTAACCCTCAAACCGCTTCTTGGCGTCACCCCCCATACGGGGGTGTGGATTGAAACTCAAAGTTAAAGACCGAAGTGCCCAAAACCCTAAGTCACCCCCCATACGGGGGTGTGGATTGAAACAGCTAGCCGCGCATACTCCTTGACTGCCGGAACCTGGTCACCCCCCATACGGGGGTGTGGATTGAAACTTCCGGCAGCTCATATTTTTAGCGATGTGGTGAAGTCACCCCCCATACGGGGGTGTGGATTGAAACCAAATCATACTAATATGATGTGCAGCCCCAAGGCGGTCACCCCCCATACGGGGGTGTGGATTGAAACAGGGCTATAGTTGCATCATGTACATTTTCGGGAGTCACCCCCCATACGGGGGTGTGGATTGAAACACCAAGCGACTTAATGTTTTTGTTAAATCCGATGTCACCCCCCATACGGGGGTGTGGATTGAAACTCGGAACAGGTACGTCAACCCCGGTATCTACAGAGTCACCCCCCATACGGGGGTGTGGATTGAAACATCGCCATATCCTAGTTCAAGACCGACAGTTTTCGTCACCCCCCATACGGGGGTGTGGATTGAAACTGCCCTGTAAAGTAAGGATTGAAGCATATTCCAAGTCACCCCCCATACGGGGGTGTGGATTGAAACCTCAGATACTCGTGCGCCGTTATATCGAACCAAAAGTCACCCCCCATACGGGGGTGTGGATTGAAACATTGCCGTCCTCGTCTATGTATCTCTTTGTTCTGGTCACCCCCCATACGGGGGTGTGGATTGAAACAGTCTTGCCAGAGGAAGTTGTTACATCTCGTAGGTGTCACCCCCCATACGGGGGTGTGGATTGAAACGTCAAAACACTTGATGTCAAAAGCCGTTTGCAACAGTCACCCCCCATACGGGGGTGTGGATTGAAACGCAGGGTCGGTATTGTCCAGAACATAGAAAACAACGTCACCCCCCATACGGGGGTGTGGATTGAAACCCTGATTTCAATTGCTGTTATGTACTGCGCGGGGTCACCCCCCATACGGGGGTGTGGATTGAAACTTATTCGGGTCATACTGTCTGTCCATCTTTTTTCAGTCACCCCCCATACGGGGGTGTGGATTGAAACCATTTAAGCACTCCCTTTCTTGAAGAGATTGAAGTCACCCCCCATACGGGGGTGTGGATTGAAACAATTTAGTGGTCCAAGAACCTCTTGGGCCGCTTTTGTCACCCCCCATACGGGGGTGTGGATTGAAACGTCGTGGACATGGAAAACAATCCTGTAGCCGGCATGTCACCCCCCATACGGGGGTGTGGATTGAAACAAAGAGTTACAATGGAACTCTGTTAATTAATTTCGTCACCCCCCATACGGGGGTGTGGATTGAAACACACTAATTCCGGACGGGAATCTTGGTAACACCTAGTCACCCCCCATACGGGGGTGTGGATTGAAACCTTGCTTGCTAATGGTTTTATATTGCCTTGTCCTTTGTCACCCCCCATACGGGGGTGTGGATTGAAACTTCTCTTCCAGAGCCTTGAGAAATTTCTGTACTGTCACCCCCCATACGGGGGTGTGGATTGAAACCGTCGTCCTGTCGGATAAACCCAAACCCCTTATCAGTCACCCCCCATACGGGGGTGTGGATTGAAACAAGCCTGCTCTGTTCCAGGCTGAAAAATAATACGTCACCCCCCATACGGGGGTGTGGATTGAAACATGGATAAGGTCAACAAGGTTCTTGGCAAACTTCCGTCACCCCCCATACGGGGGTGTGGATTGAAACTATTGTCGAGTATACAAAGGCTTACATGGAAACGTCACCCCCCATACGGGGGTGTGGATTGAAACACCATTCCCTTGATTTACACCGATGTTGACACTCTGGGTCACCCCCCATACGGGGGTGTGGATTGAAACCTGGCAGATGGCTCCGATGGGACTGTGACCGATGTCACCCCCCATACGGGGGTGTGGATTGAAACATGCCATGGTCAAGTATGTGAAACAAAACGGACCCGTCACCCCCCATACGGGGGTGTGGATTGAAACAGCTTCGGTATTAGCAATTGATAAACTTATTGGCGTCACCCCCCATACGGGGGTGTGGATTGAAACTCACTGATTCTATGCTGCAGCAGTATCTGGAAGCCGTCACCCCCCATACGGGGGTGTGGATTGAAACAAAGACATCGCGGCATTTAATAGGCAGGGTTCTCTTGTCACCCCCCATACGGGGGTGTGGATTGAAACCTCAGATACTCGTGCGCCGTTATATCGAACCAAAGTCACCCCCCATACGGGGGTGTGGATTGAAACATCCGACGAGTGCAGCCGATGATGACAAATCAAAGTCACCCCCCATACGGGGGTGTGGATTGAAACAATTTTTGGTCGGGGATAAGCCAGCCGCCGCCCGGAGTCACCCCCCATACGGGGGTGTGGATTGAAACCTGTTTTTATCATATTTAGAGCAATGAACGGTTTGGTCACCCCCCATACGGGGGTGTGGATTGAAACTATTCAACGGGCAGAGATGGAACGGCCGCTCTTGGTCACCCCCCATACGGGGGTGTGGATTGAAACTTCGCCGCGCGGCAAACCAACGCCGAACTGACCGGGGTCACCCCCCATACGGGGGTGTGGATTGAAACTTTTCTCTCACTGCGGTGTGTGCAGCAGCTTCTACGTCACCCCCCATACGGGGGTGTGGATTGAAACCTGCTTGTCCCTCCGGGCTATGCCCGTTTCCTCCGTCACCCCCCATACGGGGGTGTGGATTGAAACCTGATACCCAAATACCTCCTCATCCT
>Ga0209537_1003860_pt1 | contig 13295 bp, 16 predicted proteins | sample BioPla4DNA1_FD_187698 | JGI IMG/M metagenome (GOLD analysis project Ga0209537, IMG submission 187698) | Biogas fermentation microbial communities from Germany - Plant 4 DNA1 (SPAdes) (version 2) | ecosystem: Engineered > Bioreactor > Anaerobic > Digestate | place: Bielefeld, North...
CACCTTCTGTCGCATGTATTTATCGCTGGCAGGGTTGAAAGTGTCATGCCAGTTTGTTGCACCATCGGCGGAATACTGGAAATATACATGGTTGTCTACGGGATCATAACCGGGGGCGAAGGTGGTTTGGGGGCCAATTCTTACTACGCCAGCATCTAGCAGTCCTGTCTTAATGAAGTTGGCATTAATGGCTCCATCCATGGTCATGGCTATTTCATATTCTCTTGCAGGGTTATCCGCACCAACTACGTTATCCGAATACCCTAGTCCTCCCATATTCCAGCGCCAAATTTTAGTCGCCTGCTCCGGATCGGGGTGGTCCATAATTAATATTTCGTTGGTCTCATTGGGCGCCTGTCTAATCAGCACATGGCCGCCAATGGCATCTTTAATTAATTGCGTAGATTGATTAGCTGCCAGGGCAACGCTTTGCGCCATCTTAGCGAGTGCTATGACTGAGGACAACGCTTTGACTTGCTGCTGTTGCACCCCGCGAATCATCGCGCTTTTGCCTACCGCCTTAATATTATGAGCCCCGCGATAGCGCCAGGTGGAATGAGTGATCATCGAAGTAACAAAGTTATGCTGCACTTCAAGTGGGCTATTCTCCGAGTAGAAGTAGGTTTCCGTCTCACTTTCCAAGATGCCCGCGTCTTTTATTGTTATGTAGTCCCCCGGCTGCAGGGCCGGGTCACCAATAAAATCACTATTGAAAGGCACATAAACCGCTTTGGTTACTTGTGCACGTAAATTATCCAGTACTGTATTGATCTGAGACGCGTCCAGGCCTGCCATCATTGGATTTTCTTCCAGTACCATTATCATACCGGGCGTACCGCGGGAATATTCAGTTTCTCCTACCGTCATAGCTATTTGAGTGATTTTCACGCCAAAGTCGGAGACATCTGATTTATAGCGTTCTGCCTTACTGATCGTCTTGACGCTTTCCCGCATAGTTACCGGCACGATCTCTAGCTGTCCCTGGCGATTCATCCGGGCGAATGCTCCCATCAGCTGACAGGCCCACATGAGCAAATCACGACAAGTTTTAACTTTTTCGCCCGGTTCGCCGACTCCTATACTGGCATTGGCGAATGTTGCTACCTCTGCTGCATTGGCCAGGGTGACCCCGGCAATTGAGCAAGCATGAGCAACAAAGCCGGCAGGAGTACCCGGCCCGGGCTGTCCGCAGGGTACGTCAAACAGGAGCATGCCATCAAGGGCTGTTAGCTTGACATTGAGTAGTTTCCGCTCTATCTCGGTCACATAGAAATAACCCAGGGGGACATCCTCCCACAGGTCCTCACCCACGTTTATCCCAAAATGCAAGAGTATCCGGGCACCGTCTAATGCATAGGGATCCTCCAACAGTGCTGTTAAGGCCAGTCCCATCTCTGCCGCATAGACATTGCCAACTTCGATATCCTCGCCCGCTACGCATTGCTCCGTTACATACAGGCTGCCCTGAACGATGTCCTCGTCAGTAATATTTATAACACTATTGTCTTTCAGCGTGATAGTGCCGGTGATTCTGACATCCCGGACGCTTTGCTGTATCGCGGCCTGGTAAGCCGCGCTTACTGGGTACATAGTCCAGACCTCCTAATACTCGATCAGTGACGTTGATATTTCCCACAGACTCTTGCCAGGGTCGTCATGCTTATAGTGCTTCAGCTCCCCGGACCGGTCCCCACAGTACATATCACAGGTTTTATTAGCGTTGGTCGTGGGGTCAAAAAAAGTCACCTGGAACTTATCAGGTGCAATTGCATCGGTGATTGTCTTGATCTGCGTATGCTCCACCAGCCAGGTAACGCCAATCTTGTATACGCCAGCTCGAATTCTATCTCTTATAAGCTCCCCGGTCTCGGTGCGGGCAGTGTTGGCACTGTCTATGTCTTGGAGGGTTACATTATATTTTGTCGGAGAGGGCATATCGGCGCCCCCTATTTTTATTATCGCCATGCTACCTTACCTCCCGTTGCTCCTGATGTTCCGCCTATCCTGGCTGCGATAGACATAGGCGTCCACCTGCTCATTGCCGACATAAACATAGATGTCGCCACCTGCCCCCCCACCTGGTATTGATGCTGCTATCTTAGCTGCCAGGGTATCCATCCAACCGGTATTACGTTCTAAAGGTAGGACCGCCTCCGCTCCTGCTTCGCCAACACCGATCAAACTAGGACTGTTGAATACGCCGCCCTGGGCGAACCAATCAATATCGAAGTCAGGATAGGGTATGCTAACACCGCCAACTGTTTTGGTTTTAGTACTTACCGAAACATGGGGTAGCTTGGGTTTTGGTATCGTGATTTTCATATTGGAAAAAGCCGTTTTTATGTCTTCAATAATATTTAATACGGTTGTTTTCGCTTTTTCTATAGGATTTTCTATGGCAGTCTTAATCTTGCCCCAAGCAGTGTCAGCTTCTGTTTTTGTGTTGCCCCATTTACTGGTTAAATTTTTTTTCAAGGTTTCAAAAGTGGTCTCGCCGCTTTCCTTGATCTTGTCCCATTTCGTTCCCAGAGTGGTTTTGATTTCAGTCCATGACGTATCTGCAGTAATTTTGATACCGCTCCAGGTATCAGACATGGATTTTGTGATTTCACCCCAGATTTTAGCTGTTGTCTCCTGAGTGTTCTTGGTCTTTGTTTCAATGGTTTTTTTAACATTCTCCCAGGCTGTAGGAGCGTCTTTTTTTAGATCCTCCCACCTATCGGTTATTTCTTTCTTGATTTCCTCCCATGTTATAGGTGCATTCGTCTTGAGTTCTTCCCATTTGTCACCAATACTCTTGCGGATATTTTCCCAAGCAGTAGGAGCATTGGTTTTAAGCGCTTCCCATCTGTCGGAGATTTCCTTCTTTATGTTCTCCCACACAGTAGGAGCATTGGTTTTAAGATTATTCCATTTTTCTTTTATCCCGGTCGTTATATTGTTCCATGTTCCCCCAGCACTAGTTTTAAGGTTCTCCCACCGGGTCTGGATGCTAGTCTTGATATTTTCCCAAATCACTGGGGCATTTGTTTTAAGTTCCTCCCACTTTGTCTGGACGTTTGTTTTAATGCCTGTCCATATTTCGCCAGCCGTAGTCTTAAAACTGCTCCACTTTTCCTGTACCCAGTCTGTAAAGTTGCCCCATTTCTCTTTTACACCTTCCCACAGGTTACCAGCCCATTCCTTGAAGTTGCCCCATTTCTCTTTTACACCTTCCCACAGGTTACCAGCCCATTCCTTGAAGTTGCCCCATTTCTCCTTTATTCCCTGCCATAGCTGCCCTGCCCAGCTATTAGCTACCCAATCCTTAAAAACTTGCCATTTAACCTTTACCCCGTCCCAAAGGTTCCCGGCTCCCTGCTTGATCCATTCCCAGAAACCTTTGAGCGTTGGCTTCATCTGCTCAATTTCGCTGAGCATATCGCCCATGTCTAAGCCAGGGATGCCGCCACCTATGCCGCCAAGGTCAAACTCGTCGAGTATATCCTCGCCAGCTCCACCGCCCTCAGCCATATCTTTCTGCAGCTGGTGGATTTCATCAAAACTGGCCAGACTCTTCTTGGCCGCCTTACCCGCTTTTTCAATGGCATCTGCTTGGTCCTCGGTGGCATCTGCCACCGCTCCTGCGCTTTTAGCCATACCATCTTGAGCTTTACGGAAGTCCCCGAAGCCAAGGGACGTAGTTTTTTGTAGCGACTGGTTGTATTTGCCCCAAAGTGCCAAGCCGCCGCTTATAAGCGCGGATATAAGCAAAACTACCCATCCAACAGGTCCTATAGCGGTATACACTGCATATAGTGCTGCTCGAAGTCTTAATAAGGACGCCGTAAAAATGTTAGTGGCCACCGGGGCCAGGGCCATCTGCAGACGATAAGTCCCTATAGCTGTACTAACGGCAGTTAGTAAAGGTATTTTTGTCATTAATTCACCCTTGAGGGTTAATGTAGCTAAGCGCCAGGCTGTAGTAGCAGCCGCGGCCCCTTTGGTGATGGCAACGTAGGTTAGCAATGTGGTGCCGACAAACTTAATAGCTTGCCAGTTCTCCACTATAGCACCAGTAATCAGCTTAAACCCTTTTATTACTACTTTGATAGCATTAGCTATCCCTTGACCCCAGCGTTGTATAGTTGCTTGGTTTGCTTCGGCCCAACTTTTTATGGCACTAAATTGTTCTATTAAGCCTTCCAGCCCTGCTCCAGCGCCAGGTTTTAAGGCGTTTCCGATAGTTATCTTGATATCTTGCAGAGTCTTGCTTAGCATTGCCAGGCGCCCTGCATAGGTTTTGGTGTATTTGGCTGCATCGCCCACCTGGAACTGAGTTTCTTTCAAAATGCCGCTTACTTCAGCTTGTATCTTTTCCTGTTGCGTGAGCTCATTTCTGCTTTTACCAATACTGCGGGCATATTCATCCCACATCTTTGCCACGTTCTTTGTTACGCCGGCATTGTCTACCAGAACGCTGTTTTCATTTTTCAAGCCTTCTGTAGCTGATCTGACGGCTTCTCCCAGAGTGTACGAAGACTGCCGGCCGAATGAAGCGGCGTCTTTCAGCCGGAGCATGACCTGCTTAATTTGTTCATCGTTGTACCCCCGGGCAGTCAGATTCTTATAAGCTGTCACAGCATCGGTGAGAGGTACCAGGCCATCACTGATATATTCCTGGATAAACTGATTAGCATGAGTGAAACTGCGCCCCTGAGCCTCCAGGGTGCTCTGCAGACCCAGCATGGCGCTTTCTAATTCGCTGGCAGATTGTATTGTGGATTTTATAGCAGCACCTATGGTTACTCCACCAAGTATTGCCCCTACGCCTTTCAAGGTCTTATTGATGGTTTGTTGCCAGGCCGACAGTTTACGCTGGGATTTATTCATTTCTTTATAAAGTTGTGAAAAGTCCGCGCCGCTGCGGACCATTAAGTTCTTTACTACTGCCATGCTCTCTCCTCTTTATGACCGTTCCACCTAAGAGGGCATTCAATGCCTTTGCCTTCGCCAGCATTTCCTCGTCGGTCATCCTACGCTTGGGTTTGTCCTCACCCAGGTACTTCTTAATGTCAATCTTTTTTGCCCATACCCAGCGGCTAATTAAATACGCTTGGTACATGCTTTCTTTTTGCCGCTGCTCTTGTCGTTTGGAGTAGCCTTTTACAGCCAGACTTAACTCAAAGGGCGTAATCTCCCAAAACTCGGTTATAGGCACACCAATAGAGGCGGCAAGCTCCATAGCACTAATGATGCTAAAGGGCTCGCCACCTTCTACTCGTTTTTTGCTTCTTCCTTTTCCCCTGGCTTATCGATACCAAAAGCGCTGGCAAATGCCTCGCCCATCGCCTGCATCACGGCAGGGAGGCTGGAATACTCGTCCACCAGATCCATAACCTTTTCAGGCGTGAGGTCTTTGTCTTCATGCTGCAAACCAGCCCATATTATTACGGCAGCATCCTCCATTGTTAAGTTCTCCATGTCAATCTTCGCAACCGGCTTTCCAAGTTTTTTTTCAATCAGGTGCAGGGCCTTCATGCCGTAACGGAAATTTCGCATTTTATCAAGTTCGATTGGGTAATAACCCATAATCATACCCCCTTATAAAAGAAAAGGCAGGATTGCTCTTGCCTTACTTATGAACCTGTTGCCGCTGTAAATGTAGGTTTCCCTGACACTTTGATTGTGCAGGAAAATCCTAATGGGTCTTCAAGATCCGCACTGGTACCAAAACCGGTCACAACGCCGGAAAAGCTCCAGCTAGACCCCTCTGGAAAGACAATCTCAAAAGCTCCCTCGTCACCGCTTTCAAATAGATCATACAGCTCCTTCTGTCCTTTGCCGGCAACAGAGTTAAGGTAACCCTCTAACGACACCTCGCCGGCATCCTTGAAACCGGCGATAAACTCCCTGTAACCACCGTCACTGTCTAAAGTAGTTACATCTATAGTGTCTGCAGATAGTTCTAAGCCTCCTATACTAGTCAGCCCCGCAACAGCAGTCCCGTCTACTGTTAACGTAGTCCCTAATGCTCTTTCTGCCATCGATTATTCCTCCTTAAAGTAAGTTTTGAAACTGATCACCTTGCGGTATAAATCCACCTGAGCCTCGTAAAGCTCAACACCTTCACCCTCAAAAACAATCTCGTCAATAAGAGGTCCGGTGCTTGCTAATTGCCGCCCCTCAAATCCCATCACTAACACCATAACCTGAGCGGCCAGACTTCTGACATCTGCCGCCCGGGCATGGATTACGTTAAGCTCAACTGTCACACCTTTGCTCTTATGCCATCCCTCTAGGCTCTTGTCGTAGTCTCCCAGCGTAGTTGTGTAAATAAGATAAGGTGCTTCCGTACCCTCTGGAGCGCGCATCGGAAACACCTTATTGTTTAAGCTGGTTATGGTCATCAACTCGGCTCGCAATGCCACCTCAAAGGTCATAGAATCACCTCAGCTTGTCAATCTGTTTTGCCAGCTCGTCAACAACTGTCCGCTCAATCGCCGCTTTATTGTCCACCAGGGCATCACGCAAATAATGGAACCCAGGGCTGTAGCCACCGTCGCGCGTGATAAAGCCATATTCCATGCTGGCCGGGTAGTAATACCGCTTACCATCTTTTGTAGTCTTGACGAAGATGTCGTTCATTGCCGGGTCCAGCGTCACTTGGTACACTTTCTTCCCCCGCTTTCGCAGCTTTTCACCTTTCAGGATGATGCCTTCTTCAAGGGCACCAGTGAGAAACGGCGCCTTGGCTTTGGCTGCTTTTAAGGCAATTCTTGCACCTTTCTTTGCTGCTGGCGTAACACATTTCTGCGGGAGCTTGCCCAACTCACGAATAGTATGCTCCAGCTCCTTCATGCCTTCAATTTCAAATTTGACCCGCTTTGCCATTACTTCACCTTCTTGCAGTACATCAAAAGCTCGCGGTTGAGATTCTTGACGTTGATGGCTGACAGGATCTCATAGATGCCCTCGTCATCCTGTACTCGCATTTCATTCTTAACGCCTGGTACATAGTAGGTCCGGAACTTAACTTCAACCTTACTTTGGGCCTGCTCCGCTGCAAAAAACTCATTGCCCAATAGCGGCTCCTTGCTTGCCCAAAGGTTGGTTAGCCCTTCAACCGGCTTCCATTCATCGATAGGTTCACCTTCTGGATCATATCCCGGCTGTAATGCCAATATGGTTATTTTAGTTCGCATGTCGGCTCTCATGGCGTCACCGCCTCGGTGTATTCGGCTGACAGAGTAAGGTGCTGTTTAAGCATGATATAGGACTGGTTAAAACGGTCAGCTTCGGGATTATCCCAACCAAAATGGGCTTTGCAATAAACAATAACAGCCCTTTTGATGAGCGGGTCGGGGTCGATGATCTTGTCTGCATGTACTCCCGACAACTGGAGGTCTGCTTTGGCTGCGTCGATTAGGTCTTGAATCTCAGTGTCCAGAGCAGTACCACTTACCCTTAGTGCGTCTTTGACATCATTGAGCATTTAACCACCACCTAACAACTCGATCAGCTCCGCTTTAGTCTGCCGCTCATTGTACTCAATGCCCTGCTCATTCAACAGGGCCATGATCTCCTTCTTGGTTAGTGCGCTTTTATCGAGTCCGTCATCGGCTGTCTCAATCAGTCCCCGGGTCAATAAATCTTTGATACGGTCGGCTTCATCGCTTACAAAAGCATCACCAGGGAGGTAGATCTCCCTGGTGTATTTATCCCGAAACTGCCGCATGACTGTATATTTCATTGGCGGCTACCTCCTTAACCCTCTAGGGTCGTATCGACTACCGTTACTGCTGCGACTACATCACCCTGGTTAGTCTCGATGATGATTTCATAATCATCTTCTGCCAGAGTTGCGAGGTAGGCTGTCTTTAGAGTCACCTTATTGTCAGCCACGGTATAGTTAGTATCCTTCGTCAACTTATTCTCGCCATTATAGACATCACCAATAGTTACTGTGCCGTCACTAACGGCAACCGTCAGCACCACATCCGCGTAACCGTCACCTTCTTCATTGAGGTCGAATGTGGCTGTTTCAGGGCTAACGGTTACGAGGATTTTTTTAACAGCGCAAAGGCTTTAGTGTCAAGCACCGCTCCATCCACGATGGTATAGGCCGCATAATCCACAGTGCGGGCCTTGACGTGTTCCTCAGTTGCCAGACTCATCGGCTCGTTGGTGTTGAACACATAGCCCTTGTTAGCGTTACCGAAAATCACGTTGTTCGCCCCCACGCCGGCATCAGCCTTAACAACAAAGCCAAGCATCCGGCCTACCCCGCCAGCAGTTGTGTCAGGTATGAAGATCGGGCGGCCAGTGGTGTCCACGATGTTGGCCAGTACCGTCCAAATGGTGGAATTATTGGCGTAGAATACACTGCCGCTTAAATAGCTGGAGTGTACCTTGGAAATCAAGGTAGTGATCTTTTCGTAATCTGCCGGGTCAGCAGGATTAGCAGCAGGATTGTAAGTGACAATCTGTGGAGTTTGGTCCTCTGCTGCCAGCGCAGTCTCGATGCCCTGCGGCTCTGGCTTCCAGTCGTCCGAAGCGCCAGGCTGGCCCTTCCCCTGAGCAATGGCGGTTCCTAAAGCAACGCCTACGCGCTCGCCCAGCTCGTTTTTGATATACGGGATGAACTCTTCCGTTGCCATGCTGCGTAGCTTCCATGTAACCGTGATAGCCTTTGCTAGCTCGCACCCGGTCAGGGTGAGCTGACCAAAGGTGTTCTGCTCATCAGCGGTAGCGGTAGATTCATCGTACCAGGCAGCGTCACCCGCGTTGATTGCGGTATGCTTGTTGATTATCAGCGTTCCTCTGACATTGTATTTCTTAACATCAGCCAGAAGCGGATACATTTCCTCTGCTCTCTTCCAAATCCCAGCAACAACAGTTTGCGGTATCAAGGTCGGAGTATTGCCAGTGCCGTGAGTATAATCATTGCGAAACTCTGCATTGACCTTGTCAAACACCGCTTGCTCGTTAGCCTCTAGCTTTTTCCCCTGCAGGGTCTTTGCCCAGGCTACCTCATACACGGCGGCCTGATCCACGGTTTTGGTCTGTGCTACGGTCTCCACTACAGTCACCTCTCCTTTGGGCTCCACGCCCCTGTTTTCCAGCTCAATGCCGGTTATGTTGTCCTTGAGAGCGTTAAGGTTGGCGTTAGCCAGCTTAACCTGCTCCCACTGGTTGTCGAGTTCCTTAACTTCCTCCATTTTTGCGTTGGACTCATCAATTTTACCTTCCGCAATTAGGGCCTCAACCTCGGCCAGCAACGCATTGCGCTGCTCCAGGTACTTTTCTTTAGTCACTGATAACCTCTCCCTTCAATTTCAAATAGTTTAGCTTGACCTGCGCTACCTTTAGTGCCTTTTCACCCTGCAGTTTGTTCCGCATAGTGTTTATGACTTCGGGTGGCAGCAACCCCGAATAGCCAGCAGATGCTGCTAGTTGCACATCCTCAAACATGATCTCGTCTATCAGTCCTAGTTCTTTGGCTTTTTTGGCGTCCATCCAGGTTTCATCATCCATCAAGGCCAACAACTCTTCTTGCGTCTTGCCACTTTTTAGTCGGTAGGCATTAGCAATAGTGTCATTGGCGGTTTTAAGGATGTCTGCCGTGTGTTCCATGTCCCGGTAGTCGCCCTCTGCATACGTGGTTACGTTGTGGATCATCATTTGCGCCGTGGGCGACATCAAGACTTTCGTGCCGGCCATCGCCACCACACTCGCAGCACTGGCAGCCAGACCGACAATTTTGACGATGGTATTCCCGGCGTAATCTCTTAATACGGTGTAAATTTCAGAAGCAGGGAATACACTGCCCCCACCAGAATTGATGATAACTTCCAACTCTTCACCGTTAGCCTTGGCGATTGCATCATTAACCATCTTGGGGCATGTTGCCTCAATACCAAACCACTCGTAAATCGGGTAATCACTGTTAGATACAATAGGACCTTTAATATTCACTCTGGCCATTCATTCACCTCCCCTTATTCAGTCGTCGGTCTGGTGTCTAGGCGTCTGACATACTCATCCCCTCCCTCACGCGGTGCCATGTTGAGTATCTCTCTGACTTCGTTCGGCGATAGTATGCCGCGGTCTACGTATTGCACCAGGCTCAACTTCGTGTGCATACTGGCGAAAGTTAGGTTTGAACCCTCGAAAACAATTCGGTTGCCAAAACCTCTCTCTCGCCTGGTGAACAATTTGCGAGTGTACTCGCCACTCAACTGGATTACATCAGGCTCTACGCTCTGCTCGTAATAGGAGATCCATTCATCCTCGTCATAGCTCCCCTGAACAATCTTGCTGTTAGTATTGAAAAAACTGTAGATACGCTGGACGGTCTTGTCCATCTGTACCGCGTTAGGCACGTAGTCTTTGGGCTCTACCTGGATTGCGTCAGCCTTGGCGTCGGTGGCCGCAGCACCCACTGATTCACTCTCAATGCTTAAGTAGTCCTCAACAAACTGCTTGGTTTGCTTCTTCAAGTCCTCGGGTCGCAAAGTCTGGTTAAATTTCAGCAGCCACTTAATGACGTTCGAGTTCTTAATGGCCTTTACAATGCCTTGATCGGTGGTGTTGACTATCTCCATTAGCGGAGCCAGTGCACCGGCTGTTGGCTCGCCAAATATTTCGCTGTTATTAAAGTCCTTGCGCAGATGAATGATGTCTGTGTACCGGAACGTCACGCCCCCGCCATTCTTCAGCGTGAACTTCAGATACAGTTCGCCTCGGCCGTCCTTCAAAGCTTCAACAGCCGTAGGCGTAATCGGATAAATAGCCGTCGGATACCCGTTCTCATCTCGGTCAATATAGGCAAAAGCGTTGTTGTTCAACTCTAGTTGTATAGCCAGTTTTTCCTGTAACATCTGGCCGGTCATGTAGGGATTAGGCTCCTCAAGCAAAAACCTGATGTAAGGTTCAGGGTTGATTTTCACATCCTTGCTTCCATCAGGTTTTATAGTTTCTCGTATATGCTTACCAACCGTTTTTCCAATTGCCCTGGCTTTTGGCCGTATGGCAGCCCTTACTATGTCCGATTGATACAGGTTACCGTTCCAGGCATAAAAGCCTTCTCCTTCATCGGTGATCATCTTGTATTTAGACACCGTTACGGTCCTGTTTTCACGTTTCAAAAAATCGAAAACCCCCACTCACTCACCTCCCCTACTAAATCAGGTTGATATAGTCCTCATAATGGCGCTCTAGCACCACATAAGCGTTAAGCAAAGACGCAAATCCATCAATTCTCCTCCTTTGATTGCTTGTTTTGCAGGGTTGGATATTGAGGTTTTTGTCGATCTCTACTGCCACGTTAGACAAATTCCACTTCAACACGGGCGAATTATTGTAGTTGATCCGCTTGGATTCCAAGTCAGCACCCAGTGCCTTCATCGGGCCGCTCAGTGTCTTTTTCCCCTGTATCACTGGCTCCATGCCATCCTTGCCGAAATGGCTCCGCATTTCCTGCACATAATATTCGGCAGACCAGCTGTCGTAACCATGCCAGGGAATATAAATATCAAGCTCGTTTTGTACTTCAAGGAACCACTCAACCACGTGCTTGTAGTGCACTTTATTTCCCGGCACTGTTCGCAGCAGCCCCATGTCTTGCCAAATGTCATAAGGTATCTTGTCTTCTTTAACTCGCAACTCCAGGAGGTCTTCGGGCAGCCAGTACATCTGCATAACATAAATCGTGTTATCTCCCGGCACCATGAAGATAACTGTACCGCAGGTTAAGTCAGTAGTGCTGGACAAATCAGAGCCGCCAATACCATACCTCGGCTTTAGCTCTGCCAGGTCATAGGTTGCAGGGTTATTCAGCTGCTCAAAGGTCAACCATGCCTCGCTCGAAGTCTCGCGAATATTGAAGTCCTTGCAAAGCAGGTTCTTGACCAGCAAAGGATTGGCTTGCGCTTTTTCAACCTTGTTTCGCAGCTGGTCAATTCTCTTGATGGTACCCAGGCCGGGATTAGCCTGATACCAACATTCCTCGTTAACCCAGTCCTGGCGTTTATCCAGTTCGTATATGATCGGCAGCAATCGCTCGTTCTTGTAGCCGTCCGGGTCCTCATAGCCATTGATAACCCGCTCGGCTTCATCGTATTTGAGATCAAATACACGCTCCCTGACTGTGCCGGCAGTCGTAGTGATGAACACCAGCGGCTGCTCCCGGGAGGATGTACCATCCACTATGACGTCGTATAGGTTTTGGTCTGTCCAGGCGTGTATCTCATCCAACAGTGCCCCGTGTACGTTGAGGCCGTCTAGGGTGTCGCTATCTCTGCCCAATGGCTTAAAAAAAGAATCGTTGACGTCGCTGTTTATCTCCGCGACTAGCGTTTTCATCCGCTTGCGCAGAGCCGGCGATTTGCGAACCATTCTTTTAGCTTCAAGCCATATTATCTTAGCCTGGTCTTTCTTCGTGGCACAGGCGTATACCTCAGCGCCAGGCTCACCATCAGCTATCTGCAGGTAGAGGCCTATTGCAGCAGCCAGTGTTGACTTGCCGTTTTTACGGGCCACCACCAACATTACCTCTTGATATTTCCTGGTGCCATCAATTTTGTGCACCATACCGAAGGCTGCCGCTACCAGGGCTTTCTGCCATAACTCTAGGATAAATGGCTTACCGCCCATCGCGCCCTTAGAGTGTCTGCAGTAGTTCTCCACAAACTCTATTGCGTGGTTAGCCTTAGCCGGGTCGTACTCCCACTCGCTAGCCGGGTCGTTTATGACCCGGACCAACTCTTTATAGACTTTGTAAACCTTAGTGGAGACCCTGCGACGATTGCGCTGGTTAAGGTTTATCCAGTGCCAGTATTCGAGGATCGGGTTATATGTCAATTCATAGACTATTTTCCGGGCTGCACTCATTTGCCATTTACGAACTCGTCAAATCCGTCGTCCTCCTGTTTGGGTTCCGGTTTTGGCACCAAGTCACTAAGCTGCTTAATGATGCTCTGGTAGTTTTTGTTCATGGTATTGTAAAGCCGGGCTACCGGGCGCTCTCTTTCGTATGGTGGTGTGTTTAGCGACTGGGTGAACATCTCTGTGCAACCGTTTTCCATAATGTCCAGCTCCCAATCCTCAAGAGTGATCCTCATATATGCGGCCCTCTGAATGAGTCCGTCGATGATTGCCTTGTTATCTTTGTCTATGTTTTTATAAATCCGCTTAAGTCTAAGCACCTCTTTCTTAATCCGTTCATCTACTGTCAACTGCCGCTTACTGGCCACATATATCACCTCTTTTCACGGTAGGGGGGTCACGTGCGAAGCCTGTGTGTTGTTTGAAGG
>Ga0209537_1003863_pt1 | contig 13285 bp, 10 predicted proteins | sample BioPla4DNA1_FD_187698 | JGI IMG/M metagenome (GOLD analysis project Ga0209537, IMG submission 187698) | Biogas fermentation microbial communities from Germany - Plant 4 DNA1 (SPAdes) (version 2) | ecosystem: Engineered > Bioreactor > Anaerobic > Digestate | place: Bielefeld, North...
CATAGACACTTAGGTGTTTAAAAGAGCGACATTTCGTGGTACAATTATGTTGAGCCATAGTGAGACCTCCCTGTATGTTTAGGGTTTTGGATATCTATATCATACAGGATTTCTCACTATGGTTCTACTATTTTTTAGGTGTTGCATTTAATTTTACAATGAACCGAAAAAATAATATTGGACATAATAGAAATAATTATTGCTACCAAGCATCAGTTACGGTAAAATGAAACTATAAATTAAATTGATAAAGACAGGAGGTGTCCTCCGTGGAAGACAGGGATATATTAATCTTAGTCGATGAAAACGACGAAGAAGTAGAGATGGAAATTCTTGACTACTTCTACCACGAAGATCAGGAATACGCTTTGCTAACTCCCTTAGATGAGGATTGTGATTGTGAAGACTGTGATTCTCATGAAAAAGACCTTTACATAATGAAGGTAGTGGTTAATGGAGATATGGAAGAATTCCATCCTGTAGAAGAGGAGAAAATGGAAGATCTCATCCAAGCTGTAGAAGCTATCTATGGTGATGATGAGGAATAAAAATCGGATGCTTAAGCATCCGATTTTTTGTTATTATATACTTATATCAACGGACAGGGTTTCAACTCCAGTAAGCTCTAAGCTTCTCTTATCTGGTTGACTTACCCCTGCAAAGATAGTAAAGCTATCACTATGGATATATCGATTTCCCTTGTCATCCACTATAGTCATAGCTTTATTTCTTATAGTAAACTCTACGGTCTTGCTTTCCCCCTTCTTAAGATGGATACGCTTAAATCCGCATAGGCTATGATTGGGAACAGCAAATTCTGATTTATTGTCCTTTATATAGAATTGCACTACTTCATCAGTGTCATAATCCCCTATATTCTCAATCTCCACTGAAACTTCTATATCAGTACCCTGGGTAACCTCATTTAGCACTTTTAAATTTCTTAACCTAACCTTGCTATAGGTAAGGCCATAGCCAAAGGGATATAGAGGCTCTGTTTCTATATAGCGATAGGTTCTTCCCTTCATGGAGTAATCGGTAAACTCGGGTAGATCTTCCACGCTTCTGTAAAATGTTATAGGCAGTTTCCCCGAAGGTGAGAAGTCTCCAAACAGGCACTCTGCTACTGCCTGACCACCTCTTGCTCCAGGATACCAGGTTTGGATTATGGCATTACATTTTTCATCTGCAAAGTTAATGCTCATGGCACTTCCTGTGGATAGTAGTAGAATGGTGGGTTTACCTACTGCCACTACCTTTTCCAACAAATGTTGCTGTACTTCTGGTAAATTAAGATCTATCTTGTCTCCAGATGCAGAATAATTGCCAGTATCTCCCTCTTCACCTTCCAGTGTTTCATCTAAACCTAGGCAAAGGATAACAACATCGCTATGCTCTGCTACCGTCAAGGCTTCAGCTATCCTGTCATGTCTTTGAGCTAAGGGCTCTACCTTATCCTTGTAAAGATGGCAGCCTTCAGAGTAGTAAACACGAATATGGTCATCTTTCACATAATCCTGTATACCCTCAAGCAGGGTTATATACCTGGAAGGAGTTCCATAATAATTTCCTTTCAATGCAAGCCGGCTATTGGCATTGGGTCCAATAACTCCTATGGACTTGATCTTGTTCTTATCCAAGGGCAATATACCATCGTTCTTTAGTAGAACCAAGCTCTTTCTTGCTGCCTCTAAGGCTACATCATTGTGTTCTTTTGAGTCAACTACTGAATATGAAATATTATCATATTCGCAATCATCATCAAACATACCCAGTTTAATTCTGGTTGTAAACAATCTTATAGCTGCTCGGGTTATATCCTCTTCAGTTATTAAGTTTTCTTGTAGAGCCTGTAGAATATGTAGATAAGTATTTCCGCAGTTTAGATCACATCCAGCTTTAAGAGCTAATGCAGCAGATTCTGGTGCTGTGGAGGTTACAAAATGCCTGGTATGAAAATCCCGTATAGCCCAGCAGTCAGATACCACATGGCCTTCAAACTTCCATTTCTCCCTTAATATATCCCTAAGTAGGGTATAGCTACCGCAACAAGGTTCACCGTTTGTCCTGTTATAGGCTCCCATAACGCTTTCAACCTTGCCTTCTACCACACAATCTTCAAAGGCAGGCAGGTATGTCTCCCATAAATCCTTTTCAGTTACCCTAGCATCAAATTCATGCCTAAGGGCTTCAGGCCCGCTATGAACTGCATAATGCTTAGCACAGGCTGCAGCCTTGAGGTATTTTCCCTCGCCTTGCAAGCCTTTGATAAAAGCAACTCCTAGCCTTCCTGTTAGGTATGGGTCTTCGCCATAGGTCTCATGGCCCCTGCCCCATCTTGGATCCCTAAAAATATTTATATTGGGTGACCAAAAAGTAAGCCCTTTGTATATATCTCGATCTCCATGCTTTGTGGCTTCGTTGTATTTGGCCCGACCTTCAGTGGCAATGATATCACCAATTTTCTGCAAAAATTCTTCATCAAACATAGCGGCTAAACCTATTGCCTGGGGAAACATGGTAGCAGTACCGCCTCTTGCCACTCCGTGGAGGGCCTCGTTCCACCAATTATAGGCGGGGATATTAAGGCGCTCTATAGCTGGCGCATCGTATCTAAGCTGTGATGCCCTTTCCTCTATGGTCATCTGCTCTACTAATTCCCGTGCCCGCTGTTCAGCTTCCTGAGTGGTAATTCTTTTGCTCATTTGCTATCCCCCTCTATGATCTCAATATTTAAAGGTTTAAGAAACAATTATATATGCATAATAATAGATTCATTGTGTGGCTGATTTGTTAGAGAAAATGCTACAACTTCCAAGTTGTCAAAAACCTGGGCACATTTTTTTAGATATATACCACTAATATTTCCACAGCCGATTATTGCGACTTTTACCTTGCTCTTCTAATATCACCTATTAAAACATTTTTCTAAGATTTTCATAGGTTTTTGTACCTTGTTTTTGAGCAATTGCCTTGCCTTCTGCAGCCCATAAAAATCCTCTACGCATGATCTCTGGCAAGGGATCCTTCTCTAAAACATCTGCATGGTGCCCTAAGGCATTGTAGAAGACACGGCCTGCACCCCACCTCTTAGTCCAGATCTGAGGTACATCCACCGGACCATTGGCAGCATGGGGACCATCAACTACAGGGAAACGGGTGGTGGCCAGTACCTCAATAGCTGGATCAACATGGAGATAATACTGCTCTGTCTTTACAGTAAAGTCTTCAATACCTTCAACAATTGGGCTAGAGCCTCTTTTTATGTTTATTACGTGCTCAACCCCATCGCCACCGGGATGGGATACCCAGTTTCCGCCTGTCATAAACTGCCATTGTACACAGTTTCTAAAGGCATCGCACATACCCCCATGACAGCCTGCAAGTCCCACACCTTCTGCTACCGCTTCAACAACAGGCCACATCTGCTGGTCGGTAATCTGGCCCTTTTTTACCCATGCCACTCCCCCTTACTTCATACTTAATCAACTGCCATATCTTCAAATAAGCCTTTTAGTCTGGGATAAATGCTCTTGAATATCCTATATCTTTGATTGTACAGTTCTACAATCTCAGGTTCTGGCTCCACCGTTTCTCTTACCTTTACTAACTTTTGGGCAATTTCTTCCACTGAGCTATATAAACCACAGCCAACTGCTGCCAACATTGCTCCACCAAGAGCAGGTCCTTCTTCCACCTCTAGGATGTCTACCTTCAAGTTAAGGACATTGGCTAAAATCCTCCTCCACAGAGGGCTCTTGGCTCCCCCTCCACACATTTTGGTGCGCTCTACTTCTATACCCAGGGACTTTGCTATCTCATAGGAATCCCTTATGGCAAATGCTACCCCTTCCATCATTGCTAGAGTCATATCCTCTCTGGTCGTCTCCATGGTCATGCCAACAAAAGCCCCTCTGGCATTGGGATCATTGTGAGGAGAACGCTCGCCCATGAGATAAGGAAGGAAGTACACCTGGTTTTTGCCCAAATTTTTGATGTTTTTCTGCTCTCCAGCAAAGTCAGTGGTCTTTAATATATCCTCCATCCACCATTTATTGCAGGATGCCGCACTTAGAACAACCCCCATGAGATGATAGTTGCCATCGGCATGGGCAAAGGAATGGAGAGCATTATTTTTATCCACTCCAAACCTGCGACTGGATATAAAGATAGTTCCAGAAGTGCCAAGGGAAACATTGCACTTGCCTTCTCCAACAGTTCCGGTTCCAACAGCAGCCGCTGCGTTATCTCCAGCCCCTGCTACAACCTTTACATCCTTTCTAAGGCCTAACTCCTCAGCTACCTCTTCCTTTATGGTTCCCACAACCTCATAGCTTTCGTATACGGTGGGAAGCTGCTCTTCAGTAACGCCGCAGATCTCCATCATCTCTTTTGACCAGCACTTATTCTTCACGTCGTAAAGTAAAGTACCTGATGCATCGGAAGGGTCTGTACAATGCACCCCAGTGAGCCTATAGGCAATATAGTCCTTTGGCAACATGATTTTGGATATACGGTTAAAGTTTTCTGGCTCGTGCTTTTTCATCCATAATATCTTTGGTGCAGTAAACCCTGCAAAAGCAATGTTAGCTGTATACTGGGATAATTTATCCTTGCCAATCTCCTCATTTAAATATTCCGTCTCTGCAGCAGTTCTGCCATCATTCCAGAGTATGGTTGGACGGATAACTCTATCCTCCTGATCCAAAACTACAAGGCCATGCATTTGACCCCCAAACCCTATACCTGCAACTTTCTCCTTGTCTATATCCCACAATAGCTCTTTTAGCCCGTCCTTTGTCTGCTCATACCAATCCTCAGGATTTTGTTCTGACCAACCTGTCCTAGGAAAGCTAATAGGGTACTCCCTGGACACAGTTTTTTTGATTGTTCCATCCTGGTACATCAGCAGTAACTTAACTGCTGATGTACCAATATCTATTCCAATAAAATACATACAATCCCCCCACCATACGGTATATATTGGGTCTCTTGTGCAATTAGCCAAAGAGAATACTGTTTATAATGCTCTCTAAATACTCTTGTCTTCCAGAGCCAGGAAGTTCTGGAGCGCCTAATTTTTCTGCATACTCTGCTAGTTCAACTAAGTTTGTCTCGCCTTTGACTATTTTTGCTCCAATACCGCTCTTAAAGCTTGCGTACCTCTCTTCTACAAACTTATCAATTCTACCGTCTTCTATAATGGCAGCAGCCTTAATAAGCCCTAAAGCAAAGGTGTCCATTCCTAGAATAAATCCATAGAACATATCCTCTGGTGTATAGCTTGCACGACGGTTCTTGGCGTCAAAGTTGAGTCCTCCATTTTTAAGTCCTCCAGCTTTAAGCACCTCGTACATACACATGGTAGCTTCATATACATCGAAGGGGAACTGATCTGTATCCCAGCCCAAGAGTAAATCTCCCTGGTTAGCGTCGATGCTGCCTAGCATACCATGTATAGCACTAACTCGAAGCTCATGCTGGAAAGTATGTCCTGCGAGTGTAGCATGATTTGCTTCAATATTGAGTTTAAAGTCCTTATCTAGGCCATATTCCTTTAGGAAAGCAATAGCCGAGGCTGCATCAAAATCATATTGATGTTTAGTTGGCTCTTTTGGCTTTGGTTCAATGTAGAAATCTCCATCAAAGCCAATGCTGCGGCCATAGTCTACTGCCATCTTCATCAGCCTTGCTATATTATCCAGCTCAAATTTCATGTCGGTGTTTAGTAAGGTCTCGTAACCTTCCCTTCCACCCCAGAAAACATAGCCTTTTCCACCTAATTTTACTGTTATATCTAGGGCTTTTTTAACCTGGGCAGCAGCAAAGCAATAAACATCTGCTGAATTGGTGCTTCCAGCCCCATTCATATATATTGGATTAGTGAACAGGTTTGCAGTACCCCAAAGAAGCTTTTTACCAGTAGCATCCATTTTTTCTTTGATATAATCGGTGATCTCATCTAAACGTGCATTGGTTTCAGCTATTGTTTCACCTTCGGGTACTAAATCCACGTCATGGAAACAGAAATACTCTATGCCCAATTTATCCATAAATTCAAAACCTGCATCAACCTTGGCCTTTGCATGCTCCATAGTACCAACTTCTGCACCAAAGCTTTTATCTGCGGTACCTACTCCAAACATATCAGTACCTGTTGCACATAGAGTGTGCCACCATGCCATAGAAAAACGGAGATGCTCTTTCATAGGTTTGCCCATAATCACTCTGTCAGCATCATAGAACTTAAATGCCAAGGGATTGTCACTGGATGGTCCTTCGTATTTTATCTTGGGAATATTTTTGAAAAATTCAGCCATTGTTTATCCTCCTTCTTTTTAATGAATTTTTATGGTTTCTCATACCATATTAACCTCAAGTTTTATTTATATACATGGCTATTGTTAGATGAGTACCTTTGCTGATTTAATTACAATAGCCATTATGTTCATATAATGATAATATATGTGGTATTCTTGCTTCATAGATCTTTTATACAACTAAATTGTATACTATAAACAAATATAAATCTGTTCATTGATTGCCTATTACTTATCAAATATTGCTATTTCCTTATCTACGCCTTCTTTTCCTATACTCGGTAGGTGTACAGCCTTTGCTTTTTTTAAACACTCTATTGAAGGTTTGTATGCTATTAAAACCAGACATGTATGCTATTTCCGTTACTGGCATATCCACATCCAATAGATATTCCTCAGCTTTTTTCACTCTAACTGAATTTAAGTACTCATTAAATGTCATACCCGTTGCATCTTTAAAAAAACGCGTAAAATGATAGGGACTATAATTTGCTATGTTTGCCACTTCTTCAAGGGTGAGTTTTTTATCATAATTTGAGTCTATGTAAGCAAAAACTCTGTCTAATCTCTTTAGGCGGCTAATCTGACGATTTCTCTCTCGGGAAGAGAAAGACTGCATGGGCACTTGTCTGAGCATTATAACCGCAAGATCTAATAGTCTTGCCTTTAAAGCCATTTGATAGCCTTCTTTCTTCTCTTTATGCTCCTGTATCATGGCTAATATTTGCTCTTCTATGGCACCATGAGCCTCACAGTCAATATTTGTGTTTGACTTCTTGGGATATTCTAGCAGTGGCCTTACAAATTGAACATCCCTGATAATTGATGAAAAAGAGCCAAATAAGGATAAGCCAAACTGAATTATCACCGATTGATTATATTCAACAGGGGAAATAAAATGATGTACATTTCCACGGCCTATGAGTAATATATCTCTAGGACCTAATAGATAGGTTTCATTATTATGTCCTACTTGCATATTGCCCTCAACCATATAAACAATCTCAATTTCTTCATGCCAATGGGGAGGAAATTCTAAATTATCAGAAAATCCAAGATGAAAAGGAAAGTCAGGCTCCAATAAATTCTTCTGATGTATTGCCACCACAATAAACACCGCCTATTAATATGAGGGTTTTCTAAATTGCTACATATTGCCTATATATTGATTATATACTGACTACAGAATTAGTTGCAAGCCAATCATTAGATTAAAACTTAGGCCTATCCCTTTTAGGATATGCCTGATTTGTCTAGACACCTGTAATATTTATAATTGAAAGGCTTGACAAAGAAGAATAAAAACCTTGGCCTAGGGGATTGATAGCTTCCCTAGACCAAGGATCTAATATTAGCAGAAACTAGTTTTTGTCTAACAAGTCACCGCGAATCAAAGCCTCTAAATCATCCAACATCTTGTGTACTGGCATCCCTATTTACGATAAACTCGGCCTTACCGCTTCTAAATACAGCATAAAAGTCTTTATCATAGGGAACATAGTTGATATGCACTTCCCTATTGGAACCTTTATTTAGATAGAAGGTGGTTTTAACCTCAGGATTTTCCTCCAGATCCTTGCTGTATTCCGCATCTACCAAAATACCAATAATGCTCTGGTAGGCTTTCTTAAAGGCCTTTTCTTCTACTTCCTCGCCATTAGCCTTATAGGTGGTTATAACCTCGTCCTCTTCATCCTCATCTTCAGCCTCTTTAGTCTCCCGAGTTAAAGTAAGAGTATAGGACTTGCCCAAGCCCTCTATTTCTATTTTATCCACGTACTCAATGTTTACGATATAGGCAAACTTCTCTACTAGCTTAAAGGGTTTTACATCTACAAAATCTATATTGCTTTTCTTCATACCATAGACAGAATCTGAATCCGGGGTCTTAAAGTAAATCTTATCCTCATCATATTCATCTCCAAAGATGAGATGAAGGGTATTCTCTTCATCCTTCATGACAAATTCTAAAGAAGGATCATCTAATCCATACTTAGACAGATCCTGAGCTCCATCCTCTATAAACTCTTCTATAGTAAATACCTTCATTCCGTTTAAAAGCTCTTCGAATGCAGTTCCATCTACACCCATGGGTTCATTATAGGGCTGTGTCATTCGCCATAATCCAAGGCCAAACTCTGCCTCTTCTTGGGACTGTTCATCGTTTATCTTAATCTCTATGGGCTTACCATCCTTTTTATCTATCAAAAAGTAAGTTAGCTCCATAGTATCTACCTCAGGCAGGCTCTTATCCCTTACATCTGATAAAGTATACAAAAGATGTTCTCCGTGATTGCCCCATACTTCAAATACCCTAGGATCTCCTTCTACCATTAGATAATAGGTATTGCCTGCTGGGGTCTTATTCCCTAAATAAAGTACCTTCTCCGAACCATCCTCCAGTGTAGCCTTACCTACAGCCTGAGGTTCATCTAATCCATAGGGTGACAAATCTTCAGGTGTTTCCTCTTCAATAACCCTTTCGGCTCTCAGGTTAGAAAAGGTATAGGCTAGATCGTCTACATTCAACTGCTTTAATTCAACCTCATAGGGATACTCTACTTCCCACATGGATTTCTTTACCTTCTGTTTCTCGCCGTCCTTTTCCTCTTCTACTTCCTTTTCTACCCTATAGAAGGTAAGTTCACCGTTTACAGATTTAATCTCCATCTTTACAATCTCATTTTTGTCAAAATGAAATATGGTAATTTGTTCGTTATCTAAGTCTTCAATACTATTGTCAGGTCTGTTGGCAAGGTAAATATATGACCCTGCCAATAGACCCAATATCACCACTAAGAGAATAATTTTTCTGGACTTCTTCATAGATGTCTCCTCCTCAACCACATTACAAATCCTGAACCTAAAATAACTAATGGAATGAGGATTACAGCAACACCAGCAATGACCAATTTCTGGAATGCATTTATCCTTAGATAACTGCTAGTTAAGCTCTTAGGTCTTATAGATATAGTTTCCTGCTCATCTTGTAGCCAGTTAAAGGAGTTAAGAATAAAGTCGTAGTTTCCTATGGTAGCAAATTGTGAATTTAGAAGTTCTGCATCCCCTACTACCACCAATTTGGTCTCTTTATGTTCGGCTTCTTTTTCATCCCATTCTTTATCTACAACGGCTACTGCAATGTTGAAGGGACCGTCTAAATCTCCCTCTTCTTTTTCAAAGGAGGTAGAAGACATGTCTGTTCTTCCCCAAGCATCATCACTAGTTACTAATAAGGGTTCTATTTCGATACTTCTTTTCTTTTCCTCTAATATCTCTACTCCCTGAGCTCCCACTGCCAGCACCTGCATCTTGTTGCTTCTCATAGGTGTAATAATGGCATGGCTTTCCAGTTTTGGTACTATCCAAGCAGGATTTTGGAAGTAGTAGTTTCTATCTCCTTCTAATACCAAAGCTTTGTTTAAGCCTACTCCGTAACTCTTTAGTATGCTCTCAAAGTTTGGCATCTCATTTTCTGTTATGTCCATCAAGAATATAGCTCTACCCTGATTTTTTAGGAACTCCCTGATCTTTTCTTCCTCTTCAGGGGTAATATCTCTTTGGGGAGCTACAACCATCAAAACCGTTGCATCCGATGGCACGCTCTCCTCGGTTAGAAGGGATAGGGTTTTTACCTCATAGTTTTCTAGTTCCAGCTGCTGTCTAAGCTGTACAGGCAAAGCCTGCTCCATATGCCCTTCTAAAGTATAGATAACAGGCAACTTATCTGCAGTTACATATTGAATGGCGTTGGTAACTCTTTGCTCCAAGGCCAAGGATTCTGTACGAGTGTTACCATATTGGTCATATCTTACGTTAAAGAGATCAAAGTAGTCAATTATCTTAAATCTTTCATCACTTTCTACTATATAACTACCTTCTTTGAGACTTTCTCCATCCTTGGTATATTTGTTTGCAAAGGTAGGATTTTTAACAGGATCAATATAGGTGATAGAGATATTTTTGTTAAGCCTTCTGTATTTTTGCAATATCTCATCAAATACAGGGTTTTCTCTACCTGTTTCATAAAGCCCAATGATCCGGATCTCTTGATCCAAGTTTTCTAGTACCTTCTCAGTCTGATCTGATAGGGAAAACAATTGATTTTCAGTAAGGTCTATCTTAAACGGAATTTGGTCTACCAACAGGTTTACAACCACTAAAATAGCTAGCACAAATGCCGTAAGCAAGGTAGCATATCCGCCATACTTAAACTTTTTATCTTTAAAAGAATCCAATATCTTTAATCTTCTTGTTTTTCTATCTGCTTTTTTCACCCAAATTCCCCCCTAACTCCATCGTCTTTTTTCTATTACCCTTATTGTCAAGAAATTAAAGGCTGCTGCAAAGGTAATATAATATACTATAGGACTCAAGCTTAAAACACCCATCTGAAACTCTTCATAGCGTTTTAATAGTGAAAACCATTCAAATACCCTTACAATAAATCCATCAAAGAAATATTTATCAGCTAAGAAGTAAGCGGCAACTATGATAGCTGCGCCAACTAGGGTGATAGCAATTCCTACATAGATATTCCTGGTGTTATAGTAAACAAATGCTCCGGCTGCCAAAGCTAAAATAGCGGCAAAAATTATACCAGAAGCACGGTCTGTGGGAAGTCCTTGGGCTACCCAGTCAATAATCCACACGAACAACAATGCACTAAAGGTTATTACTGCTGCTATAACCTGATTATCTGTTAAAGAGGATACAAACAAGCCTATGGCTATAAAGCAGGATCCCAATAGCAAAAACCCTATATATGCTCCTACTATCTCCCAAACAGCTATATTACCAAAGAAAGACATGATAATAGGATATAAACAAGTAACTAACAAGGTAAGCACAAATACCGTTACTGCAGCAAAATATTTACCCAGCACTATTCCTGATATACTAAGAGGACTTGTATATAAAAGCTGATCGGTCCTTAGTCTTTTATCATCAGGCATAAGGCGCATGGTTAGTATAGGCACTACTATCAGGAAAATAAATGTAATATTCCCTAGCACTACAGTGTAGTTAGGGCTAGCGCCGAATATATTGGTCATGGCATAAAAGAATCCTGATATCAAAAGAAAAAATCCCATAAATATAAAGCCTGTAGATGAAGTAAAATAAGCTCTTAGTTCACGTTTGTATACTGCTAACATATTAGGACACCTCCCCATTTTCCTGAGTAGTTACCTGTAGGAAGATTTCCTCCAAGGTAAGGTCCATGGATTTCATTTGAAGTATAGGATATCCTGCACGGCTTAGGGCATTAAAGATGGGTTTGCGCACATCTATATCCTTCTCAGCCTCTACATAGACATCGATGGTGTCCGGCTCCTTAACCCCTTGAGCTTCAACATATTTAATACCGGCCACATCCCGTAAAACCTTTACCACCTGTTTTTCCGGTGCAGCGACTCTTAGGGCTAATTTACTGCTCTCTCCCAGCCTTCTGGATAAGTTTTCTGGGGTGTCACTGGCCACTATCTTACCCTTATTTATAATAATCACTCTTTCGCATACTGCACTAACCTCTGGCAATATGTGAGAGCTTAGTATAACGGTGTGCTTTTTACCGAGATCTTTTATAAGATTTCTAATCTCAATTATCTGTTTTGGGTCTAGACCTACAGTGGGCTCGTCCAGAATAAGAACTTGTGGATTTCCAACTAGTGCCTGAGCCAGCCCTACCCTCTGCTTATATCCTTTAGACAGGTTTTTGATAAGGCGGTTTTGTACATCGGTTATCTTAACCAGTTCCATAATCCTTTCCATATCCTGCTTTTTGGTCTTCTTATCGGCTTTTTTAATTTCAAATACAAAGTTGAGATATTCCTTAACCGTCATGTCTACATATAATGGTGGAAACTCTGGTAAATACCCGATGCGCTTTTTCACTTCCTCGGGCTGATCTAAAATATCGTATCCATCCACTGTGACGGTACCTTCGGTGGCAGAAATATAGCCTGTGATCATGTTCATGGTAGTTGATTTCCCTGCTCCGTTAGGGCCAAGAAAACCTACCACTTCACCTTCTTCTACGGTGAAGTTTAAATTATCTACGGCTACATGCTGTCCAAACCGTTTGGTCAGATTTTGAATCTTTATCAATTCTTCTCCCCCCGTTTCTACATTTAAAGAACATTAAATATCCATAATTATATCATCACTTTAATCATTATAGCAAAGTATTTTAAAGAAAATGTGAATAAAGTGTTAACATTACTCAAGGCAATTTAATGACATATTCTTAACTAACTTGAAGAAAATTAAAGTTTATGCCAGATCTCTCAGCAAAATTAGCCAAAATCGCCATGTATCAGTGACTATTGTGCTCAGCAAAATATAAAAGGCTTGAATCAACATTGATTCAAGCCTTTTTACAGCCTTACGCTATTTCTTATTTTCCATCATATGCTTTTCTATAGATTCCCTCTAGCTCCTTAACTAAAGGCATCCTGGGGTTGGCAGTGGTGCACTGATCTTCAAAGGCCTGGTCAGCCAGTTTGGCCACCTTGGCTTCAAAGACATCCCTAGGTACACCGCATTCTGCTATAGTAGCAGGACAGTCTAGCTCTTTCATTAGATCCCTAACTGCTTTTACGAGGCTAACCACCCCTTCCTCAGTAGTAGAAGCGGGAAGGCCTAAATACCTTGCAATCTCTGCATATTTCTTATCGGCTATATAGTAGGCATATTTGGGGAAAGAGGTAAACTTAGTGGGCTTCTGTGCGTTATATTCAATTACATAGGGCAATAGTATAGCATTGGCCCTACCATGGGGAATATTAAACTCTCCACCTAGTTTATGGGCTAAGCTGTGGTTTATTCCCAAGAAAGCGTTAGTAAAGGCCATACCTGCAATGCAGGAAGCATTATGCATCTTTTCCCTAGCTACCTTATCAGATCCATTTTTGTATGCTCTAGGCAGATATTCAAATACCAACTGAATTGCCTTTATGGCTAGA
>Ga0209537_1003874_pt1 | contig 13259 bp, 10 predicted proteins | sample BioPla4DNA1_FD_187698 | JGI IMG/M metagenome (GOLD analysis project Ga0209537, IMG submission 187698) | Biogas fermentation microbial communities from Germany - Plant 4 DNA1 (SPAdes) (version 2) | ecosystem: Engineered > Bioreactor > Anaerobic > Digestate | place: Bielefeld, North...
AAGGAGCAAAACAAACCAAAAGAAACTTAGGGTTGCACAGGCTATACCCAACCGTCAAGAAACAGCTTCCGCGAAAAGAGTAAGCCCTATTTTATATAATCTTATATTACTCCAGCACGGGCAAAAATATCATCCTCCGCTAAAAATCCAATCCGGGCAGCTTCAGTTTACCCTTGTCCTTGCCCAACTCCGCTTCAAACTTCTTCTTCAATGCTTCAAAATCCTGATTTTGCAGTTTCATTTTCTCTTGCAGTCCTTGAAGTTTTGCCTCCATTTCGCGCCGGTTTTGATTAAGTTTCCCGTTGAGTTCTGCCTGTTTTGCCCGGAGCTTTGCCTCCACCCGGGCCCGGAGGGCTGTCACAAACTCCTCCAGCTTACGGCCGATAACAGCTTTAATGCGCTCCCGAACCACATCATCCAGGTTGGAGTGCAACTCCATTGACAGTTCCTTGCCGACACCACGCAACCTGTAGTTAAGAGAAATTAAATCCAGCTCAGCCAAGGCTTCCCGGACAATCTCCTGGATCAAATCTTCCGGCTCGGGGCGGCCTTGATAGTCACCCACCAGGTTCCGCCCGTCCACAGTTACGTCCAGTAGAAAACTGTCGGGATCCAGCGTAAGCTCAGCCCGCACCTCCGCCGACTGCACCCTGACGGCCGCAGGCAGGTACTTATTGTCCTTGGGCAGCGGCAGTTCCGGTACAGAAAAACCACTCAACCTGGCCCGGAAATAATCTTGATAATCCGGGCGGGTCCGGTCAATCCGGCCGTCCGCATCCAAACGACCAATATTCTCTGCTGCGGCATTTACTGCCAGAAACAGCGGTTTACCATAGATCACCGGTTCACTGGTGATCCCTTCAACGGTGGCCCGGGCGGCAAAGCCCTCCAACTTGGTGCCTTCATTGCCCCGACCGGAAACGAAGATCCGTTTGATCAACAACCGGGGGTAGGTCTTCCTGCCCGGGAAGATGATATCCTGCCCACCCCGGACATGCTTCGCTTTGGGGGGATTAACCACCTTCACCGGCGCCATTGCTTGCAGTTCGTCCACGAGGTTCAGGATCACGACGGACTGATTTAAAAGCTCTTTGCCCAGCAAGGCTTCGGTAATATCCATCTGTGTGGGGTTGGGAACGTTGGCCATCTTCATGATCTTCTGGTAATCCCCTTCCGCCACGTCCTTCAGCGTGTCAATGGCGGACCGGACACCCTCCACGTCTTCCCGGAAGCCGTCCCCCACGGACCGCACCGTCTGCTCCATTTCTTTCAGTAATGCGCTTAGCGACTTGATCGTCTCCAGCTTCTCCATGATCACCAGGGGATTCTTCGTATCGCCCGACTTAAGCGCCTTTAACTTCTCTTCATTTGCCTTCAGAGTCTCCTTGAGCTTGTCCAACTCCGCCCCGGAGGCTTCCCACCGGGTCTTCAAGGCTTTAAGACGGGATTCCACATCAACCGCAGACAGATCCAAATCAAACGAGTAGTTCTGCAACAGCTTGTCCACATCAAATTGACCTGACATATCACCGACTTTGAGCACAGGCATTGCCGCTATGCTTTTTTGCAGTTGGGCTTGGGCTTTACCAAAAGGACCGGGCAATAAAGGCCGGTTCAGTTTGCCATCGGTTTTTCTTTTGGTATTAATCATCAGTTCTTCCACGGCAATCTCTTCGATAACCGTCTTCCCGTAAAGCAGCGGCTCAGGTTCCATTTTAAACCGGATATTCTTGGCCTGAATTATGTTTCGCCAGGTATTATTGGGGTTGGCGATCTGCAGGTCCCCAATGCTAATGCTCAATTGAAACAGATTGAGACTCACCCGGCTGATATCCACCTGCGCCCCGGTCACCGTCTCCATGGCATTCTCCAGACTCCATTTGAGAATAAAACCGCCGAAACAGGTCACAACAACCCAAACCAGGACCACCAATCCGGCGAGGATATACAGGGCTTTCCAACGCATTGCCTCTCCCCCCTTACTGGAACCGGAGCTTGCTTAGATTTTGGATCAACGTACTGCCTTTAATCACCTTCATCACGTGCCACCGTTCCACCTTCTCCGCCCAGTGGGCCCGGTAGTACAGAACCAACCGTTTAAAACCGAAATAGATGGGGAGAAACATTACCAGCGAAGTGACCAGGCTGCCCATGACCACCGTGTTGTTAAAACGGGTCAGGGGTGCAATGGGCATATTATATAGGGCCGTCCAGAGGGGAATCAGTCCTTTGATCTGCGTTAGCAGATAGTAACCCAGTTCATGAAAGAGCGGATCCAAGAAAAAAGCAAAGGCGCTAAAAAGCGCAACACCAAAGAATGCGGCCGGAATATTCACATTTAACAACAGAATCAGGCAAAAAACAACGATGCTCTGGATGGTCATGCCGGGCATCAACCCGATCATTGCCCCCAGGGCAAACCCTGCCGCTATGTGCCGTGGCTCCTTACCGGAATGGAGTATCTTCACGAGTTTCGCCACCAGATTCACAAATAACATTGTTTTCCTCCTTTATCCGTTCTTTGGGTGAAATATTCGTGGGGAAACTCTTATTTCCTTTAAGATCATTTAATGGCTTTATGTAAAAACAACCGCCTGCAGGGGCGGTTGTTTTTACAAAGAGTAATCAAAAGAGTAATCATGTCAAGAACATCAAGGATGCTCACGCCGGGCCCGGAGGATCAGGTCGACCAAATCCTGCCCGCCGCTGGCATTGTTCTCATTGGCGTTATGCGAACTCTGGACGGCTACGACATAGGGCATGCCGCCCCACCAGCCAAAAAACGGTCCCCCAGATTGGCCCGGCCAGACATCGCCCCGGTGTGACATAGCTTCATGGGAATCCGCCTGCCACCAGGAACCATCCAAGGCTATTCCCCCTTGAAATGTAGGCCGGTTCCCACTGGTCAGGTCACCCGGATATCCGATGTGTGACCAATATGCTCCGCCGTCCCAGGCATCAGTGTAACCTTTGGCGCCCATCCAACCGGTCCAATTGCCGATATACCGGTCCAAGACGCACACGACATAGTCATACATACCTTCTACCCAATCAATGGTGGGGCCAGTAACCTTCATTTTGTAATAGATCCACACCGCCCAGGCATCACCAAATGGGGCACTCGGCGCGAAATAGGCCGGCCGGAAACGGAGCCAACCGGCGGAACCGTCACTGTTCCATTGCACACAATGGCTGGCGGTGAGCAGATGCCGCGGTCCAACCATGACACCGCTTGCCTGGCTCAATGGTGAATCCACCCGCCCGCAAGTACACCAAGGATAGCTGGTATCAGAGAAGACCATCCGGTTGTCCGGCGGGAAAACGGTTGTCGCCGGGTTTCCACGCTGCCAATCTTCCTTCTGCATGACCGACCGGAAAAAAGGCGGAACCCTTAATTGTTCGGGAAGGGTCGGCAAGACCGGTTGAAAATCCAGGTGATCCGGGAGAAGAGCATCTGTCTCCAAGGCTTTGTTAAACCGCTCCGATTTGTTGCCCAGACTGTCGATGCCAATTGATTTAATATCCGGAGGAAAGACGTGTTTCCCAACAGCAAAGTTTTCCAATCTAAGCTTAACTCGATTGTCCCTCTCCAACACAGCCTCCAAACGGCTCCCTGGCAAGACAGACAGATTTAAGTTCAGTTCTAATGCCGCTTTTTCCAAAGGCTTGATCGCTTTTCGCGGTTTGATTTGATCCGGTATGTCTTTGTACAAAATGGGTTTGGGTTGATCGGCAAAGGCTAGATTCTTCTCCAGTGTAATTCTCACTAAGGCCACCATCCTTTTTAAAAGTATTGGGGCTAAGAATCTCCGGCGTATTCGCCATCCCACCTCCTTAAATTCAAATCTCCGGAGTTGGAAGCCTATTCTGCCGATGTAATTTTGGTAATTTATATATATTTTTGTATATTTACTTCTTTGTAACGTTTCTTATTCCTTCTTTTCGACCTGTCTTTATAAAAATTGTTTTGACTTAACAACGAAACTTTCTATCCCGGATAACACCGGCCAAGTACTTAACCGTACGCAAAATGAAGGGGTAAAGGGCAAAAAAATATAAAAAAAACAGGTGGTTTTCCCATCAACCACCCGTTTCGTAATTAATCCAATGTCTCCAGCACAAATTGCTTATCAGAACCGCAGATCCCGCTCACCGCCACGAATCCGCTCCAGATAAGCCAGGGCCCTGGCCCGCTGCTTCTCGTTGGGAATGGTCTGGATCTGTTCATCGATCAGCCGGCGTCCCATCGCTCGCAGCTCTTCATCACCATAGTCCTGGAGGTACTCCTCAAAGGTCAACAGCGCATTAGGCAAGCAGAAGTTGGCGATCTGCCCGGACTTCGCAAACTGCATGAACCGGTCGCCGGTCCTGCCCTCCCGGTAACAGGCCGTACAGTAGCTCGGCAGGTAGCCGTCGCGCACCAAGCCTTTGATTACTTCGATGGGCGGGCGGTGGTCGGCAAGGAAAAACTGGGGCTTTTCGTCAACGCCCTTCTCCTCTTCCTCCTTCTTTTGCTTGGCATAGCCGCCAACGCCCACACAAGAGCCCGCGCTCATCTGCGAGATGCCGATATCCAACAGTTCCTTACGGAACTCCGGCGTCTCCCTGGTTGATAGGATCAGACCCGTATAGGGAACCGCCAGGCGGATCACTGCCACCACCTTCTTAAAGTCCCGGTCATTGACCAAATAAGGGAAGCTGCTGTAGTCAACGCCCTCCGCCGGCAACAGCCTGGGGAAGGAGATGGTATGGGGCCCTACCCCGTGTACTGCCTCCAAATGCTCGACATGCATCAGCAAAGCCACAGTCTCATAGTGGTAGTCATACAAACCGTACAAGGGTCCGATACCCACATCGTCAATGCCTGCCTGCATCGCCCGGTCGATGGCTTCGGTATGCCATTCGTAATTTTTCTTTGGACCGTTGTGCATCTCAAGATAGGTGGGTTTGTGGTAGGTCTCCTGGAAAAGGATGTAGGTACCAATGCCAGCTTCCTTCAGTTTGCGGTAATTCTCCACCGTTGTCGCAGCAATATCCACATTTACCCTGCGGATGGCGCCATTTTCGAACTTCTCGTTGTAAATGGTCTTAATGCACTCCAGGATATATTCGATGGGGCATTTTTCGTCGTCCTCCCCCGCCTCCAGCAGGAGCCGTTTGTGGCCCATGGCCTCCAAGGCCCGGACCTCCTCCCGCACCTCCTCCTGGGTCAACTGGCGCCGGGCTATCTGGTTAGCGCACCGGTAACCGCAATACTTACAGTTATTCACGCAGTAGTTCGACAGATACAACGGTGCAAACAGGACAATTCGCTTGCCGTAAATCTTCTCCTTAACCTCCCGGGCAAGCTTAAACATGCGCTCCAGCGTTTCCTCATCATCCACCTCAAGCAGGACCGCGGCTTCCCGATGGGTCAAGCCCTTATACTCCCTGGCTTTAGCCAAAATCCGATCAATCTCCGCTTTGTCCCTCACCAACTTTTTCGCTTGTTCCAGCGTATCCACGACTTCCTCATGGGCGATGAACTCATTGGCATCCAAAGACTTAACGTTATACATCTTTCTCCCCCTTCCCGGAATAAATTAATAGCCAACTTCAGCAAAAAGAAAAGTCTACCATGACTGCCGCTCCGTACAACAACCGCCGCCGTTTGCCGGCGATTTACGGTTTACCCTGTTTAAGCTCAGCCGGAAAAGGCTTGGAGTAAGCGGTCTTGGTTATGACATTGGGCAGCATCCCGAGTTTTCCTGACAAGGCGCTAATCACGTCGTTGGGTGCATCCACCACAACGCAAATAATGGAGACGCCGCGTTTTTGGTAAGGCAGTCCCAAACGGCCAATGATATAACTGCTGTATTCATGGAGAATACCGTTGAGTTTCTCCACGCTGTCAGGGTTTTCCACAATGATGCTGACAACCCCAATTCTCGACTCCATAATCCCACCTCCGCAGGGAAATTAAAAAATCCTTGCGTAAAGGCGCAAGGATTTGACAGCAAACTCAACCGCCACCGCCGGTGGCTATTTCTCCTCTTGCCTTCACAATCGGGTCAAGCCCTCTTGTCTCAGGACAATGATCTTGTCAAGCAACCGCGCCTCGCTTTCAGGAAAAACCTTACAGCTCGTCGCTACATTTAATTATACTGCAAAAAATGGAAAGAGTAAAGGGTAAACTCGTGGTTTGTGTCTCGCCACTCGTAGTTCGGGATGAAAAAAAGAAAAGTGTATGGAGTAAAGGGGAGAGTAGAAAGGACAATAAAGAGCGCAAAGGCTTGCCAATTAACCGAGCAACGAATGGCGAACGGCAAGCCACGATTCTATCCTTTTCTTTTTTCCTTTTACACTTTTTACTTTAAAAAAAATAAACTGCCTTTCGGCAGTTTTTTCGTTTAGTTTGGTGGACCTGAGGGGATTCGAACCCCTGACCTCTGCGATGCGAACGCAGCGCTCTCCCAACTGAGCCACAGGCCCATAATTTTTTCGTTAACCATAGGACTGAGCCACTTATGTATTATAACATGGGGTTTTCACTTTGCCAAGACCCATGTTGCGCCATTCCCGGAAGCAAGCGGATGGGCCCCGGCCGGGGTGGTACTAGTTACTCCTTACGCAGTATAATGAGATTTTGGTGTTGAATGTTGGGGATAAAGCAGCGTTTTACGGCATAAGGCCGCAAGGGCCGTTGAGTGGCTTGGTTCCACCAGATCCGGGTTCCTTTCCACCGAAAACCCACCCTTTGCATGACTTCGGCCACCCGGACCCCCAGGGGCAGATACTCCCCCTTCTGGTAGCGGTCACCGATGAGCATGACCAAGTAGCGTCCCTTCGGCAACAACCGGTAGGCTTCCCGGCCAAACCGTTCCATCAAAACATAATATTCGGCAAAATCCTGGGCATTGCCAAAGTCCTCCCGGGCTTTGGGGTTGAACATGGCAAAGTTCGTCTCCTTCTTGAAGCCAACCCGGTGTTTGCAACCATAGGGCGGGTCCGTGATGATGGCCGCAAAGTGGCCGGCCGGGAAGCGGGCCAGCAATTCCAAGCAATCTCCGGTCAACATCGGCGCTGTAATGGGACGACCCGCTCCTCCGCGCACCGGCCCCTGCTCCCCCAGGCTAAACTCCCCTTGAATCCTGCGGTATACCGCCACCCAAGCCGGGTTCAATTCAATCCCCACGGCCCGACGCCCGGCCATTTGCGCACCGAGCAAAGTGCCGCCAACTCCGGCAAAGGGATCCAGGACCAACTCGCCTTTTTTGGTAAAAAAAGAAACAATCTCCGCCATTAGTCCCGGAGGTTTCATGGCGCCATGAACCTTGCGCAAGGCATGGGTGGGATCCGGCGGATAGTTGGTGGGATAAAGCGTGCCGGTCCAATAGAGCCATTCCGATCCGCTCAAGTCATTCAGTTCGTTCTCCACCGGCGGTCCTCCGTCTTCTCCTAATAATCCAACCATCATTGTCTTGTTGCATCCGGACAGAAAAAAGCATGCCGGTTATAGTCTATACCGTTCCCCCCGTCTTATGCCTGAACAGCAAGGCCCACCGGACAACCGATGCCAGCCTTCTTCCCCTCGGCCACAGCACCCATAACGAGGGCACCCAATAACAAAAAACCGCCGAACCCGGCGGTTTTAATCCAAAATAAGCTCCGCTTACAGATTTAACTCCAAAGAGAAACCCCATTCATCATCCACACCGTCCCAGTCCAGCTTGGCGGTGAAACAGTGCAGGTTTCTGCTGAGGACAATAAGTTTTTCGTTCCAGTGCTCGTCATCATCGGACCAATGGTAGGCCCCTTTAAATTCCACGGCCCATTTCTCATTCAGGGGCTGTTTCCACCGGAGGACTGCTTCCTGCGCCCAATCCTCAATGCCGAACTCCCGAAGGTCACCGTCACCGTAAACCCAGCCGTAACCAAAGGTCAGCTTCCCATTGGGGGAATACAAAACCCGTGTCCCATAGATGGTACCGCCATACCGTTCTTGCGCATTGTCCCGGTTCTCATCATGCAGGTCATTGATCCTGCGGCGTTCTTGGGAAAACTCCACTGCCCAACTCCGCTCCTGCTGTTTCCACAAGGTCAAGGTCTCAGTTATCTTCCCAAAGAACTCATCAGAATCATCCCATTCCCTGAACAAAGAGCCCTTCACCGTAAAAGGACCGGATACATAATTCAGCTTTGAGTCCAAGCGTCTTTTGTCGTTCATATAGTTATACTCCATATTCCACAGGTTGTCGGTGGGCGTCTTCCACTCCAAACCACCGCCAAGCAAGCCCCACCTTTCCGTCCCCAAACCAATACCACCATAAACCGACCAGTTGGAGGTAAACGGTACTTTCTTTTCAATAACGGCAAAACCGCCCCGTTCATTGGTAGCGCCTAAGGTAACAAAAGGCCAGGTATCTGGGGAATTCGGATTGAATGCCATGTATGGTATGGGTACTAACGGAATACCATAGACGGATAACCAACCACGCTTTATGATAATGCGCCCTCCTTCAATATGAATGCTACCCGCTTTCAACCGATAACAGGGCCTGATCCGTTCGCAACTGGTCAAATCGCCACCTTTAAGCAACTTGTATTCCGGAGAAAAGTCGATGGTATCCCCGGAGATACGAAAGAGGCCGTCATCACCTTTGAACCGTTTCAGTTCACCGCTCTGGGATGGGACATGGTAGCGAAGGCCTACTCCTTCCACTAAAAAGGTTTTATACTTTACAACAGCCTTCCCGTTCACCAGGATCCAACCGTCATTGGCGTAGACCATCTCATCGGCATGGATCTCCAGGTCGCCGGCTTGGGCGCGGACAATGACATTGCCGGTGGCGACCACCGCCTTGGCCTCCACATCATAATCCATCTGTTCCGCCTCAATGGTGATCCCCGAACTTTCGCCTGCAGATTCCTGCTCTCCCCGGGCGGCGCCGGGTTCAGGGAGGACTTGTCCGGTTTCGGCATTTCCTCCGTTGGCAGCGGTTCCGTCGCCCTGGGCAGACGAAGCATCTTCCGGAGATGTCCGGTCAGTGGCAAGGATGTCTACCTCCCCGCCCAGTCCGGCTGCAGTATCTCCTGTTGCAATAGCTCCGGTCGAAGCGTCCGCCGACGCTTCTGCGCCCGTTTGCTCATCTGTGTCCGCTTTCGCCTCTGCTTCGCCCGTAATCGGTGGTACCCCTTGATTTTCAGTATCAGCAAGTACTGCTTCATCAAGCGCCACAGGATCCTGCGGTGCTCCCGTTTCCATAGGTTCAGTGGCAAATAGGCCGGCAACCGGCCATATCAGTGCAACAAGGACAATTAATAAAACAGAATGTCTCTTCCGGAGCACGCAAATACCTCCTTCTCCACGCTTGATGTTTCGCGTTCTTGGCGGGAAATCCTTCTGTCCAAACCCGGGAGGTGACTGGGGAATTTGGCAATTACTTCATTATCCTTACCTTTGATTCATTTCTTTGCCGGTGGTCCGTTTTTCAAGAGGCTTTGCAACCGCCAGCGCAAGTTCTCAAAGGCAGCTGCCAGTTCTCTGGCCAGGCTAGGCGGTCCATAGCGAGCCCTGTGATATGTACCGGTGATCTCGCGGATGGCTGCTTCCTCCCCCGGTAGCATGGTTTGGAGTTTTTCCGCTGTCTCCTCAGGCGTCTGTTGTCCCCGCCAGGCCAGACCCTTTGCCCGCGCCTCCGTGATCAGATGAAAATACCCCCGGCGGACAACGGCGTTGGATCCCCGCCCCCAGTAATAAACCGGGCGCTCCTTCCCCTGCTGGCCCCCGTCCGGAACAAAAAGACCCGTCCTTTGCTCCCCGGGCTTTTGGAAGAGCCGCCGCCACCAATTTTGCCAAAACCGGCCAAGCGCAGCCAAAATCCCGCATAGACCCATGCCCCTTTGCCTGCCCAGATGATAGAAACAATAACCCAGCAGCACAAAGGGGAAGATGATCATCAATATCCCAACACCGCCAAAGGCCGTCAGGTGTCCCAGAAAATAAAGATAGCTGAAGATCAGCTCAGACCAAGTAAGTTCGGTGGTGACATCCGTCTCGGGTAACTCCGGGCCCGGCGGGCTCAGGATTAGATCGTGATCTACCTGGACCTCGGAAAAGATCAGCTTCGAAACATTTAAGGAGTGGGAGAATTTCGCCGGCAGGGCCCAACTCACCAGCATAAGCACACCAAATACACCAACGAACCACTTTAACCACAGTTTAAAGATATCCTGCGCCCACTCGCAGAACTCCCCAGTCCAAACCGCCTGTCTCATGCAGAGAAAAGCATCAGCGTACAAGATGGCTCCCGCTCCCAAGAGGCCAAAGAGAAACAAGGTGGTCCAGACATCTTGAATCCAACCGGTGCCGGTAAAGGACCGGATAAGGATCACCAGCAAGGCCACACCTGCCAAGGCAGCCATCGTCCCGCGCCAGCGGTCCCATGCCTCCTGCCACCCGCTAAGATCAATCCGGTTGGTATTCTCTTCTCCCTCGGTTTGTACCGCTTGGGGCCGGGAATAGAGCCGGCAAAGGAGCTTTGCCAACCGCTGGGCCAACCCACCGGTGACCGCAGCCACCAGGACCCAGTCATTATGGTTAAAAAACAAGGTCAGCAGCGAAACAAATCCTTGGTCCAGCCACCCCCAGATCCCTAAGGTGATCAGCAGGGTCAGGATGAAGAACAGGAGCCGATAGAACCATTCATACCTATTCCTGTCTACAATGATCAGCAGCACAACATTTACCCAGGCCAAAACCGACAACAGCAGCAACAAGCGCCAGGGATGTTGCAACAGCCGAAAGAACCCCGCACTGGCCAGGAACAGGCCAAAGAACAGTGCAAAGACGGTAATCCGTACAACGGTGCCAGCAGGAAGCGAGGTATTTCTTTGCTGATCAGCAAAAACAGACGGCATCCGTCTCACGCTCCCTTATGACGTTTACTACGGGCACCTTCAGCAATTTCAATTCCGCCTCCGGAATCTCGATATGGTGGGACCTAAGCCAGAGAAAAACCGGGTGATAACCGGAACGCCGCAACCCATGGGCCTTTTCCACCATCGCCCGGGTAATGTTGGGGGTAATAATCACCGGCGAAGCACCCACTGGCAGTCGGCGCGCCTCCGTCAAGAGGACCAATTGGTCTTGGCCCTTCGCCAAGTCTGCTCCGGCCAAATAGGTCAGAATCTTTTCATCCTGGCGTTTGCCAATCTTCGCACTGACGGAAAAAATCCCGCCCGCCGGCGCCGCAATGCTCTTGCCATTGCTGAAAAAGCCAACTTTCTCGCCCCTATTGTATAAATGAACGACCAGAGATGCGGCGCACTCGATGCCCAGTTCTGCCAAGCGAAACCAGTCGGCCGCCGGGTAATCCTCCTCCGCCAGGTTCAAGAAGATCCCGATCTCCGAGTTCAATGTGGTCTCCCAATCCTTGGCTTGCAGCCGTCCGGTCCGGGCCGAACTCGGCCAATGGATCCTCTTCATGCTGTCACCGGGCCTGTATTCACGGCACCCGCGCAGGCGCGCCTGGTCCTCATGGAGCCCGAAGATAATCTTTTGCCGTCCCAATGGCAGGTGGCGCTCGATCCATTCCTCCGCCACCGGCGAGATAGCGGGATAGATAATAATCTGCTCGGTAAATTTAAAATCCCGGCTTTTTTCCGTTATGCCCCAAGCATCCCCATGGGTAAGCCGGACATCGGGCACAGGAAAGATCCCCCGCCTCTGGCCCCGAAAACCCACTTTTAGCTCCTTTTTTTCCCGGGCATCCAGGGCTAAGGCCCACCGTTGGCAAAAGCCCCCGATCCCCTCGGGGAAGGACTGGCGTACTGTACACCAAAACACAGGAAACCCGGTAGGATTCGCCACTTTGAGGGTAAGGAACAAATCATCGCCGACAAAACCCTTACTATGTAGGGTATCCACCTGAACAACGATCTTTTCTCCCACGATCCGGTTGGCCCTACGCACCCAAAGTACGAGCCCAAGCAGGAAATAGAGCATCCGTTGGAAAAGAGGGCCGGGTAAAAACAACACTACCCCCGTAAAGAACAAGATAAGGACAAGACTACGCATGAAATGCCGCCTCGGTTGGCACTGTTGTTCCGGCAATGATCTCATGGATTACTCCGGCTCCATCCCGGCCCTTAACAGCGGCTGCCGCCGAGACAACCACCCGGTGGGCCAAGACATAAGGTGCCAGGAATTTAATGTCTTCCGGAATGACGAACTCCCGCCCCCGGAGCAAGGCCAGAACACGCGCAGCATTGAACAAGGCAATGGCGCCCCGGGGGCTGATGCCCAACTCCAGATCCGGATGGTTCCTTGTCCGGTCAACCAGTTCCAGCAGGTAATTACGGAGGCTTTCCTCCACAAATACCCGCTGTTTGGCTTGGATAAACCCCAAAATATCCTCCGCCTCCACCACCGGCTGAACTTGCGTAATGGGATGCTCCCCCTCCATCCTGGCCAGTATTCTCAGTTCCTCCTCGCGCGTGGGGTAACCCAGGGTAATCCGGAGCAAAAACCGGTCCAGTTGTGCTTCAGGCAAGGGAAAGGTCCCCTCAAACTCTACCGGGTTTTGTGTGGCAATGACCATAAAGGGCCGATCTAATTGCCTGGTCTCCCCGTCCACCGTTACCTGCCGCTCTTCCATGGCCTCCAGCATGGCCGACTGGGTGCGGGGTGTCGCGCGGTTTATCTCATCCATTAAGACAATATTGGTCATAATCGGCCCTGGCCTAAAGGTAAATCTGGCGTTTTGCGGTTCAAAGACCGACAGGCCGGTAATGTCCGATGGTAAAAGGTCAGGCGTACATTGAATCCGGCGAAAGGACAGCCCGAGGGATATAGCCAAAGCCTTGGCAAGCATTGTTTTGCCCACACCGGGAATATCATCCATTAAAACATGCCCCTCACAGCCCAAGGCAACCAAAGCAAGTTCAACCGCGGTTTCTTTTCCGACCAAAACCTTGCTCACATTCTCCACAATCTGCCTTGCCATCTCCTGTGGACTCTTCATCTTTGCCAATCCTCCCCCACCAACAAAAACCTGTTTTTATCTATGATATTGAACAAGGACTGATACACTAATCATACCATAGTACATATGTTTAAAAAATAGACAAAATAGAAAGGGAAAAAATAAAAAGAACACAAAAAAGAAGCTCTAGGCTATGGACCTAAAGCTTCTGGTGAAAAATAGCTCCTGGCAACGACCTACTCTCCCAGCCGGTCGCCCGACAAGTACCATCGGCGCTGAGGGGCTTAACTGCCG
>Ga0209537_1003876_pt1 | contig 13255 bp, 15 predicted proteins | sample BioPla4DNA1_FD_187698 | JGI IMG/M metagenome (GOLD analysis project Ga0209537, IMG submission 187698) | Biogas fermentation microbial communities from Germany - Plant 4 DNA1 (SPAdes) (version 2) | ecosystem: Engineered > Bioreactor > Anaerobic > Digestate | place: Bielefeld, North...
GTATTGAGCCATTCAAATTCCTCCTCTTAGAATTTTGGTTTTTCCACTTCTATTCTAACTGAGGAATTTGTTAATGGCTCCTATATTTTTTAGGAGACCAATTTTACACCATTATACGGACTTAACTTCAAAAACCACCTCCGCCTCTTTCGCTTTTTGATACAATTTTAGAAATGTCTCAGCTGACATTACAACCAAGAAATCTTTTCGATCAGCCCTAAGAAAAAGAAAATCCGTATTAACAAACCATTTATAAATCTGAGAGAAACCATCTTTACGCCGTTTAACCTCTATGCGAAATTTCCCATCCAGCATTACGTCAGGATCACCCGAAGAAGATTCTCCTGCCTGAAGCGGTGCCGTCCGTCTTGCCTCGAACCCCGCTTCTTTCAGAAGCTTCACAACCTCACGCTCGCCACGCTTGCCCTTCTCCCTCTCCTTTTTAGCCATACGCTCTTCCTCCTTTTTTAATATTTTAAAAGTTTACAACTTCGTCTTCGTCGCTAAGTTCGTATAAGCTTATATTTTCGGTAATATACTCATCTATAGTCTCTTTCGCTCCTATTTCAACATCGAAAAATTGTTCTTCTTTCTCATTCAGATCTGTAACTTTAGAAACCTCAGGCTTCCATTTTAGCTCTGTTACACCCGTACGGCCTTCTCGATTTTTTGCTACAAGAACCTCTAAAATTCCGATTTTTTCGCTTTCAGAATTGTAGTATTCGTCTCTATATAACAGCATCACCACGTCAGCGTCCTGTTCGAGTTCTCCCGAGTCTCGGAGGTCTGTCAGGGACGGTCGCTTATTATCTCGTTTTGAAACTTCTCGATTTAGTTGCGCCCCCAAAATCGATACGGAACTATTCAGCTTTGCCGCCTTCCTTAACATTTTTGATATTTGCCCAATTTCTTGCGTTCTGTTTCTATTCTGAGATATTCCTTCCAGGTAGAGAATTTGTACGTAGTCTACAAAAAAAACGTCAAATTTTTCTTCTTCCACAATTTTACAAATCTCGTTCGGATTAAAAATGTCGTCATATATGTCGAGATTAAGTCGGCCTAATTGTGTGTATGCTAGATCTAGTGCATCCAGTTGTGATTGAGATAAGTCGCCACGCCGAATATCTTCTACGTGTATTTCGCTTATATTTGCAACTAGCCGTATGATTAGCGAATGCACTGAGTTTTCTAGCGAAAAATAACCGACCTTCTTCCCTATTTGGGCTAATCTTAGCGCCATATTCAGCATTGTCATTGTCTTCCCCATGCCGGTTGCGCCTGCTATGATAATTTGGCTGCCAGGCAAAATTGAACCAAATAGCACATTATCTATTGCGCTGTACCCACTTTCAAAAAACTTAATTTTTCCTGATTGTATATCCTTTATTGTTTGTCGTGTTTCTTGTATTTTGTCTTTCCAGGTTTTCTTATTACTCATATTTGTCATCCTTTCTTTTTTCTTTTTTTTACTTAAAGTCTAGTATCCCAACCGGGCGCTTGGGCTGTTATATTCTTTTTCTGATCATGAGAGGCTGGCGCCTCTTGATTCAGGTATGCCTCAAACTTTGTGCCAAACAACGTTTCCGGTCGTAAATATTTTGCATACTCCGTACCCTTCCAATCAGCCACTTTCGTATCGATCACCTTCTTGAAATCTTCCAGCGTAAACCCCTCTCGCATTCTTGCGGTGATCAACGACTGAGTCTTTTTCGTCGTGTGCTTGAAATTTTTTCCTGTTTTCGAATTCAGGTAATCAATAATTTCTGCAAAAGGTATATTATCTTTTTTCTTTACATTCTTATTATTCTTGTTTGTGTTACTTTGTTGTTCTTTTGTTGTTATTTTGTTGTTATTTTGTTGATATGTTTCTGTATCTCCAGCTTGGTATTTCCTCCAATTTTCAATAGTTACAATTGTCATTTTGTTGCTACTTTTTAAGTTAATCATTTGCATTTCTTCTAAAGTTTTTAAATACTTATAAAAAGTGCTTGGATTAATCTTTAATTCATCTGAACCTTTAAATCTACCAGTCACAAACTGTCCAGGTTCCAAATCCACCACTTGCAATCCCACCATCTGTTGATGATGTTCATGACTGGCTTTTAATAAGCACCACAACCAAACTCTTAACAAATTAGGATTATCAAATATCGGATTATCCATCAGTTTTCTATGAAGTTTTATCCAGCCTGTCATGTTACCCTCTCCTCCCAATTTTATTCCTGACTTACAGGTTGAGCGGAGCGGGAGATTCCCCCCCGGCCTCGGCATTCTCGAGGCTGTCCCTAGCCCTGCTATTGATATGATAATTTCTATATTTTGTTAATATGCTAGCCTTGTGATTTCATTTAATATCAAGTTTAAATTTTCTTCAGTTGCTTCTAATATCCAGTCAAAATTGATTTTGCCGTCTTCTTTTATGGTTGGATTATACTTTCTATAGCTTCTATTTCCATCTTCTGCAAATACTGTTATGCACCAAAAGTTATCTAGTATCTTATTAGTATATTTGTTTTTATACCACAGCTCAGTTAGAGAGTTTTTAACCCTTGGATTTGTTACCTTACTAACTTCTACTATCAACGTTTCGCCCTCTTTTGTCTTGTCTTTAAACTTGTAAAGCCACCTGCAATCTGACATTTTTTCAATGTTATAATCTTTTTTCATTTTTATCCCTCCTTTTTTTGCCACTTTTTTTTCATTTTGAAATATATGTATCTGCCCCGACTTGCGGGGCAGGGTGGCAATTATTTTTGCCCCAAATTCCGACTTCTGTTTAGCTCAAACAGGAGAGAAAGAATATAGGGGACTCTTTCTTTCTTCCGCTTCGCCAGCTCAACCGCTTGGCGGATTTGATCGGCAGTATAAAGTATGTGCTTCTTCCCCCAGAGCGTCCGATACACATTTCCCTGATCGTCGAGCTTGTATTCGGGTTGGCGGGGGTGCAGATATCCCAGGGAAACCCAGCCCTTTCTGTTTCTCGCATCCGCATAGGTTCCGATCATGATTTTCCCCTGATCATCCACCGTAACAAACGTTTGGTAAAAACCAAAAGCCATATAAAGAAACACCTCCATAAAAATTTTAAATATATGTATGTGCTGCAACCTTTGCGACGTTCTGCGCTGGGCTCACTGGCGCCCCGGCACTTTCACTTTCCTCGGCCTCTCGGCTCGTTGTGCCACGCAGGCTCCCTCAGCAGGGCCGGTATATCTGATTGTCAAGGATCAGGACAAAAACAAGTAGAAACAAAAAACCCGAAGCCTTGAGAAATCACAAGCGTATGCGCATACGCTCGCACTTCCTCAAAACTTCGGGTATTCAGCCGCTGGCACCGTTTCTTTCACTGGACCCCCGTGGTCCTCTGGTCGGTGTCCGCCCCAGCTTCAGCACGGCTTCCTCACCCTGACGGCTGGCTCCACCGTGCCGAATTTAATTTATATTTTCATTTCTACTTTTATTATAGCACGTTGGCGTCAATCTGTCAACATGTCTTTTCGTTTTCTTTATCTTCTTTTTTATATTTTTCTACGTATTCCTGAATTGCCTGCTCGCAGATGCTTTGAAAATTCTCGCCCAAATTGCGTTTTGTCATGATTATGCGTGCTTTTTGCCAAAGCTCATCGCTTATTCTTATACTCAACCTTTTATCAGCCATCGCAACCCCTCCTTGTTCTTTCAATTATAATATAGCATATTTATGTCAAATTGTCAATATGTCTTTAAATTTTCAGATTAAAAATCCCGCTCTTTTTTGAGCGGGTAAATGAGCGGGTAAATATGTATGTATTTTTTGTGTTTACTCACACGATATTAACAAGGCTATCCTAATTTCTAGCTCCGAAACTGGCACCTTGTTTCGAAAATCATGGCCGGTTCTAGTAAACTGATAATAGTCTGTAACCTTTGTAAAATGTGCTATTTCGACGATTCGCTTCTTTGTATCTCTACCACGCACTCGACATGGCTGGTATGCGGGAACATGTCAACGGGTTGGACCTTTTCCGTTTTGTAACCCCTATCCTCAAGGTAACGCAAATCCCTGGCGAGGGTTGCTGGATTGCAGGAAACGTAGACTATCCTGTCGGGTGAGGCTTTTATTATTGCATCTAGGGTCTTCTCGTCACATCCTCTTCTAGGAGGGTCCACTACTATTACGTCAGCCTTGATGCCTTTTTCCGCCATTTCCGGCATTACTACTTCCGCTGCCCCCTGGATAAACTCCACGTTGTGTATTCCGTTCATCTCGGCATTATACTTAGCATCCGAAATGGCTTCAGGAACCACTTCTATGCCGTAAACCTTTTTCGCTCTTCTAGCCAAAAACAGCGTTATCGTCCCTATCCCGCAGTACAGGTCCAGCACCGTCTCGCTTCCGGTAAGCTCGGCATATTCTAGGGCTTTATCGTACAGTACTTCAACCTGGATGGGATTCACTTGAAAAAAAGATGATGGGGATATCCTGTACTTGATATCAGCGATGTAATCATAAATGAATGGCCTGCCGTATAAGGTAATATTCTCATCCCCCATGATCACATTGGTCTTTTTTGTATTAACATTAATTACAAAGCTTTTAAGCACCGGTACATTTTCTAAAAGCATCTTTACCAATTCTTCTACATGCGGAACTTCCCTTCCGTTTGTTACGAGCACCACCATTATCTCTCCGGTTTTAAAGCCCACTCTGGTTACCACGTGGCGCAACAGGCCACGATGTGCTATTTCATCATAGGCAGGAATATCATACCGCAGCATCCATGACTTCACCGTGTTTATTACCTTATCAACTACAGGATCCTGAAGCAAACAATCATCTATTTCTACTATATTGTGAGTTCTTTTTTCAAAAAATCCTATAACAATTCTATTATTTTTAACGCCCACAGGGTGCTGGGTTTTGTTCCGATAGTGATAGGGTGTCTTCATGCCCAAGGTATCATAAACCTCAGCATCAATGCGCCCTATTCTTTTTAAGCTATCTATGACTTTCTCTCTTTTAAAGATGAGCTGACCTTCATATGACATGTGTGAAAGATTGCATCCTCCGCATTGCTTGCTCCTGCATACAGGAGCCACTCTGAACGGTGATGCTTCAAGAATTTTTACTACTTTTCCAATGGCATAATCCTTTTTTGCCTTTTCGATTTTTACAAGACACGTTTCTCCAACAATTGCACCTTCAACAAAAACCGTCACGCCGCAAATTTTGCCGATGCCCTGCCCTTCATGGGCCATCTTTTCTATGATTACCTTATGCTCACTGCCGACCTTTAAGCTTCCGTTATTTCTTCGAGTCATTGGCATTCCTCCAATTGCAAAAAGCTCTTTTTAATTTTAACATCTGTGTTGAGAAAGTCCAATTTTTGTCGATAATTTCTTGTATATTATGTCACAATTCGATATAATTAGATGTAGTTGGTAGTGCTTACCAAATTCCTCGAAAGGGGCTGGTGCTGATTTACCAGGCTGCAGATACTTGATTAATGAATAGCTTTTTATTTTTTAACAATATTCAGAGTATGGAGGTCGTATGTGTGAAGCCAAAAATTAATCTGCCCAAGCGCCAGAAAAAACAAGCAAAGCAAAAAAACAAAACAAGTATTAATTTCAACAGCTTAAGGACACGCCTAGCAGCATTCTTTGTTCTTATGGCAATTATACCAATTTTAGTCATGGGATTCATATCCGTTCGTATTTCCGAACAATCAGTAGCAGATGAAATCCAGGACAAGGCAACTATAATTGTGGACAACTTAAACAACAACGTAAACCTTTTCTTAGATCAGAACAAAAACCTTGTGGCTTTTCTAGCAACTACTAAAACACTCAGGTCTTTAGAGAGAGACGAAATAACCCTCTTGTTATATGATGTAATCCAGAAACACCCTCAAATTCTTCGCTTGCATGTTGCAAATATTGAAGAAGAAAGTGTTTTTGCTGTACCCTTCACCGTCGTTTCCGATGACTATGACGTCACCCAGCAGGATTGGTATAAAGGTGCAATTGACGCAAAGGGGGGTTTTGTCAGCGAGGTTCGCATTGACCCGGCGTCAGGCAATTCCATCATTTCAATTTCGAATGTTATTTTATCCGACACGGGTGTACCTATCGGTGTAATATCTGCGGACATTTCTCTCGTTAGCCTAACACGAATGGTAATGAATATGAAAGTGGGCGAAGAAGGATTTGCCTTTGTCACCGATAAAACCGGGACTGTGATAGCGCACAAGGATTATAGGATAGCTAAGGCCCAGGAAAACTATACCCACTTTGATTTCGTCAATAAGGCCCTAAGTGGTGAAAAGGGCTTTACTACATATACAGATGAGGAAGGCAAGGAACAGTTTGTAGCTTACGGTTACTACAATCTTACAGGATGGGGAATATTTGTTCAGCAGCCCGTGTCAGAAGCTTTTTCTTCTGTTAGCGCCATAAGCAGGACCGTTATTTACATATCTTTGATTGTTGGTCTACTAAGTTTGGCCATAAGTGTCTTCCTAGGCCAACTCACCGTAAAGCCTATACATAGACTCCTTAAAGTTACGGAAAATGTAGCTAAAAACGATCTGACAGGCGTAGTAGAGCTAAAAGACAAGACAGAGATCGGTACTCTCGCGTCAGCTTTTAATGCCATGACTTCAAATCTTAGGGGCCTTGTCAATGAGGTGATCCAGGCTGTAGAAAATATGTCGGCTTCAGCAGAGGAGCTGGCAGCAGGTTCCGAGCAAAGCTCCTTGTCAGCCCAACAGGTTGCAGAGGCTATAGAACAAATAGCTAGTGGAGCCAATGAACAAGCCAAACAGTTAGAAGAAATTTCTCAGATTGTAAATCAGTTAGTCCTCTCAAATGGCAAAGTAGAGGAAAATGCAAATTCAACAGCCAGATCAGCCCTGCAGATGACGGAGAGCGCAAAAGCCAGCCAGCAAGACATCAGGCTGTCAAGGGATAAGATGGATTCCATAAGACAATCCGTTGACAACTCCAACAGCATCCTAGAAGCGCTTGATGAAAAACTCCGTGAAATCGGCAACATCACCAGCATCATCGGTGAAATAGTAGACCAGACTAATCTCCTTGCACTAAATGCCTCCATCGAAGCAGCCAGAGCAGGTGAACATGGCCGAGGATTTGCGGTAGTGGCAGATGAAGTGAGGAAGCTTGCCGAACAATCAGGTGTTGCCGCAAAACAGATATCTAATATCGTCAAAGACATTCAAAACAATAGCCGCGTTGCCGTAAATTCCATGGCGGAAAGCATCAAGGAAGTTGAAGAGGGTCAGGCCCTCATTCAAGAAATAAACAAGCAAATCGATGAGCTAATGAAGGAAATAGACATGGTCACACAACGTTCGCAAAATATATCAACCGAGCTTGCGGAGCAGTACAATAACATAGATAAAATTGTGCGCATGGTCATGCAGGTATCAAGCATATCTCAAGAAACCGCAGCGGGAACCGAAGAGGTTTCGGCATCTACCGAGGAACAAACGGCAACCATGGAGAGCATATCCGCATCGGCCCAAGAACTGGCAAAACTTGCAGAAAATCTGTCCATGCTGGTTAACAAGTTTAAAGTATAGCACTTTAATGGACATAAAATACCGGCAAAGAATCTGAATTCTTTGCCGGTATTATTATGCTTTGGAAGGCCCCTGAATTTTAAGGCCCGGAAACCCCCTTTGACGGAGGGCCTCATACACCACAATCGCTACTGAATTGGAAAGGTTTAAAGACCTGGCATCATCAATCATTGGAATTCGCAAGCACCTCTCCGCATTGGCATCCAGGAGCCACTTGGGAAGGCCTGCCGTCTCCTTTCCAAACACTAGATAACAGTCGCTTGTCGTAAAGTTTGCATCAGTATAACAGCGCTTTGCCTTTGTGGTGAGAAAAAACTTGGCTTCACAGGGGTTTTGCCTCTCAAACTCCTCATAGCTCTCGTAATACCTTATATCAAGGAGGGACCAGTAATCAAGGCCCGCCCTTTTCAAATGCTTATCATCGATGCTAAATCCCAAAGGACCGATTAAGTGTAAAACGGATCCGGTTGCAGCACAGGTCCTGGCAATATTGCCCGTATTTTGCGGAATTTCCGGCTCAAGCAATACCACATGCAGCATAGCTTTCCTTCCCCTCAGATTATAAATCTAGCCTGTTATCTTTACCGATTTTCTAATTCTCTTATCAAAATAGCAAATTTTATCATATCCAAAAGCTTTGACAAAACTCAGTGCCTTGTCAAAATCCCTTCCCACATCTTCCGGTACATGGGCATCGGAACTTATCATAATGGGTACTTCATACTTTTTAAAATACTTCATGAGTTCAGGTGATGGGTAAAGCTCCCCCACGGGCTTTCGAAGGCCGGCCGTGCTGACTTCCACACATATGTCCATTTCCTTCACGGCTTTTGCCAGCTCATCATAATACTCGCTCATATCCCGCCTCGCCTTATAGCCGAAGACCTTTATCACATCCGGATGGGCAATGGCCTCATAAATCCCTGATTTTACGGCAGCAAGAAGTGTATTAAAATATTCAACGTAGACTTCATCCACATCTTTCTCGTCCCATTCATGAATCAAGTCAGGGTGGTCAAAGCCAAAATCCCCAAGCCAATGTATGCCGCCCAGCACATAGTCAAAGGGATGGGATTTTGCAAACTCCTTTATCTGCTCTTCAAACTCCGGGACATAATCTAGTTCGATGCCTAGTTTTACTGGCAGACCCATGTCTTTAGCCTTCTGAACTATTTCTATGTAGTCTTCGATACTCTCCGTTGCCTCTCCCTTCGTCCAGCTGCCCCTAAAGCCGTCACTGGCCAAAAGCCCCACCGACTCTTTAAATCTATGCCCATGCTCGGTAAAGCCTATTTCAACAACCCCTCTTTTTTCACCTACCTCAATAAACCGACGCAGCCAGTCTATAGTAAATGGTCCTTCCTCAAGATGCACATGAAAATCGTAAAAGTTCATATAATCACCCTATAGAGTATTTCTCACATCAAATATTTTAGCACAAGCATGCAAAAAAATATATAAAACCGAAACAAAAAATCGTGTAAAAACAAAAAAGTCCGGAATGATACCGGACTTATTTTCCCTTCTTAATATCCGCTTTGGGCCATGCGATGGTTTTGGTAGCAATCACTACAGTATACGGGTCTATCGTCTCTGGGCTTAAAGGGAACCTGTGTGGCTGCACCGCAGTCTGCGCAAACTGCATCGTACATCTGCCTGTTTTGCCTTCTAAAGCCGCCCTCGTTCATTCTCCTCTTGCGCGCATCACGGCAGGCCTTGCATCTGGATGGTTCGTTTTCAAAACCCTTTTCTGCATAAAATTCCTGCTCACCTGCGGTGAAAACGAACTCAGTACCACACTCTTTACACACTATTGTTTTGTCCTGAAATGCCATTAAAAAAATCCCTCACTTTAAAAAAGTTTTCTTGGCATTTCCTTAGCTGACCTGGTCTTACCCCAAAAAAGCCGCATACTTGGAGTGGATTGCCACCCTGGGAGTCGCTTCGCCTCCGGCCCTGGCATCGACTTTCAACCACAGACCTAAGTAATGCCTATGTTTGATTATAACCTTAAATGTAATAAAATGCAAGAAAAATTAATAAAGAGCTATTTTTTCGTATCTATAAAGGCACCATCCCGATTGCTTGTGCCCAAAAGGCCATAACCTTTGAGGGCAGTTTCTGTTTGCCGAAAAGCGGCAATGTCTTCCTTTAGCTTGGCAAATAAGTTCTTGACCCCCTCAAGATTTGCATCATCCAGTGCCTTTATTCTCGTTACTAAAGACAAAACGCTATCGTTAATAGCTTTCAATTGGCCGTCACTGTTTATATGTTTTACAAGCGCATTTTTGTCATCTTTAAAAAAAGTCAGCAGCTTGCCATCTATATGGTCAATATCATCCATCAGCTGCTGCCTATCTTTAAATAATTTCAACAACTCCTCGATGTCTTCTTTTTTTATAATATCGGATATGCTTTGAGTGACTTTTAAAAGCTCATTTATCTTATCAAGTTTTTGTTCCAACAAGCTCTTTATTTCCCTGTCCATTTAACTCTCCCAAACAATTTATATTTATACGCTTTTCCTCAAGCTAAGATAAGCTTCTTCCCAGGTGTTTTTAAGCTCCACCAACATGGATTCGACAACATCCAAAGCATCTACATCTTTATTTATATTTGCATCAACTAGTTGCCTGTACAAAAAGTCGTATATTCCTGCCAAACTCTCCGATATGTCAAAGCTCATGTCCAAACTTTGATTGAGCTCTGCTATGATGTCCTGGGCTCTAGTAAGATTGTAGTTCGCCCTTTCTATATCCTTTTCTTCAATGGCTATCCGGGCAAGTTTCACAAACTTTATAGCACCCTCAAATAGCATCAGCAGCAAGCGCTCAGGGGAAGCAGACATTATTGAGTTGTACTGGTACTGTTGATAAGCATTGGCATTTATCATAAATGAGCCCCCTTTTCCTCGCAATTATTAATACCCGCCTGTGTACATGTTCATCTGCGTCATGAGCCACAGGCTCTGCTGATTGGCATACTGTATGGCCTGTTCCATGGCGATGAATTTCTGCCAGTAACGTTCTTCGGTGCGTATCAGCATTTCCTGCATGCTGGCAATGCGGTCTTCCATATCCCGGATCTGCTTTCCGAGAATACTGTCATCGTATACTTGAAATTCGCCGCCACCGGCTTTTTCCGTTATATCTTCAATTCCGCCCTTTAATATGTCGTAAAGGCGGGTTGCCACACCCTTTTGAGAAGAGTACTGGCCGTCAGCATTAAAGAGCCTCATGACAGCTTCCGGGTCTTTGGCCACGGCATTTCTCAACTTTTCTTCATTTATGTGAAGCTTCCCTTTTTCTCTCCAGTCAATGGTGCTGATGCCTATATCGGCAAGGGACCTTATTCCGCTTGGCTGGCCTGCTACGGCACTCGTCACTGCAAAGCGAAGGTCTCTAACAATTCTATCTAGCAACGGGTCTGACCTTAGAAGGCCGCTCTTTGCCCTCTCCTCCCACAGCTCAATCTCCTTTTCACTCATTTCCTTTTTCTGCTCTTCAGTGAGGGGAGGATAGTTCCTGTACCGTTCTTCAGACAGCTTTTTGTTAATAAAATCGATGGTTTCATTGTAAAGCTCTACAAATTTTTTTATAGTTTCAACTACCGCATCCGGATCATTTTCCAGCCGGAAGCTAGCTTCTTGGCCTTCTTCCATGACCTCTTTTAAGTTAAACCTGATGCCGTTTACGGTAAAGTCATTGGTAGCCTTTTCAACGATGGTGCCGTTTAAGACTATACGGGCATTTTGACCTGATACGCTGCTGCTATATACGGTTTCTCCATCGACTTCATTTTCGGTCATTTCAAAGCCCAAAGCTTTGAAAAGGCCACTTTTATCTGTTATTTCTATGTTTGCTCCCAGGCCTGTCTCCTTTGATACAAGGACTAATTTGTCTGTAAGTGCATCATAGCGCGCTGTAATTCCCGTCTCTGGTGTGGAATTTATTTTGTCTATAAGCATCTGCAGGTTAACACTGGAGCTAAATTCAAATTCCTGGCCGTTTATTGTAAAACTTATAGTACCGTCAGGCAGTTCAGCAGAAATCTGGTTTTTTAAAGAACTGTGAAGGTTTAATGGGCGATAGGATGCACCATCTTCAAAGCCCAGAGTTGCAAGAATATCATCAACAGGTTCTCCTTCATCATCTTTTAGGCTGCTTAAAGTAATAGGAACCTTGTTAAAGTTGTCGGCGGGTTCTATGGCCAGTCTATTATCGTCTGTTATATTGACTTTTACCCTCTTTACGCTGTTTGTGTCATCTTCTTGCCAACCAAAAGCTTTATTTATGGCATTTTCCAAATCTGATGCTAAATCCTCTAAATCTTTTAAACCACTTTCCGGGGATGGAGAAAGATAATAGGTTTCAGCAGGTAATGTGACAACTTTTTTCACGCCATCAATTGTCACTTCAAATTTGCCTTCTGAGATTTCAATTTTCCCATCTTCTCCTAGCTCTAATACATCTCCCGTTAAAGGTTTTGCTATAGGTTTTGAGCTTTCGAGCCTCGCATAGCTTGCCGTCTGCTCTACCCTGACTTTGTATTCCCCGGGCACGGCACCGGAACCTGGCGTCACGGAAAGGAACTTTTCAAAGCTGCTGCCATCGTTCATAGTGCCAATGGCTTTGTACTTTAAATATGAACTTGCAAGTTTCATGTCAAAGGATGTATTGTAAAGGGACCTTAGCTTTAAATTAATCTCACGGTAGTCAGCTTTCTGCCACTCCATGACCTGCTTTTGCTGATATAGCTTGTCTACCTTCATGCGCTCGACTCTCATAAGATCCGACACAATCTGATCAATATCCATGCCGGATGCCAAGCCGCCTATTCTCATTGGACCGTACATCTCATCTCACCTCCCCCAAGGGACATAACAATTTCTCCTCATACCCTTTCATCCACTATAAGGCCTGCCTGCTTCCAAAGACCTGCAATGAGGTCCAAGAACTTCTCCGGCGGAATCTCCGATATCAGTTCATCAGTAGCCTTGTCGTATATCCTAACAACGATTCTCTTGGTATCATCGTGGATTGAATACTCCAAGCGAGTAAGGTTTAATACTGTAGGCATATTTTTAATGCTGTCAATTAACATCTCGAAATCTTCCGGCCCTAAGGCCTGCTTAAAGTCTTTGACTGTCGAGTTTGTTTCCGCAGCTGCTGCATTATTTTTATTGCTTTTATTAATTTCAACGGAGTTTACCTGGGATTTATCACTACTATACTGTATATCTAGGGGATTGTTATAAGATGTATCTATTCTCAATAAAATCACCCCACATATCATTTAGCCCGGCGGCAATCCGCCGGGCTTGATAAATCATGTGTCTATTAAGTTTAACCTAATAGCTGAAGCACTGTTTGAGGTGCCATGTTGGCCTGGGCAAGCATTGCTGTTGCTGCCTGCATCAGGATGTTCTGCTTGGTAAACTCCATCATTTCTTTCGCCATGTCAACATCGCGGATGCGGCTTTCTGCAGCCTGGAGGTTTTCTGCGGAAGTATCGAGGTTCTTAATGGTGTGCTCGAGGCGGTTTTGCATTGCACCGAGTTTAGAGCGCTCGGCTGAAACTTTTTCGATAGCCTCGTTTATGGTTTTTATCGCTGCATCAGCAGCGGTTTGATCAGAAACGTCAATACCGCCTTTTGAGGTGTTTACCACAGT
>Ga0209537_1003878_pt1 | contig 13255 bp, 10 predicted proteins | sample BioPla4DNA1_FD_187698 | JGI IMG/M metagenome (GOLD analysis project Ga0209537, IMG submission 187698) | Biogas fermentation microbial communities from Germany - Plant 4 DNA1 (SPAdes) (version 2) | ecosystem: Engineered > Bioreactor > Anaerobic > Digestate | place: Bielefeld, North...
CAACGCCCGCAGACGTGCCAGCTCCGTCTCCTCTATATTTCTCGCGGCAGAGCCTGCCGCTGCAAACTCTATCGCCCTTCTCAGTTCGAGAGTGTGGCCGGGATGTCCGCCTTCCAACATAAACATAATGCTAAGCGGCTCCGTCAGGCTGTTACTCAGATTGCTTGATATGTAGTTTCCTGACCCGTGACTGCACTCGATTATTCCCAGGGTGTTGAGCGCCTTGATGGCCTCGCGGATGGTGGCCCTTGACAAGCCAAACATCTCGCTCATCTGGCGTTCGCTCGGCAGCTTGTCTCCCTTTTTAAGGTTTCCGCTGGCGATATTCTGTTTAACTTGGTCCACAATCTTCCGCAAGAGCCCCGGAGGTTCTATCTTAGTGAACATGGGATCACCCCTCTGGTCTGCCCATAGGCCTCCTGCATGATGCTACACTCCCTATGGCCCCTCCTCATTCCCAAACATGAGAACCCGTTAGTATTTCATGTGCTGCTCAGCCCCTGCTCAGCCCCACTTAGTCAAAGACCTTGTACGGGTTCAGGATGCCGTTAGGGTCAAATGCCTGCTTGATGCGGCGCATCAGCTCTATCTGGGTGGATCCGAGGCTTTTTGCGAGATACTCCTTCTTGGCGAAACCGATCCCGTGTTCGCCTGAGACCATACCTCCCAGTTCATAAGCCTTAGAGTACAGGAAATCAAACCCCTCCTGAAGCTTTTGTTCCCAGACATCCTCCTCCAGCTCGTCGCGGCAGAAATACACATGCATGTTGCCGTCTCCGGCGTGCCCGAAGTACGGGATCCTGATACCTAGCCTGCATGCGAGCCCGTTTATGCACTTGGCGAAATCAACGATTTTGCTCCGGGGGACCACCACATCGCATTCGTCGAACTCGCTAGTTGAAGCTTTGATTGCCTCCAGAAAGACCTTTCGTGTGCCCCAAACGGACTCCTTACGCTCTTCGGTATCCACGATGTAGACATCGTAGGCGCCTCTGTCAACGCACAATTGGGAAGCCATGTCCGCCCGCCCTGATACGTCTTGGGCCGAAAACCCGTCATACGTGAGCAACAGCGCTGCATCTCCTTGGATTCGAGGGAAAGACTTACCCTGATACTCTTCCGCCAGTGAAATCACTTCCCGGGTCAAAAACTCGACGGCTGTGGGGTCAGTGCCTGAGCGGATAAGCTCGGGTACAGCCGAGATAGCAGCTTCAAATGTCGGGAACGGCGCAAGCAGGCTCACGCTTTCCTTGGGTAAAGGCACAATCCGGAGCGTGGCCGCTACGATGACGGCCAAGGTGCCTTCGGAACCGATCAGCAAGTCTTTGATACTGAAGCCCGAACTGTTCTTGACTGCTTTCGAACCAAATGTCTCTATCTCGCCTGTAGGCAACACCGCGGTAAGTGATAACACATAGTCCCGGGTTACCCCGTACTTCACCGCCCGCATGCCTCCGGCGTTGGTACTGATATTGCCTCCGATGGTGGCCGACGTCTCTCCTGGATCCGGAGGATACATGTATCCCCGCTCTTCGACGTACTTGGCCAGATCCATTAACAACACGCCGGGCTCCACGGTGACCGTCATGTTGTCTTCGTCCAGTTCAATAATCCGGTTCATGAGGGTAGTGTCGAGCATGATCCCGCCGGTCACCGCCACGGCTCCTCCGACAAGCCCGGTCCCTGCACCCCGGGTGACCACAGGTAGCAGCCTCTTATTGGCGTATGAAAGAATCTTCGACACTTCTTGTGCCGATTGGACGCGGACTACTACATCTGGAGCGCTCTTTATGCGCCCGAGTTCGTCATGGGCGTAATCCGGGCTGATATCGGTCCCAACCAGAACGCGATTGCTCGGCAGAAAGCTCCTCAAGTATTCCAGGTCCGCTGGTGCGATTCGGTTCACCGTACTAGCCCCTCCCTTTCGATCTTTTCTATGAACGCAGGCAACACCTCATACAAATCACCCACAAGGCCCACGTGGGAGATATTGAAGATGCTTGCTTCCGGGTCGCTGTTTATCGAGATTATGTACTCCGACTTGTCCATGCCCGCAGCAAACTGCACAGCGCCAGAGACACCTATGGTGACGATGAGCTTGGGCTTGACGGTCCTGCCTGAAAGCCCTATCTGCCTCCTGGGATCGAACCTGCCATTTTCCACCATCGGCCTGGTACAAGCAAGTTGGGCGCCAAGGATGTCAGCCAGCTTCTTAGCGAGACGAAGTCCCGCTTCATCTTTGACACCCCGCCCTACGGCCACGATCACCTCAGCCTCAGAAATGTCCAGTTCTTCCGGCTTGGCTAACACGTCTAACACCTGTGCGCCTACGTTCGCCAGCCCATGCGGAACCGCCATGACTTCCACCTGGGCAGTTGGGTTCTCCCGCCTAGGAGCTGCATCAAACACCCGGTACCTTACCGTACACATCTGCGGCCTGGTGTGAGGGGTTACAATCTGAGCCATGATGTTGCCGCCGAAAGCAGGCCTGGTCTGGACCAGGTTGCCATTATCACGGAGGGCCAAGCCTGTGCAGTCAGCGGTGATGCCCGTCCTAAAACGCGCAGCTATTCTGGGAGCCAGCGAACGGCCCATGCTTGTGGCGCCTGCCAGGACCACAGACGGCCTGACCTTTTCGATGAAATCAGCTGCGCACATGGCATAGCGTAAGGGCTCGAAATGCTCGAGGTGCCTGTCGTCGTACACGTAGATCTTATCCGCGCCGTAATACTTAAGACTCTCAGCTGCGGAAGTCACCTGCCAGCCGATCACAACCGCGAAAACCGGTGTGCCGGCAGGCGCAGCCATCTCAAGCGCCTTACCCAGAAGTTCCAGGGTTATAGGGTGAAGTCGGTTACCCACGCATTCAGCAAGTATGGCTATCCCTTGCCATCGGCTCTTATCCACTGAAGTCTCGGGCTTGTCTTCCACCAAGGTAAGTACACCGTCTTGGTCGGCCTCAAGACACAGCCTGCACAACCTGCAGCCCGCCTCGATGGAGAGGCCCGCCTCACTTACGACTATGGCGCCGAAAGGACACACGGAAGCCAGTCTTTCCGCAATTTCTGGTGTCACCTTTTCTTGATTGACCTTAATATGTGCCATAACATCACCTTAGATCCTCTTTTTCTCACGTAACAACGAGTAAAGCCGGCCGGCCAACTCTTCACCGGTCCCTGTGAAACATACCCGGTCGTCGTGGGCCTCCGGCGGGAAAACCCTCTCCACCTGGGTCGGAGAACCCGTCAGCCCGTAGTGGGATTCATCTTGATCGGGCAGGTCACCCATGCTCCACACTGATATCTGGGCATTTCCTACCGTCTTTTTGCGGAGATACGACGGCAGGCGGGGGGTGTTTATGTCCTTGTCTACCGTGATTAGGCAAGGTGCTTGAATCTTGACAGTGTAGATGCTGTGGTCCATGTTGACCTTGACGATGAAAGCCCCTTCTCCTTCCGAGAAGCTTTCGACTGCGGTCACATTGCACGCGTGGGGAATCTCCAACCACTCGGCCATCTCCGGTCCCACTTGCCCTGTGTCCCCATCGGTGGTTTGCTTTCCGCAGATGATTAGGTCATACTCGCCGATCTTGCGGACGCACTGCGCGAGGGTGTAGCTGGTAGTCAGAACGTCAGCCCCTGCAAACCGCCGGTCGCTGGCAAGCACCGCCGAATCCGCCCCCATATACAAAGCTTCATAAAGGACGTCCATGGCTTGGTTTGGACCCATGCTCAGGACAGCCACGGTTCCCCCGTACCGCTCCCTCAACAAAAAAGCCTGTTCCAAAGCGAACAGGTCGTACGGGTTCATCTTGCTTTTTGTGCCTTCGCGTTTGAGGACGCCGGTAACCGGATCTACTTCAACGTTTGACGTGCTCGGAACCTGTTTGATGCACACTATGATGTTCAACCAACAGACATCCTTTCTGTGGTGTTGTCTGGATAGTGTGACCCACGCCAGGTATAGGTCCAGGTATCACACTAAGTCACAAGCAACAGGTTGTTCCCAACTGGCAGGTCATTCCTAACTGGTCAGACCAGTTCATTCACTTTTTATGCCCTTTGGCCTTTTGAGCGTTCGCCAGGGCTGATCTTCCAGGCACAACTTATTAGATCTCTCCGGAGACTGTTCTACGGAGTTCTACGCTGGAATTCTACGCTGACATTCAAAATCCTTCCTTAGCCATCAGAAGCCATCAGAACATGCAGGCAACTGTTACCCAAGTAGAGAAGCGGATTTGAAGGAGCCGTCTGCTTCTTCGCCGCCAGGTCAAGGCACAGCTTCATAGCCCCAAGCCGGAGGTTGTATGTGGCTGGAGTCTTTGCAGTCGCTAATATGGTTGCCTAAATATCATGGTCGGGGCGACTGGATTTGAACCAGCGGCCTCATGGTCCCGAACCATGCGCGCTACCAAGCTGCGCTACGCCCCGACACGCCTTGTATTATACCACCTGCTGGCATGCACGGCAAATGCACTCTCGTGGATTGCTGTCGGAGGTTCACGCCCCTACAAATGTTTGTTGGCATTACAACAATCTGTTTGCCGTCCCCGTTGTACGTCAGTGAAGCTTCCTGTACCCCTGAAAGATCCGTTCAACCGGTGCCCATCCTATGTATCTTGGTTTGGTCCAGCCTGGGGCAGGCACAAGTTTTTCTACCTCCAGGTAATTATCCATCCTCACCTTATCCCAAGCATGTATCACATTGCCGTCACCTGTAGACAAACCAACATGCCCCCAATTCTTGTGACGGCCTTTGAGCGTGCCCCAGCAATCATAAAACACAAACACACCTGCGGGAGGAACACCTTCTTGCATTGTTACACCATACATATCGGCCGATTCCTTTGCGGTATCCCCACCGAAAATCTCGACGTTGTTGCTTATCTCATAAGCATCTTCAACAAACGCGAGGCATCTAAACCGATACTCCTGAGAACCCAACCGTTCTTTTGCCCACTTGACGGCGTTTTCAATGTATCGGGATATCTCATCCATTTTCAGGGAATCTTTCTCCATTGTCCGTCATCTCCCCTATTGGATTTGGAGCGCTCAAAGCGGCACGTATGGATAAATCCAGGCTTGCATGGTTGCCACTGCATAACTTCTCCGTGGCGCTCAGTATAACCTTTATGCCTTAGAACAAAATGAGAGAATTGCTTGATAACTCGCGATTCTCGCACAATCGCATGTACACTCAGCCTGCCTGACTTCCGACCAGCCCCAATTGGACCAGTTCCAGTGCACACCTGATCTGAAATCAGCCACTTACCCATGTCGCAAACTGCCACCGCCCCCTGTCTGGCCCCGAGTTAGCCACATCTGCACCGCTTCTGGTCAGACATTAACCGGCTTTGCCGCAAACCTGGCTAAGAATTGACCGGTTCTGCTTTCTGAGGGCAGGAGATGGTCAAGGATCTGTCAAGCGCAAAGCACATATGGTCTAGAATTGACCAGCGCCTAGGGAACCTGGTCTAAGATTTGCCACTCATCCCGCCCATCTGGTCAAAGACTTGCCATCCCGCTTGCATGGAAGCCCATACTGGTTCCGATTTGACCGGTTCGGGACCTGAGCTGGTCACACACTTACCAGTTCACGCCGGCACCTGGTCCACAATTGATCAGTTCCCTTTCATAGAGGCTCAGCCTGGTTCCAAATCATCCAGTTCCGAGTCTGGCCTGGTCTGCCATCGACCGCTTCCGCCGTAAACCTGGGTTAAAATCGACCAATCTGGCCCTCGGCAAAACGGAGCTGGCCTGGGATTGCCCACTTCGACTTAAGAGGTGGTCTGAAACTGACCACTTAGCGACCAAGCCTGGTTTCAAATCGACCAATCCGGCCCTCGGCGAAACGGAGCTGGACTGGGATTGCCCAGTTCGACTCAAGAGGTGGTCTGAAACTAACCACTTCGGGACCAAACCTGGTTTCAAACCGACCAACCCGGCCTTGAGCAAACCGGAGCCGGTCTCGAAATAACCCGATTGGGCCTCGAAACCTGGTCCGAACTGACCGGTTCCCGCGAAAATCCGGTAAGGGATGTTAATTGCATGGACTAGACTAGCATTTCCGAGCCCAGGTTGACTTTGACACCGTATAACGGCAAGAATATCATTATAGAAACCATAGAGAAACTATGGAAAAAGCATGGAAGGTATTCCGTTACTTTTGAGAGGTGTATAAGATGACCCGCTACCTGATCACAAGCGCGTTACCGTACATAAACGGCATGAAACATCTGGGAAACCTGGTGGGCTCCATGCTACCGGCCGACGTATACGCAAGGTTTCTACGGCTTGAAGGTGAAGAAGTGCTCTATATTTGTGCCACTGATGAACACGGCACCCCGGCAGAAATCGCAGCTATGGAAGAAGGCTTGGACGTCAAGACCTACTGCGATATCCAATACCAGAGGCAGAAGGACGTATACATGCGCTTCGGGTTGTCTTTCGATTATTTCGGCCGCACTTCCTCCCCGCAAAACCATGAACTCACACAGCATTTTTACAAGATGCTGAACAAGAACGGTTTCATCGAGGAACGCGGCATACAGCAAATATATTCACTAGACGATCAGCGTTTTCTTCCCGACAGGTACGTTACAGGCACGTGCCCGAAATGCGGCTACGAACGGGCCAGGGGCGATCAGTGCGAAAACTGCGCTAGTTTGCTCAACCCCTCGGACCTGATTGAGCCTAAGTCAACCATATCCGGCAGCCGCAACCTGGAATTACGTGAATCCAAACACCTATTTCTAAAGCTGGATACCCTGAGCCCTGAAATCGAAGCGTGGGTGAAAACTAACACCCACTGGCCTAATCTCACATACTCAGTGGCTATGAAGTGGCTAAACGAAGGATTGCAGCCCCGTTGCATCACCAGGGATCTTTCCTGGGGTGTTCCCGTTCCACGGGAAGGGTATGAGAACAAGGTGTTCTACGTGTGGTTCGATGCCCCCATCGGCTACGTAGGTGCTACTAAAGAATGGGCTGACCAGGATCCTGCCAACCGGGATTGGAAGGCATGGTGGTACGACGCCGACGACGTGTATTACGCCCAGTTCATGGCCAAAGATAACCTGCCCTTCCACACCATTGTGTGGCCTGCCACAATTCTGGGTACCCGGGAGCCCTGGACCATGGCCAACTACATCAAAGGATTCAACTGGCTCACCTACTACGGCGGCAAGTTTTCCACCAGCCAGGGACGGGGCGTATTCATGGACGATGCCTTGGAGATCCTCCCCCCGGACTACTGGAGGTACTTCCTGATGTCCATCGCTCCCGAATCTGACGACTCGGACTTCACATGGGACCTATTTGCGACGGTAGTCAACAAGGACCTGGCAGGTACCCTGGGCAACTTCGTCAACCGTACCCTCAAGCTTGTATCATCCAGGCTAGGGAATACAATACCCGAAGGTGGCGAGTGGGGCGAACACGAAGACAAGCTGCTTGCCCAGTGCAAGGAAAGCATCCAAGAGTACCGGACCGCCTTGCGGAATTTTGAATTCCGGAAAGCTGCCCTTGCCCTGAAGAAACTATGGACCCATGGCAACGTGTACATTGACGCCCGTGCTCCTTGGAATCTGTTGAAAGAGAATCCTGGAGAAGGTGCACTGGTGCTTCGCACCTGCATCAACTTAATCAGGACGTACGCCATTGCGTCATCGCCCTTTATACCCTTCACATCCGAAACCTTGTTTGACGCACTTGGCATGACTGAAGAAGAGCGCAAAGCCGGGCTCGATGACGCCCTCAATCTCAGGGCGCTGGAAGCCGGCAGGGCTTTCAAAGTACCCCCTATCTTGTTCAGGCGGTTGGACCAGGACGAGATCGAGACATACCGCCGGCGCTTTGCAGGGGTGGAAGAATAAGGCGGTATATAGACGAGTTGAAACCCGGGTTTGTTCAAAACCTGGGTTTCAACTTATCTAACTGGAGTTTTGGCTTGTCCCCAGCTTGGGAAGATACAAAGGTTCGGTCCCAAGTCCTATTGAATCTTCCCAATTTCTGTACGATAATTTTGGAGAATGAGGTGTTTCTGCGCCAACAAATCATCGCATGCATTTCGCAATCTCCAGCACGAGCTTTGTCCCTACCGCAACACCTATCGAGTAGGGCGTGTGTTTGGCTCTAGGACACCAAGAAGTGAATTTTGGGTCAAGAGGTGTCTCAAATATCTAATCTGACAGGCGACAGGCTCACTTTGAACGGAACCATAGAAGGAACGGAGCAGGCACAAAGGTCAGGCCCGTATAAGCCGTCTAACCGGCTGATTAAAACTCGTCTTAAGGGCAGGGATGCCTTGCGTCAAGCCCTATATTTCCTGGCTTTTGCCGCTTTGGGTTTGCCTCTGTGTTTTGAACTGCTGGCAACTAAGCCCCTGCCTGAACCTAAGACTGCGGTGCTTCTTACCGTACTGGGGCTAATCTCCTACCATCTTCCCGTAACCATGCCGTCCAACGTCCGATTTAACCCCGGATTCCCTTTACTTATGAGCGCGCTTTACTATCACGGCATCTCGGCCGCTCTGCTTGTGGTAATCCCTTCTATGTTACTGTTTTTCTTTACTAAGAAACACGGGTTGCTTAATTGCTTGTGCAATGCAGGCCAGTTTACCATATGCTTGTATGCCGCCGACATGATTGGCCGATATGTTGGCTGGCAGCAAGGAGTACCCGCAAACAACAAAGCGGTCTTTATAGTTTGCCTTATGTATTTTACCGCCGACGTGCTCAACATCCTGATAGTGTCCGGGTCAGTTGCCATGGAGGCTAAACGGCCTTTCTGGGAGTGCTTTACACGGAACTTTTTCTTCGAGAGGAGAGCAATCATCGCCCAACGCACCTTTGTGACTGTTGTAGCAATGCTGCTTACCTCTTACATGGGAGACATAGCTTTTTGCATCGTATTTATCGGTGTAATATCTCTACGTGTACAGAATCTGTTCCAAAAAGAGCTGGCAGTTAGAACCGAAGAAGCGGAGACCGACCCCCTCACCAATGTCTACAACATGCGCTACCTGCGCAGATGGCTCAAGCACGAGCTCAAGTCCGCAAGCGGCACCCAGGCCCATTATGCTTTCATCTTTGCTGATGTAGACGGCCTTAAAGCGGTAAACGATAAGTACGGCCATGAAACAGGCAACAGCCTGCTCATCCATGTAGCTGACCTGCTAGTGTCCAATGTGAGGAGCCAGGACCGGGTGGCCAGGTATGGCGGGGACGAGTTCCTCATAGCGTGTCCCAACACAAACCTCTCCCAAGCCATGTCAATGGCAAACAGGATCCTTAACACCATAACCGAGAAGCCTTTCATGCTAAACGATATGGAAATTCCCATTGGCATGAGCATGGGTATAGCTTCTTGGCCTGACCACGGTGAGACGGTGTTCGATGCAATCCGCATGGCTGACAAGGCGATGTATCTAGCCAAGAAAAGCGGCGGAAGCAGGATACGTTCAGCGGCAAGTATATCATAGTCCCGTATGATGTGCCCGCGATTCAATCATAATACCCCATGCAGGATATATAATTCTTTGCAGAGAATAAAACGGTTATTCGACACTCTGGACCGTAAAGCGTAGGTGAAACATTGTGAAAATCATCGTGGCTTCTGATTATGATGAAATCAGCCGGCTGGCTGCAGATCGTGTAGCTGAGCTGGTAAGACAAGATCCCGGTGCGGTATTGGGACTGCCAACAGGCAGCACTCCCCTGGGTATGTACCGCAACCTTATCAGGATGCACAGGGAAAGCGGTTTATCTTTCAAGAATGTCACCACTTTCAACCTCGACGAATATGTGGGGCTATCGCCCGATGACGAAAACAGCTATAGGTATTATATGTACCAGAATTTCTTCAACCACATAGATATCCAAAAGCAAAACATCAACATCCCAGATGGAACCGCTGAAGATTTGGAGCAGGAGTGCGTTGACTACGAAAACAAGATCCTTAGCGCAGGCGGCATCGACCTTATGGTCTTGGGCTTGGGAAACAACGGGCACATAGGATTCAACGAACCTTCTGACCATTTTCCCAATGCTACCCACGTGACTGAACTTGATGACAGCACGATACAGGCCAACGCCAGATTTTTTGAAAGCATTGACCAGGTGCCCAGGTATGCCATTACCATGGGCATAGGCAGCATCATGCGTTGCCGGAAAATACTCCTGCTTGCCAGTGGAAACGCAAAGGCCCGGGCTATACGCGGTGCCCTTGAAGGCCCGGTTACCCCATTGCTTCCAGCATCTATCCTCCAGTTTCATCCCGACGTTACGGTGATACTCGATACAGATGCTGCATCTGAGCTCACAAGGGGCGTATAACCTCCGTTCAAACGTTTCCTGTGGAATCTGCTTCAACTAAGCAGGAATTAAGCCTGCCTATTTAGAATCGTGTAAGGTGCGACACGACACCAAACAACAGGTGTCGGCTTGCACCGCTTCTGATGCAGGCATCTTGTAAGCATTCAAAGATACGGAGGTATATGATAAATGAACATACTAGCTATTTCTGGTAGTCCCAGACCCGCCAGAAATACCGCAAGCCTTATGAAACTAGTCATTGAATGCGCTAAGACATATGCTTCAGAGGTAAACACAATGTGGTGCAACCTCAATGATATGACGTACTCCGGATGCCAGTCGTGTCTGGCTTGTAAAGACCCTGCCGCAAAATCATGCGTCCGCAAAGACTCCCTCGCCTTTGTGCTCGACGTCATGCTGGCAAGCCAGGCGTGGGTTATTGGTACCCCGGTTTACATGGGCCATGTGAGCGGCCAGCTCAAACTACTCTTGGACAGGATGTACGGCTTCACCGGGCCCAACGGAGAAAAGCGGCTGCCCGCCGGCAAGAAAGTAGTCGTTGCCATAACGCAAGAGGCAGACGAAGAATGCCATACAGACCTCGGAGAACAAATCGCTTCGTGGCTTAGCCGCTGGGGCCTGGAAACCAGGATAATACGGGCTTGTAGTATGCCTGTAGCAGCTCCCGCACCCGAATTTAGTCAAGCGGTCAAAGAGCAGGCTGACGTCCTGGGCAAATGGCTGGTCACCCCCTAGCCAATCCATCTGATACCCGGATTTGACTGAGACAGCTAGCATCATCCTGGCCATTTGGCCGGTTGGGCTGGCTTTTCCATTTGAATCACTTGCAGCTTTCATAAAGATTGCAATTTTCTAATAATCATAAGAAGGACTTTTGTGACTCACCTCGAATACATATTAGGAAAAGTTGCTCAGAATTGATGAGCAGCTCAGCTACCGCAATTCGGATACACAGTGAACACATAGGAAGCATGAGCCAACTTCATCTACGCAAGTCGGCCAATTAGCGTGTGCGGAGGTGATGCTAGCTCAGACACTTGTTGCCATATGCTGGCTTTTTTGGTGTATTTATGTTTCACTTCTAAGTTATAACGATTGTGCCAGTCTTCGCTACCAGCCCGCTTTCGGCAACATCCGAGGGGGCCACCCAGAAGCAACTCTCCAACACACGCACCACCCGAAATGTCACCCTTAACCGTCACCGTTATCAGGCATTCTAAGCACACCTTGGAGGTGACTCTAATTGACGTTGACTCTCTTGGCGGAAGAAGCGCCGAAAGGTATCCTCTTTTTCGCCCCTGAGATGTTCTGGGACTTCATTCTCATAGCGTCTTTGTTCGTTCTGGTGTTCTGGATGATCCAAAGAGCAAGGGCTGGCCTCCCCATCCCTCAGATCAGGCGTATTGCAGGATTGGAAGCTATAGACGAAGCTTTGGGGCGCGCCACAGAGATGGGCAAACCAATACACTTCTCCCCTGGAATGAGCACCTTTGGGTCTGAGATGTACGCAGGCCTTGCAGTGCTCTCCTATGTAGCCAAAATGGCAGCCCAATACGACACCAAAATGATAGTCACCACCCGAAGGCCTCAGATTCACCCCGTGGCTGCAGAAATCGTCAAACAAGCCTACCTTGAGGCAGGAAGGCCTGACGCTTATAACCCCGATGACATCCGGTTCGTATCAGAATGGCAGTTCAGCTACACAGCCGCTGTAATGGGAATTTTCCAGCGTGAACAGCCTGCTGCCAACCTGATGATAGGTTACTGGATGGCCGAAGCTCTCGTCCTGGCCGAGGCAGGTGCCCAGGCAGGATGCATTCAGATCGGGGCGAACACCAATATATTCCAGATCCACTTCTTCATTGTAACCTGCGACTACACCCTGATCGGTGAAGAGCTGTTTGCTGCATCTGCCTACCTGTCGAAAGACCCGATGCTCACCGGAACAGTGGTCGCTCAAGACATCGTGAAAATGGCTGTAGGGATATTGGTGGTTATCGGTACTATTTTGGCAACGGTCACAGGCAGTGCCCAAGGCCTGATTGACTTCTTGTCGCTCTAGGGGAGGGAAACTGATGAGACGTCAACTGCCACTGCTGTTAGTAGCTATCACTGCCTTCTTTGTGATGGCTATGAAGTTCTTCAACTTCGGTGAAGTAGGTGCAGCAGCCATTCAAGAAGCAGACATATGGATCCAGGTGACATATGAATTCGCATTCCTACTCGGCGCCATCAACTTCACCAGGCTGCATTACGGAAACGTAGCCAGAAAAAGACCGAAATGGGTGTACAGCGTCGTGGCCCTGATAGCCATGGTGCTTACTTGCATAATCACTTTAGTTGACGGTGTTAACGGCGAAATTGCAATGTTCTTGTACGAAAACGTTGCCGTCAGGATAGACGGCGCCATCTACGCCCTCTTGGGGTTCTACGTGTGTTCAGCGGCATACCGTTCGTTCAAGCTCAAGAACCTCGAAGCCGGCATCTTGCTGGTTTCTGCAGTGCTTCTCATGCTTGCCCAAGCTCCCATCGGTGACGCCATCTTCCCGGGCATATCCAAAGTGGGCGAATGGATCTTGAACGTGCCCAACTCGGCAGGCATGCGTGGAATCCGTCTGGGTGCAGGAATTGGAGCTTATGCTGCGTCCATCAGGGTTATCCTCGGACTTGAACGAAGCTGGACCGGCTCTGGTTCATAACGAAAGGAGGGCGCGACATGGATTGGGAGAAACTGCAATACATAGACATACGGATCCTGTATGTGATTATCTTGCTCTGCATGATAATCCCGATGTTTAAGCCTATCGGCTTGCCTGTGGCAATCTCTGAAAACTCCCGTAAAGTATACGAGGTTATAGAAAACCTTCCGGACGGCTCGGTCATATGGGTTTCTCACGATACCGGCTCAGGGAACGCTCCGGA
>Ga0209537_1003882_pt1 | contig 13243 bp, 16 predicted proteins | sample BioPla4DNA1_FD_187698 | JGI IMG/M metagenome (GOLD analysis project Ga0209537, IMG submission 187698) | Biogas fermentation microbial communities from Germany - Plant 4 DNA1 (SPAdes) (version 2) | ecosystem: Engineered > Bioreactor > Anaerobic > Digestate | place: Bielefeld, North...
AAAAAGGATACCTATTTCCACTAACTTATCAACCATAATATCACCAACAAAAGTACTGTCAAGCTAAAAACTTGACAGTACTATTTTAATATAAATATTTTTCCTTGTCAACAAAAAATTATTATTCAATAGATACACTTTTATCTTTTTTCTTGAAATAATAACCTTCTCCCCATTTTGTATGAATATATTCTACATTACTTGAATCATCTTCTATTTTTTCCCTAAGCCTTCTTATGTGTACATCTACTGTTCTTAAATCTCCATAGTAATCATATCCCCATACAGTTTTCAATATCTCTTCACGGGTAAATACTTTACCTGGATTTGTAATTAAAAGATAAAACAAATCAAATTCTTTACCGGTTAATATAACACTTCTACCATTAATACTTATTCTTCTACCAACTGTATTTATTAAAAAATTATCTATCTTAACTGTATGATTATCCATTTCTAGATTATTCATATTAACCCTTCTAAGTATGGCTTTTAGTTTCGCCTTTAATACCATTAAATTCACAGGATTAGTTATATAATCATCTGCTCCATATTCTAAAGCTAATATTTCAGTTAATTCTTCTTTTTTGTCAGTTAACACTATTATAGGAACTTGTGAATACTCTCTTATAGTTTTCAAAAGCAACAAGCCATTTCCATCAGGCAGCAGTATGTCCATTATTATTAAATCAAATTCTTTTTTCTTTAGCATGTCTGTTGCATCTTTTATACATAAAGCAGTATCAACAGTAAAATTCTCTTGTTCTAAACTATATTTCAATCCTTTTATTAAGGATGTATCTTTATTGATAACTATAACATTTGTAGTCATTTGTCACACCCCATACTAAGTTAGCATCATCAGCTTGAAAATAATGATCTTTTATCCCCTTCCCTCTTTGTAATTTTGATTTGATCAAAATATTCCAATAAAGCTAAGGCAGTCTTTCTATTTGTACTCAATAAATCCCTAAATTCAGCTATTGTTATATAAGCATTTTTATTAAGATAATCTTTGATTAGATTAATTGCTTCTTCTAAAGTTTCTTTATATAGACTAATATCCTCATTTAATTTTATTATTTCATCATTGTTTACTAAGGATTGGAAAACTTCTACCACTTCTTTCTCTTCATAGTCTATGCTTTTTATTAATTCATTTATCTTAGGTGGCATAAAACTATATTTCTTTAGGGCATTTATTATTTCATCTTTTATGGCAATTTGGTTTTCATTATACTTAACTTCAAAATCTTTTAAGCATATACTTTCTTTATGTTGTTTAACATGTCCTTCGTCAATCAACAAATCTATAAATCTTTCACCAATTAAAGGTTTTACATTACCTAGATATTTGCTACGTATTTCTTCTTTTAGCACCCCATACCTTAATGGATACTTTTTATGATATAACTTAAGATGATCTATTATTCTAGATTTTAAATCATTGTAGTAATTTACGTGTATTACATGTAAATCTTTTGTTAGATAAAATATAATTACCTTTTCTTCCTCTTTCAAATCCATAACATATTCCTTTACTTTGCCCTCCAGCATTGCTGTTAATTGAGATATTTCTTTAATTGTTGGGAAAGTCTTGCTATTATCTAATATTATCTTTTCTATTACATCTTTTGGATCCCCTTTATCCTTTAGCCTTAGCTCTTCAATAACTTTTTTATCATATCTTTTTTTCTTTCTAGGATTTGGCTCTAATATTTTTCCTCCACCTATTGTAAACATAGGTGAATAAAATCTTAATATAAATCTGTCTTCCCGCTTAGCTACAATTGTTTCTTCTAACCTCAATTGTGCATACCCCTCTTCTCCAGGGGCTAATTCTTCCCTATCTAACAAAACCATTCTAGCTAATACTTCTTTTGTACCTATATAGAGTCTTACCCTGGTTCTGTTTTTTATAATTCTATCAATGCCGTCAATAATTTTTACTTTAACATCCAACATAGATGTAGGCTTCATTGAGTTTATTGGCGCAAGCACATCTCCTCTGTCTATTTCCTCAGTCTTAATCCCTGCTAAGTTTACCGCAACCCTTTGCCCTGCAAATGCAGTATCTGTGCTGCTTCCATGAACTTGTAATGATCTTACGCGTCCAGTTTTCCCTTTGGGAAATATTTCTACCTCATCACCTAAGTTTAAAGAACCTGATAACAAAGTTCCTGTAACAACAGTGCCAAATCCTTGAATAGAAAATACTCTATCTATACAAAGTCTTGGCATATCATCTACTTGCCTATCTTCGATTTCTTTTGACATTTCTTCTATTAGGTTAACAACTTTATCAATTCCAGTCTTTTTAACTGACGATACAGGTATTATTGGTGCGCCTTCTAAAAATGTACCTACTAGATTTTCCTTAATGTCCTCTGTAACCAAACTTAACCATTCTTCATCAACTAGATCAATTTTCGTTAATACAACAAATCCTTTTTCCACCCCAATTAAATCTAATATGGCTAAGTGTTCAGTTGTCTGGGGCATAATTCCTTCATCTGCTGCAATAACTAAAAGTACTATATCTATACCTGCTACTCCTGCTAACATATTTTTTATAAATTTCTCATGTCCTGGAACGTCTATAATTCCTACCCTTTTACCACTAGGTAAATCAAAATAGGTAAAACCTAATTCAATGGAAATCCCACGCTTTTGCTCTTCTTTTAACCTATCAGTATTTCTTCCTGTCAATGCCTTTATTAAAGTTGTTTTTCCATGATCTATATGTCCTGCAGTTCCAACTATAATATGTTTCATTTAATGCACCCTTTCATTCTTTCAAGGCCATATTCTATACCCTCTACTACAATTTTGTATTCATCTTCCCTAATAGTCCTTAAATCTAAGTATAGCCTATTCTTATAAACCCTTGAAATAATAGGAATTCTAAATTCCCTTAGTGATCTTTCAAATTCAGCAATATTCTTATCACCAAAATCAATAGAAATACACTTTGTAGGTATTCTTTCAAGAGGAAGGCTTCCTCCTCCTACTTCTGAGTAACTATCTACTATTTCTACATTACAAGAATCACCATCTATTATCTCATTTAACATACTTAATAACATGTTTGCTCTTTTTTCTAACTCATCAACTTTCAAAGAAAGCATCTTTAAAGTAGGTATTTTTTCTATGGCAATATCTTCATCTAAATAAAGTCTCATGGTTGCCTCTAAAGCTGAAATTGTAAATTTATCAACCCTAAAGGCCCTTGTCAATGGATTTTTTTTCATCTTATCTATATATTCCTTTTTCCCGACTATAATACCAGCTTGAGGACCCCCTAGCAGTTTATCACCGCTAAAGGTTACAATATCAATACCTTTTTTTATAGAATCCTGAACTGTAGGCTCGTATTCTAAACCAAACTTTGAAAGATCTATTAAAACTCCACTTCCCAAATCCTCAACTAGTGGTAAATTATATTTTACTTTTAATGGATAAAGTTCTTCTGCTGTAACTTGGGATGTAAAGCCTAATATTCTGTAGTTACTGGTATGGACCTTTAATAAAGCTGCAGTGTTCTCATTTATTGCATTTTCATAATCATATAAATGGGTCTTGTTTGTAGTACCTACAGCCTTAAGAATTGCACCGCTTTCCTCCATTACATCAGGAATTCTAAAAGATCCTCCTATTTCTATTAATTCTCCCCTAGACACAATAACTTCTCTTCCCTTTGCTATAGTACTTAAAACCAGCATAACAGCTGCTGCATTGTTGTTTACAACCATAGCATCCTCTGCTCCAGTAATTTCAGATATAATCTCTTTAAGATGGCTATATCTTGATCCCCTTTCTCCGGTACTTAAATCATACTCTAAATTTGAATAATTAGTAGCTATTTCATATACATTGTCCATTACTTCCCTGCTTATCAGAGAACGGCCAATATTAGTATGGATTACTACTCCTGTTCCATTTATAACCCTTCTTAAAGCATAGGTATTTTTATCTTCTATTCTAATTAATATATTTCTAACGATATTTTCCCTTTTTTCAATAACTTCCTCTTCACTTAATAAATTGTTTTTTATTTCCTCTCTAAATAAATCTAACTCTTCCCTAATGGAATTTAATACTATTTTTCTGGGCACACTATTAAGTTTTTCTTTAACTTCAGTATCTTCAAGTATTTCATCAACTTTTGGAATATGTCTAAAAAGGTTTTTATTGTTTTCCATATAATCCCTCTTTTCATTTAACTATTATATATTTATCTTCCTTTTCTATTACTTCCCCAACTACTGCATACTTTGTTGGAGTATTTTTAAGATTTTTAAGCAGCAAATCTACATTTTCTTTAGGTAAAGAAATTAGTAATCCTCCAGAAGTTTGAGGATCATAAAGAACATCTTGAACTTCCTCAGGCACATCTTCTGAAAACTCTACCTTATCACCAACAAACTTTCTATTAGCATAAGCACCTGCAGGGACTAAGCCCATTCTGGCAAATTCTAAAGTTTTATCTATAATTGGGATATTTTTGTGTTCAATAACAATAGTAACTGAACTACCTTCAGCCATTTCTAAAGCATGGCCTAAAAGACCAAATCCAGTTATATCGGTAACACTGTTTACTTTAATACCCTCTAATGCTTCCTTTGCATATTTGTTAAGGGTTGCCATGGTTTTGACTGCTTCTTTATAAGTTTTCTCATCTGCTAAGCCGCCTTTTATTGCAGTATTTATTATACCAACTCCTAAGGGTTTTGTTAAGACTAGATAATCTCCAGCTTTTGCATTACTATTTGTCCATACTTTACTTGGGTCTACAAATCCTGCAACAGATAAGCCGTATTTAGGTTCATCATCTTCTACAGTATGGCCTCCAATAAGCAAGGCCCCTGCTTCTTTAACCTTATCAAAACCTCCTCTTAATATATCAACTAATACATCTGGACTTAAACAATTAGGAAAACACACTATATTCATAGCTAGGCTAGGCTCTCCGCCCATAGCATATACATCGCTTAAAGAATTAGCAGCAGCTATTTGGCCAAATTCATATGGATCATCCACTATTGGTGTAAAAAAATCAAGGGTCTGAATTAAAGCCAATTTATCATTTATCTTATAAACTGCCGCATCATCAGAAGTCTCTAAGCCAACTATTAGATTTTCATCCTCTATTTTTGGTAAGTGGCACAAGACCTGTGCCAAAATGTCAGGACCGACTTTAGCTGCTCAGCCAGATGTTTTTGCATATTGAGTTAATTTAATATCCATATTTACACTCCTTTATTTTACTATTATAAGGTCTTTAATATCTTCAAACCTCTTTTCCCCTATACCTGATACATTTTTAATATCCTCTATAGTTTGAAATTTATTTTCACTTCTATACTTCATTATTCTATCAGCTAATACCTCTCCTATGCCAGGCAAGGACATAAGCTCTTCTTTGGTACAGGTATTTATATTTATTTTTCCTGAAGTTGTGCTAGAATTACTTGATTTATAAACTTCTTCTATATATTCTTCTCCAATTTTAGGAATATAGATCTTTTCTTCATCTGATAGTTTCTTTGCTAAATTTATTTTATCTAAATCTGCATCTTTTTTCAATCCACCAGCCAATTCAACTGCATCTATCAATCTAGAACCAGCTTCTAATATAACAAGTCCAGGATTATATACTTGTCCGCTAATATGCACCATTATTTCACTGGGCTCTTCACTATTTTCTTCATCTAATTCATTTAATCCATTTATGTAATCTTCAACTAATGTTTCATCATCTAAAAGCTCAGGTTTTTCTTTATTCAAAAAATTAAATAAGGATATTGAAACAACTATTACAACTAAAAAGACTAGTATAATTTGTTCTTTTTTTGAAAAGAAAAGCATAACTTTATCACCCTTTCAAAATTATCCATTAATATATTCGCCATTTTCTGTCAAAATCCTTTTTTTTGAAAAAAGGATTTCCTCTTAATCTTAAAGTATGTTTCTGATATACTATTTATTAATTGAGAAAGGAGGGTAACTTTTGAACAAAATAATTATAATTGTTCTACTACTAATTCTAATCACTAATAGTATATCCTTTGCTGATAGCTTGAATATTACAGGAGAAAGTGCTATTTTAATTGATGCAGAAACTGGACAAGTCTTATATGAAAAAAAAGCCCATGATAAATTACATCCAGCAAGTACAACAAAAATTCTTACAGCAATTTTAGTTTTAGAAAATGCAAATCTAGATGAAATTGTGACAGTCGATGAGGAAGTAGTATCTCTTACTAAAGGTTCCCATATTGCCTTAGAACCTGGAGAGCAATTGACAGTTAAAGATCTACTTTATGCTCTATTAGTGGAATCTGCAAATGATGCAGCACTTGCTTTAGCAAAACATGTTTCAGGAAGTATTGAAGAATTTGCAAAACTTATGAACAAAAAGGCTAAAGAATTAGGTGCTTTAAACTCTAATTTTGTAAATCCAAATGGGCTTAGTGTTGAAAATCATTATTCAACTGCATACGATTTAAGTTTAATTGCTAAATATGCTATGAAAAATGAAATATTCAGAGAGATTGTTTCCAATTATACATATGTTATTCCTACGACAAACAAAAAAAATGAGGAGAGGGTTTTATGGTCCTCAAATAGATTATTATATAGTTATAATACTATCTCAGTTGATGGAAAAGTAGTTCCTATTAAATACGAAGGAATAACGGGAGTAAAAACTGGATATACACCAGAAGCAGGTAATTGTCTAGTCGCATCAGCTACAAGAGAAAATGAAAGTCTTATTGCAGTAGTACTAAAATCCAATGGAACAGAAGTATTTACAGACATTCATAAACTACTCAACTATGGTTTTGATAACTTTGAAAAAACAAATATTGCCATGAAAAATCAGTTTGTGGATAATATTAAGGTTGACAATGGTACAATTCCAGTTGTTGCAGGTATTATAGGCGAAGACTTGTATTCTACAATACCAATTAATTCTATAGAAAAAATAACAAAAAAAATAATAATAGAAGATGAAATTAAGGCACCAATTAAGCATGGGGATATACTAGGTAAAGTAGAGTATTATTTAGGAGATAATTATTTAGGAGCAGCAAATATAATTTCTACTTATGATATCGATGAATTACCATCTCCATCCCTTATAGAAAGAATTTTAAATAAATGGTACTTAATATTAATATTTGGATATATTTTATTGAGACTTTTTATTATTTTTAATAAAAAGAAAAGAAGAAGACGACATTCTTATTATGATACAAGTAGTTTATATTATTAAAAGAATCTTGCCATATAGCAAGATTCTTTTAATAATATAAGTCATTATAATACTGCAATTGCTTCAATTTCTATTATTCCATCCTTTGGAAGCCTTGAAGCTTCAACACAAGACCTTGCAGGTTTGTGACCACTAAAGAACTTATCATATTCCTCATTAATAACCCCAAAATCATCCATGTTTTTTACATAAATATTTACTTTAACTATATCCTTTAATGTGCCTCCACCAGCTTCAATAACTGCTAACATATTGTTTAGAGACTGTATTGTTGCCTTCCTTATGTCATCCTTTATCATATCACCAGTTTCAGGAACTATTGGCAATTGACCTGATGTAAAAATAATATTGCCTACTTTTACCCCTTGTGAATAAGGTCCAACTGCCTCAGGAGCATTTTTAGTTTCAATAAATTCTTTTTCCATCTTCTCAACTCCTTCACAATTTATAATATATATTAAATTATATCTTCCATAGTCAATTCACGACTATCTGCCCAAACTTTTTCTAAACCATAAAATTCTCTCTCTTCTTTTTTAAATATATGGACAACTATATCTCCATAATCAAGCAAAATCCAAGTACCTTCTCTATATCCTTCCTTACCTAATAGTTCATAACTGGCTAAATCCATTTTGTCTTCAATTTCATCTGCTATTGCCATAACCTGGTTAGGTGAATTTCCACTAACAATTACAAAATAGTCAGTAACAGTAGAAAGTTCACTTATGTCCAATATCTTTATATTAAAACCTTTCTTATCAGCACAAGCTTTAACTATAACAGATATTTTTTCCTCAATATCCTTCACTTAATTACCTCCCATTTCATAGAATACATTAATTATTATTATATTCTTCATTGTTGTCATTAAACATAGAATCTATTAGGGTTTTCATTTCTTCCTCATTTGGCATATAATAAGATACACCGCCAATATACTTAGGTTCTCCAGGTAATGTAGCCATTTGTATATCTTCCACATTATAATTGTTAACATTAACTGCAAACTTTAATATTAAATCCAATGGTATATTAGTTTCAACATTATTATAATAGGTTTTAATCAGCTGAGGAATCTTACCTATATTTTCAACCTTTAAAGTTTGCTTAATTGTAGCTTTAATAAATTGTTGTTGGGCACGAATTCTTCCCAAATCCTGATCTGAATAGCCTTTCCTAAATCTTAAAAATTGAAGGGCCTTATCGCCATCTAGTACCTGTAAACCAGCTTTTAAATCAATATAAAGAGGTGGATCAGCAACAGGATCACTATATTTCATGTCCATAGGAACATCTATTTCTACTCCACCAATTATATCAACAAATTCTTTAACTATTTTATAATCAACTTTTACATAATATTCTAAATCAATACCTAGCAAGTCCTTTACTGCCTTTACAGCTAAGTCTGGACCTCCATAAGCATGAGCATGATTTATTTTTTCTTCATTCTTTCTACCTCTAATTATTGCCTTTGTATCCCTAGGAATAGAAAGCATTGAAATTTTTCCAGTTGATTTATTAACTTTGCATACTATCATAGTATCAGTTCTTGTACCAGAGCTTTTTTTAACATCATATGAGTCTACACCCATAAGAAGAAAAGTAATATCATCTTTATCTTTTATAAGTCTGTTAAAAAAGCTATCCTCCTCATAATCTACTCCATTTTCACCTTCTGCAATTATTACAGTTTTATATATAAAGCCTGTCCATAATGCAGTAAACAAAATAACTGAAATAAAAAAAGTCCTAAAAAATCTTTTTTTCATGCTATCACTCCATTGTTGTCTGAATTAATAGATAGTTTCTTGCCTTAATACTATCTATGTGGATTATTTTCTTATTCTCAATTAAAAACTTCAGCGTATTATCCAGGGAATATATAAGGCATCTATCTAAATCCTCTAAAGCTAACTTTCTTAATTTATCTACACCTTCAAAACTACGTCCTGGTTCTATCAAATCGGCTATATAAACTATTTTTTCCAATAGACTCATATTTTCACGTCCAGTAGTGTGATATTTAATAGCTTTTAATACTTCCTCATCTTTTATGCCATATTCCTTTTCTGCAATTGCTGCACCCAACACGCTATGAATTAGTTCACTATTGATTTTAGTCATACCATCTAGAATTATACCAAAATCACTACACACTTTCAATAAATTTGTTTCTCCTTTGAGTTTACCACAATCATGGAGCAACCCTGCTACAGCTGCTTTTTCTATAGAAGAATTATATCTTTTAGCTAATTCAATACTTGTTTCCATTACCCTTAAAGAGTGCTCATATCTTTTTATACCAATATCTTCTTTAAGCTTTTTATAAAACCAATCCTTAATCATTCCATATCCTCCTGTTAACCATATAAATTGTGCTTATTTATATATATTTCTACTGGCTTTGGTACTAGGTATTTAATTGAAATACCTTTTTTTATTTTTTGTCTAATTTCAGATGAAGAAATATCTAGAAGAGGTGCTTCTAATATGTATATTTGACTATTATATTTTAAGCTTAAATCTTCCTTAATCTTATCTAAAGTGTCACTAGTATATCCAGGCCTTTTAGCAACTATAAATTTGCACGACTTAAGTAGTTTTTCATATTCCTTCCATGTATGAATCTGTAATAAAGAATCAGAACCCATTATAAAATAAAAATCAGTATTTTCATATATGGATTTTAAAGTATTAATAGTATCTACTGTATATGTAACACCTTCTCTATCCATTTCTAAAGTAGATAATAAAAAGTTTTCATTTGAATTTATAGCCAATAAAACCATGTTATATCTGTGCATATTTGAAGTAATATGGCTCTTTTCTTTATGGGGAGGATTCCCGGTAGGAATAAACAAAATTTTATCTAATTTAAAATGAACTCTCGCATATTCTGCTATGAGCAGATGACCATTATGTATTGGATCAAAGGTGCCTCCCATAATACCAATTTTTTTCATATCAACATCCTTCCTCCTGTATACATAAAATATAAACTTCAGAAGCTATGTCTGAAGTTTATATTTTAATTATGGTAATATAATTTTTTTATTTTTTTTGCTTTCCCTATATAGTACAAATTTATTTCCAATACTTTGTACAAATTCAGCATTAGTTTTTTTAGCTACTTCACTTGCCACTTCCTTTGCATCAAGAAGACTATTATTTAAAACTTTAATCTTAATTATTTCCCTTTTTTCTAAAGCATCATCTACTTGCTTAATAAAATTTTCTGTAATTCCATTTTTTCCAACTTGAAAAATTGGTTCCAATCTATTAGCAATCCCTTTTAAATAACTTCTTTGTTTTCCTGTTAACATTGTTACACTCCTTAATCTTGTTTAATCTACTGGAAAAACTCAAATTCATGTCCACATATAAATACAGAGTCACTTTCTTCAATTCCTAATTCTATAAGCTTATCTACAATACCTTTGTCCCTGATAACTTTTTGGAAATATCTAACTGATTCTAAATCGTCAAAATTTATTGAATATAATAGCCTTTCAACAAAGCTTCCTTCAACAATAAATTTGCCATTTTCTTTTTTTACAATTATAGGATCTTCCTTTGGCTCTTCCACTGTAATATCAATTTCTTCATCAAATGTTTCGTAATTTGTTTCAATTCTTTTTACCATCTCCCACATTGCATATTTTAACCTATCTATACCCTCCCTAGTTGCAGCCGAAATAGGATATACCTCATATCCTTTAGGCTCAAATTCTTCTTTTATTTTAACTAGCCATTCTTTTGAACTAGGTAAATCCATCTTATTGGCTACAATAATTTGCTTCTTTTCCTTTAATTTCTCATTATATTTGAAAAGTTCATCATTAATCTTATAAAAATCTTCAATAGGATTTCTACCTTCTAATCCAGAAGCATCTAAAACATGGACTAAAACTCTAGTTCTTTCAACATGGCGTAAAAAATCAAGTCCTAAACCTGCCCCTTTGTGGGCTCCTTCTATAAGCCCAGGAATATCAGCAATAACAAAACTTTGTTCATCATCAATTCTTACAACGCCTAAATTTGGTTTTAGTGTAGTAAAATGATAGTTTGCAATTTTAGGTTTGGCATCAGATAAAATAGATAATATAGTTGATTTACCCACATTAGGAAATCCTACTAATCCAACATCAGCCAAAAGTTTTAATTCCAATATTACTGTTCTCTCTTCACCTTTTCTTCCAGGTTCAGCAAATCTTGGTGCCCGTCTAGTGGGAGTAGCAAACTTTGCATTGCCTCTACCACCTTTTCCACCTTTAACAATTAGTACCTGTTGATTATGCTCTTTTATATCTGCTATTACTTTACCAGTTTCAGCATCTTTTACTATTGTTCCTACAGGTACTTTAAGTATTAGATCTTGACCTTTTTTGCCATATTGTTTTTTGTTCCTTCCATTTTCACCATTTTCTGCTTTATAGGATCTTTTATATCTAAAATCCATAAGGGTTCTTATTCCTTCATCAGCTTGTAATATAATACTGCCTCCATCGCCTCCATCCCCTCCATCGGGGCCACCTGAAGGCTCATACTTTTCTCTTCTAAAAGCTACTGCACCATCTCCACCTTTTCCTGCTTTTAAATGAATTTTTGCAACATCAACAAACATTACCATCATCCTCTATAATTTGGTAATTTTATTATATCAACTAATGCTAACCTGTCAATATATAGATTATTATAACCGGTAGCAATTTCTATTATGTTTCAGAAAAAAAAGCCTACCTCAATGGTAAGCTTTAATTCTTTATGCTAATTCTTCTACTGGATAAACACTTACTTGCTTTTTATCTCTACCTTTTCTTTCGAATTTGACAATTCCATCTACCTTGGCAAATAGGGTATCATCTCCACCTCTACCAACATTGTTTCCAGGATGAATTTTTGTACCTCTTTGCCTTACAAGAATATTGCCAGCTAAAACGAATTGTCCATCTCCTCTTTTTACACCAAGTCTCTTAGATTCACTATCTCTACCGTTTTTTGAACTACCTACTCCTTTTTTAGAAGCAAATAATTGTAAATTTAGTCTAATCATGTCTACACCTCCTCGTATAAAAGAGTAACATACCCTGGATAGCTTTCTATAATGGATTTAATTCCCACTTCAAAGGTCCTAAGAACTATGTTTATCTTTTCTAATTTTTCACTAGGCATGTTTTGGGGAATTTTAACATCCAAAAGTCCCATATCTTCATCTATAAAATAGTCAATATCTTCTTCTCTAATATTCAAAACTTCCACCAAGGCTATTAAAGCAGTTTGGCTAAGGCATGAAACTGCCGCACAAACTATATCCTTACCTTTAACATCATAACCTGAATGACCTAAAACTTTATATCTTAAAATATAACCTTTGTCATTCTTATAAATAGTAACTTTAGTCATTTTCTAACCAACTATCTTTTCAATTTTTAATTTTGTATAAGGTTGACGATGCCCTTGCTTCTTTCTGTAGTTCTTCTTAGGCTTGTATTTGAATACCACAATTTTCTTTCCTTTTCCATGTTCTAAAGCTGTTGCTTCTACCTTTGCTCCTTCAATATATGGCTTTCCTACTTTTATTCCATCTTCATTTGAAATAAGAAGAACTTTTGACAAATCAACCTTTTCTCCTTCTTCTACGTTTAATTTTTCAACAAATAGAATATCTCCTTCTTCAACTCTATACTGTTTTCCACCTGTTTCTATTATAGCATACATTGCATTTACACCTCCTCTAACCAGTCTCACCAGTGTCTGGTGGCTCTGCTTTAAACCAGCACTGAGTGGCCACTTACGAAGTCTAATTTTATCAGATATTTAAGCTTTTGTCAATAAAACTTTCTAATAATTTCCCTCTTCCATCACAATTTGTACACTTCTTTATAAAATTTGAACTTAGACTATTTCTAATTTTTTTTCTGGTTAATTCAACAAGTCCAAGTTTAGTAATATCTACTA
>Ga0209537_1003883_pt1 | contig 13242 bp, 13 predicted proteins | sample BioPla4DNA1_FD_187698 | JGI IMG/M metagenome (GOLD analysis project Ga0209537, IMG submission 187698) | Biogas fermentation microbial communities from Germany - Plant 4 DNA1 (SPAdes) (version 2) | ecosystem: Engineered > Bioreactor > Anaerobic > Digestate | place: Bielefeld, North...
GGAAATAACAAATTAGAGTTAGCAGAGATACAATTAGGAGAATTCTGGGATAGGCTAGAGGAGTTAGCACAGAAAAACGACATCGAGTATTTAGAATAGAAAACAAAAAGACTATGCACAAATAGGCATAGTCTTATTTTTTTATTTTTTAAATACGTGATTTCCGATCTTTTTTACAAAGGTCAATGTGTCAAACCAGCTTCTTGCCTTTTTAGTGGAATATTTAGGGTAGTAGAAGTAAAGAGCATCCTTAATAGGATTGACTCCTGCTAAAGCATCTTTTGCAGCTCTTATTGAGTCTGAACCCGGAGTATTGTATATTGAACCATTAGATACTGGTGAGAACTGACCTTTTTGGAATATTACCCCCTTAATAGTATTAGGGAACTTTGGAGATTTAACACGGTTTAAGACAACAGCACCTACAGCAACCTTGCCTTCATAGGGTTCGCCTCTAGCTTCTGCATGTATAATACGGGATAGCCAGTATAGATCTTCCTCACTATATGCAACAGACGGGGTTTTGCTGGTAGTTGTAGATGCTTTTTTACCTGTATTGCTAGAAGTAGATGGTGTGTTGCTTTTATTGCTGGTATTATTACTAGTGGAAGTAGCCTTTTTCCCGGTATCTATATATTTAGAATAAGAGTACCCAGTCTTACCATTGACCGATACCTTGTACCAACTACTGCTTGAGTCTAAAATCTCCATCTTTTGTCCTTTTCTGGCATAGCCTAGAATCTTATACTTGGTACTCGGACCGCTTCTGATTGCGAGCATTGATGCTGTGCAAGTGCCGTACACCTTATTTTGAGCTGGTGTTGATTTTTTCGGCTCCTGTTTAGGCGCCGGTGGGGTAGGCGGGGGTGGTGCTTTAGCTGTTGTTCCGGTCTTGCTCTCTGGGTTAACTTTTGGAGTTTCGGTAGCAGATGTTTTTGGTTTTGGTTCGGCTTTTGTTTCTGTTTTGTTCTCGGGTTTAGGCGCTGGTTTGGGTTCTTGTTTAGGCTCTTGTTTAGGTTCTGGCTTTTTTTCCTCTTTTTTTGGCGTTTCTGCTACTGGCTTCGTGTTAGTAGGCTTTTTTTCCTCTTTTTTTGGCGTTTCTGCTACTGGCTTCGTGTTAGTAGGCTTTTGTTCCTCTTTTTTTGGCGTTTCTGCTACTGGCTTCGTGTTAGTAGGCTTTTGTTCCTCTTTTGGTTTTTCTTTTTGGGGAGCAGGTTCTTTGGGTTCATCGGGTACTTTTATTGATTGTTCTAGGGTTAAAGGATCTGATTTATCTAGGACTTTGAATGTTACGGTATATGTTCCTCCTTTGAGTCTTTTGCCGTTATTATCTTTAAAGTCCCATATATGGCTAAATGATTTTGATTTGTCCGGTGCTAAAGTCAGGGTAGAAGAGCCTGCTTTAGAATAAGTGTAAACAGTTTGTCCACTGCTATTTTTTACTCTATATTCAAACTGCTTACCTGCAAATTGGAAAACTGCATTAGATTTTCCAGTGTTTTTTAGAACAAATGTAATCTTCGCAGATTTTTGTTCTTGTATATCTATGCTTAATGAAGTTGATACACTTCTTGAATAAGAACCCGGCTCCGGGAAGTCTGGCTTGGGGTGTGGTTTAGCTGCGTTCTCAAGTTCCTCTATCTTGTCAGAGGGTATTAAATCACCGAAGTTAAGTCTTTGTCCTTCTTTTGCAAAGATTGGGATAGCAGCTGAACAAAGTATAATAATTGCCAACAGGATACATATTATCTTTTTTATGTTCTTCATACGGTTCACTCCTCTCATAAGGTGTTTTTTAACACCTTAATGACTATAAGTGTAAGATTCAAGTATTTATAATGATTGACTAATCCTATGGGTAAGACGAAAGCCAAAAAGAGAGTAGCTATAGTCTTTGAGGATCTATAGTAGATTTGGTATAGTTAATAAAAGAAAGGGTGATGAAATGAACAATTTAGATAGACGGATATTACAACGTAATATATTACGATTGCTGGTTATATTAAGTATCGCTTTTGTAGCAATACATATGGTCTTATATCAGATTAATCAGGATACTTTTGGTGTATGGTTTATGTGTGCTTTTATAGGAGGGACTTCCTATTATGGAGTGCAGTATATAGATAAGGAAATAGCAATTATCAAGAAGAGGCAGGAGGCATACCAGAGAAAGAAAAAAGAATCTATGGGTAAGACAAAGACTAACAAGCGGTCATCTAGTAAGAAATCTAACACAAAATCTAATAAAAAGACCAAGGCGGAAGTTAATAAAACAACTGCTCCTAAAAAGAAAACTACTACAAAGAAAGCAGGTACGAAAAAATCTACTACTAAAAAGAAAAGTACTGCAAGCAAGCAAAAAACTAAAACATCATCATCAAAAAAGTAGTAGAAAGGGAAATGTATTATGAATTACCAAAAGCCTATACCGGTGGCAGGAGAGTATTATAAATTTAGTAATAAAAAAATGGCAAATCCCAGGTCTGGAATGCTATGCAGAGTCTTGGTTGCTGCAGAGCCAGTGGCAGGAGTGCATAACTGTCTTATTGAGTTTGAGGATGGATACAAAATGATTACGAGTAAATGGAATATATTTAACCTACAACAAAACCATAAAACAATACAGTTCTCTGGTAAAATATTGGTAAACAATGAATTAGAGGGCGAACAGTTATCCATATTTTAAAATGTTAGGCAAAGACGTTTTTAGAATCTATTAATAGATTTAGATATGTTTAGATGTATTTGTTTTTATTTAGCAATTATTAGAGACATAATAAGATTAGATTCCAAAACGGAAATAATTCGGATTTGTGTGATCTATAATAAAATAATCGCACTTACGCCGGTTATTGTTCTTATTGCTTTCGTTAACATAAACAAGAGAACGTTTTTCTTATAACATTCCTAATTTTATTCTAAAAGACTGTTAGGATTTTGTAAACATAAAATCGGAATTTACTTATATAAAATTTGCATTTCTAGGATGCTGGATATATATTGGAAATATCAATTTTGGAATTGCGGTATGCGTCCTCGGATTCATACCCAGGGGAAGGGATGCGTCCCGACCTCTTTATTGTGAGCGGTAAAAATATATTACCGCTTTTTTAATTAAATAGAAGGAATGTATTGAGGTGAAGTAATCTTGTTCAAGAAACTACCATTTTTAAAAAGAAGGGAAAGTATAGATTATGCGCAGGTAGAGCAAAGGTCGAGGCAACATGTTACACACTGTGCTATATGTAACACCCCTATAGACAAAGATGGAGTTATAGATCACCACTTTCCTTATTTCACCACATATAATCGCTGTGCTAAATGCATCAAAGTCGATGGGGAGTTTGTTCCATATTGTGCTGTATGTGGTGAAAGAGTAGACGTAGATGAGGGAGGAGTAGTAGACAAGTATTTCCCGTATTTTGGGACCAATAATCGTTGTAGCAAATGTATCCATGTCGTGAGAATAAACCCGAAATGTTATACAGATGAATAGTATCTAATTTTAAAGACAGTGATAAGTCACTGTCTTTTTTTATGTTTTATATTCGCAAATAAAAAGTTGAAAAGGCGAATTGGCTTTTATATAAACTTATCAAACCTGTAAGAACTATGTAGCAAAAGAAGGAAAAGAAATCTCTTACCTAGGTAATTTTCTTAAGCAGTGGCCATTCTGCAAGATATGAGAGGCCAGAAGAATATTAATTAGGAGGAATAAGCAATGAATAGACCAGCAAGTGAATTTATCAAAAGAATGTTTGAAAAGGACGAAATGGAAAAAGCAAAAAACATCGTATTAACTAGAATGGAGATATTCTCCAGAACAGAGATAGAAGTTATACTAAAGCAAGATGAAGAGATGGTTGACGAATTAATTGATTGGACTTCAGAACTAATTGCAGATTACTCCAAAAGTGATATTCCCAAGATAGAACAACTTCGCAAAATAAAGCAAATGGTGAGGACGAAATATCCTGCTATATTCGAACAAGCTGAAGAGAGAAAGAAACAAATAGGAAATTATGACCAGTGGGTAGGGAATTTATGGCGTATGCAAAGAAAAATAAAAAACCCCATATCAGCCACTTCTTCTCAAGATGAAATAAGAAAGGCAATAGAAGATACAGTGGCTACCTTCTCTTTTGAAAGACTTGAAAACGAAATTAGGGAATCAATAAAACATGAGGATTTAGTGTTAAGGCTCAAGAAGGATATTGAAGAAGCAAGGGAGGCACTACTGGATTATATAAAGCTAAAAGAAGAAACAATACCTGTAAGTCTATACTACTACAGGACTTCAAATGGTGGTGTGTCTTGCAAAATCAACACACACCGCAATGGATATAGTTATGCTTATGGTGCAGGTAGGTCAATAAGGTATAACAAAGGAAAGGATAGAGAAGAATATCCGTTGATTGTTTCAGCTCATTATATTGATACTTTTATTTTTCAAAACGGAATAGACTACAAGGATATTATTATTGATCCACGCAGTATAGAGAGTTTCTATATGTTTGATAATAAAGTCTCTTGTAATTTAACATCTTCATTTATTAATAGCTGGTGGAATTATGACTGTCCGGATCTATATAGATGTACAGTAAATAAAGATGGAACTGGCTATAATATGTTGGGAGAGAGGCTCCCTCATTTTTCCACAAGGCTAGTTGAACATACCTATATAGCGACCTATGTAGATAAAAGCATAACAGAAGAGGAAGTGGAACTATTATGCAAAGGACGAAAAAACACAGTGATTTATAAAGAAATGCGAAGTGTCTTAAAGGCAAAAACCATAAGCGAGACTGACCTTCAACAAATGCTCGAAGAGAATAAGGCATATGAGAAAGAGATCCAAGATTGTATAGAGAGTAACAGAAGAGAAATATTAGACCATTTAGCATCAGTTTTTGAGGATAGAATTATCTCAAGAGAACCCTTTAAGCTAAACGAGAATTTTGGATTGGATTGTGGATATATATATATCCATACGAGTAATCCAGAATATAACGAAAGAAAGAGAATATTAAAAAAATCTTCGCTTTCCTCCCAAGTTAGTACGGGAATGGATATAGAGTTCCCATACGATTCTCAAAGCCTAACACTGATGACAGTACAATTTGACAAAATACGTGAAATAGTAAAAAGAGAAAAAGGTATTGAGCTTTATTGTAAAACAATGCTAGATTAAAAATAAAGAAGCCTAGAGATTGTAGCTCTAGGCTTCTTTATTTTTAAGAACAACCTGTAGTTTCACCACATGAGGCACATACATAACAAGTACCGTTTTTTCTCATATCGCTACTGCCACAATTGGGACAAGATTTCCCGTATACTCTGTCGCCTGTGACAGAGGGAGAGGGTTTTGTAATTTTCTCCTCAAACCCAAAATTATCGGATTCCGATTCGGAAGAGTATTGTAGATGAACGCCTTTTACTATTTGCTCTTGGGTAAAAAATTCTCCATCTTCCGGTTTAACTTGGCAACTACTAAAATCTCCTAGTTCTATCTCTAGGACTTTACTTATTAGATCCGAGATAGAGGATGCATATTTAATATACCTATGACCTGATACAAAGCCATGAGGTTCATACTTTTGTCCTTTTAGGGATCTAATAATCTCTTCATAAGGGATGTTATATTGAATCATTTTTGAGATATTTTTTGAAAGCGAATCTAATAATCCTTTTACAGTAGTACCTTCCTTATCTGCCTCTACATAAATTTCAGCTAATTTACCATCATCATAAAACGATACAGTAATGATAAGTTTTAAACCATCTAGTGTAGCTCTATGAATTCTAGCCGGACTTATTCCTACTGGTCTTTTTCTGGTAGGTTTAATTCTGTTATTAAGACATTCGGTAGCAATATCAAGAAGTTCTTTGTATGTTTTGTCTTCCAAATTGTTCTTTTTAGTATTAATAGCCGAATTCAAGGGTTGTGAGGCTTTACACCCATCTCTGTAAAGAGCAACAGCTTTTACACCTAGTTCCCACGCAGTTTTATGAATCTCTTTAAAATCATCAATGGTTGCGGAGTTAGGCATATTAACTGTTTTAGAGATGGCACCGGAGATAAGTGGGGTAAGTGCAGCCATCATTTTTATATGTCCCATAGGGGATATAAATCGTTCACCAGTTCCGCATTTGTTAGCAGTATCAAAGATTGGCAGATGTTCTTCTTTAAGGTGGGGAGCGCCTTCAATCTTTCCGTCTGCAATCATTTCTACCAGTGTACCATTTATATCGACTGTTTCTTTCTTTAAAATATAGTTCAGAATATCAACTATCTGTGATTCGCTGTACCCAAGTTTTCGTAATGCTATCTCAATAGCAGGATTAGCTATCTCTATATAACCGCCACCTGCTAGCTTTTTGATTATAGCATGAGCAAAGAAGGGTTCTATAGATGTAGTAGCACAATCCATTGCAAAGGCAATTGTTCCTGTTGGTGCTATAACTGTAACTTGTGCATTTCTAAAGCCGTATTTTTCTCCTAAACTGACAGCATTATTCCAAACTTCTTTAAGAGTATCGCTTAATTTTGCATAACCAAGCTCTGTAAGAAGGTTGTGATTTACTTTTTGTGGTGTATACTTTAGTCTTTCGTAAGGGGAATCTAGCACACCAGCAACTCTAGCATGGTTTCGTATAACCTCTAACATATACTCTTTATTAATCTCATATTTCGGGAAGGCACCAACTTTTTCAGCCATCATTGCTGATACAGCATAGGATTGACCTGTCATTATACCAACCAAAGCAGAGGCTACAGCTCTTGCTTCATCGGAGTCATATGGATGAGCCATCATCATATGCAAAGCTCCTGTATTAGCAATGCCTAGTCCCGTAGATCTAAATAAATGAGACCTTCTTGCAATTACTTCGGTAGGGAACTGTCCCCAGAAGATAGTGGTCTCAAGGACCATTTGAATAAGAGTTATGGCATGTAGATAGCCTTCAATATCAAATTCACCTGTCAATGGATCGTAGAATTTAACCACATTGATACTAGCTAGATTGCAAGCTGTATCATCTAGAAAGAAATATTCGGAACAGGGATTTGAAGATCGGATCATATTATAAGGTGCATAGGCAACTCCATCTTCACCAGCAGGACAAGTATGCCATGCATTAATAGTATCATAAAACTGGGGTGCAGGATCGCCACAACGCCAAGCAGCATAATTCCATTTTTCCCAAATCTCTTTGGCATCTATAGTCCTGTTTACCGAACTATCAACACGACCTTTTAGCTCCCATGAAGTATCAGGATCTTTACCAAGCATTTTTCTCATCAGTTCATCCGTGAACTGGATTGAGTTGTTGCTATTTTGTCCAGATACAGTATCATAAGCCTCTCCATTAAAGTCAGTATCATAACCCATTTTCCCAAGTGCAACGACTTTATCTTCTTCTTTAGCTTTCCATTCAATGAAGTCAATGATTTCGGGATGGTCAGCATCCAAGCAGACTATCTTGGCTGCTCTTCTTGTTGTGCCGCCTGATTTAATAGCTCCAGCATTACGGTCAAAAACCCGGAGAAAACTCATTAGGCCGGAGGAAGTACCCCCACCTGAAAGTTTTTCGCCTGTTGCTCGTAAACTAGAAAAGTTAGAACCAGTCCCAGCTCCATACTTAAATAATCTAGTTTCAGTTACAAGTTGATCACTAATTGATTTATGACCTAGTAGTGCATCATTAATGCTTATAATAAAACAAGCCGAACCGAAGGTCCTTGTATAAGCATCTTTAGATTTTACTACCTTGTCCTGCTCAATATCATAGTAATAGAAGTCTTCAGGTTCTTTTGTCAGGTCATAAGCAAATTTGTGCCCAGTATTAAACCATTGGGGACTGTTAGGAGCCCAACGTTGGTCAAGCAGCATGTAGGCAAGTTCATCATAGAAGATAGGAGCTTGTTCGGTACTGATTAAGCCTTCTGCTAAAGCTGCAGCAGTCCAAAAACCTACCATACGGTGGGTGACTTCTTTCATAGAACGCTCATAACCTACCTCATTATTAACACCAGCCATCCGGAAATACCTACTTGCAATAATATCGCAAGCATTCTGTGAGTAGTGCTCTGGGAACTCTAGATCTTTTTTATCAAATAAGACCTTATTGTTCTTTAGGTCTACTAATTTCACATCAGTAGTTTTCCAGTTAAAGAGGTCATAGACTGTCAATTCATCATTGTTTTCTAGCTCTTTAGTGAAGTGTCTCTTAATTAGTTTATCAAGGTCCATTTAACATCCCTCCTATAAAATATAAAGTGATGGTGTTTTGTTATTTTCCGTCCAAAAATAATATTTTGGGTGACTGGTGAGGAAACCCAAAAAAATAACACACCATCTAATTAGCGTAAAAAGTACTATAAAGGATTTTGAGAAGGGAATCAAATTTTGGAGGGGGAATTTCGAATTGCTTTGTTGTAGTTGTATCAAGGCGTAGGAGAAAACTATTGATAAAAGGGAGAAAATATTTTTTAGGAAGTTTTTCACCAGTACAAAAAGCACTATCGTATTTATGATCTTGGAAGGGAAGAGAGGAGTCCACAAAGGAACAAAGTTCAAAATTTGATTTAAGTTTATTTTTGACCAAGACAATATATCAGACACTACTTTGAAATTCAAATCTAATATAACTTTTGTCACAAATTAAAAAGGAAGCCTAGAAAATCATATCTAGACTTCCTGCTGTCCTTCTTATTTAGGAGATTTAAGACTACTGCCAGGACCATGAACATATTCAAAATCAGCGACCTTTGTTATTACGAAAATTTGATTTTTTAGATATCCTAAAACAGAGTCCCCAACTTTTGTGTTATATTTTAATAATTCTTCACTGGCTCTGTAGTGCATTCCGTTGACACAAACAAATGGTGCATATTGTCCATTATCTAACTTCTTAATATTATCGACTCGTCCAACAAGTGTGTTTTTGGAAGTTTTGTAGGTAATTCCAGAATTGAAACTACCTTTCTTGTTTACATTATCAAAATTAATATCTCTTGTACTAGGATCCATATCAGATTCAATACATAGTTTAGCAGCATAAAACATACATTCTGCACATGGACCCCGCTGACAATCTCTGTCGCTATATCGCCACAGAATATTTTGTTGCTGGTCGAGGATTTTTGCATCGTCCTCAAAAGGATCAAATCCCTCTTCTTCTAGAATCTCAAGTAGTTTAGAGGATAATGATTGTAGATCTTCATCTAAATATACTTGATCAATGAATCCTCCAAATACAATAACTCCAACAAGCAAATCTTCTTTAATAATCTTTGTACCTTCATTATTAACCATCTTTATTTCCTTCCTTTCCTTTAAAAGTGTAATAGAGATAGCTAAAAGGTATATGTTCTAAAACGAGAATACAAGTAAACTTCAAAAAACTTGACTTGCCGGTTTGTATAAATACAATAGGTTCTAGAATCCAGTTATGGATGGGTTTCTGATGTAAGGACGGAAGAGGCAGCCGTCGCTACCTGTTTCCCTTTTATGGAACATTGGCTGAAACAGGGTAAGAGATGCAGGGTGCCAACCTGCTACATCAAAAATTTAAAGGGAGCATTGGTAGACAGTTGTTTGGAGTTAGACCTAGCAACTAAATATTAGCCATTATGCTATCCCTATACACTATGGGTCAGGGAGCCAGAATGCCGTAGTTGCGCGGCCTCTACTGGCAATTTAACTTGGGATATCTATATGTCGTTATGATACGACCTCTATAGATGTTAGCCTCATATTATATGTTGTTATGTTTTCCTTGCATTCCAACAAGGTTATCATCCAACAGACAAAAATGGCTCTCTGTGGTAGGGAGCTAGTAATATAAATAAATATGGCCTTTTGAGAGGGTAAAAGGCTAATAAAAAAGAAAGGAGAGGGGTTTCAGCAAAATTAACCCCTTTTCTGCTTTTTTACATAGTAAACCAAAGGGGGTATGTATCATGAAAGAAATAATTATGAGAAATGATGTATTCATTGCACGAGTGGAGGATCTGTTGTTGGGAGGGGATAACATTCTAATTGCAGGCGAAGTAAGTTCAGGTAAAACAGAGGTGTTGACAGAAGTTATTAAGAAAATAAATAAGAGGAGTGGTATACGAGTAAATGTATTTGACAGAGTACATGAAACTGATAAGCTCCCCGAGGATTTTCTGGAATATAACTCTGAAGAAATAAGGAGTGCTGTAGCAACTATTGAGGCTAGCAATGAGATAGAAGCAATACAGAACTTTGCTAAAGAACTTGGGAAATCTATAAAATATGTAATGGACAAGGTGCGTTATATAGTATTACTAGATAGAGCGAGAGAACCCTTACTAATCAACATGAAAAACTTAAAATATGAATGGGTGGAAGAATCAGCGTAAAAATAGATATTGCCATTGAGGACAGAGATGTCTTCGATGGCTTTTTGTTATTGAAAAACTTGATTAAAAACTGCTCATAGTATTAAATGTCTATAACCAAAATAAAAATACGTGTTTAAGAAGGGAGAAAAGTAAATGATATACTCTGTTATTTTGTTAGGGTTATTAGTGCAAGTAATGTATTTTTTATTTGTAGACTTTTTAGAAGAGAGTCGCACAAAGGAGATGCAGGCTTATACACCTTCCAGCAAAAAAGCTAAACTCGAAGCGGGAGTTAGAGGGGAGCTGGAAGTAGCCAAACTTCTATCGACTCTTGACAGGGAGAAATATACCGTAATAAACGGAGTCGTTGTTCAGGGAGAATATGCAACAGAGTTTGATCATATTGTAGTGACAGATAAAGCAATATTCCATGTAGAAACAAAAAATTATGGTGGACATATAAGAATTGACCAAAATGGAAATTGGATACGTGAAAGATATGGGACAATGGATGTACTCCCAAACCCTAGATTCCAAATAGCAAGACAAGAAGGTGTCTTAAAATCTATATTTGGGGATAGTGTACCTATTATTCCTATATTGGTAATTGCAAACCATAAGACAACCATTGAGGGAATAAATAACACTAACTTGAATGTTATGAAATCAGGTCAACTAATAGATTTTATACATTCACTTGAAAAAGATAGTACGATATCTTTCCCATGGCAGCGGGCAATTTTAACAAAAAGACTGGTGGAAAGAATCGTTGCAAAAAGACTTAATTATTCCCATGTCTAAAAAAAGAGGGTACCACTGGGTATCCTTTTTTTACTTTATTCATTCATCCACATCTGCAAACAAAGAATGACAAAAACAGAATAAAGGTACAGAACATGAAAATATGGACAAAATAGCAATAATATGATATAATTAAGTTATATCTGGGAACGGAGGGTACTTAATGAAAATAGTACATTACACAAGTAAAGCACTGAAAAATAGCATAGCGAGAGATGGTCTTGTTTTTCAGAAGAGAGATCTTGGTCAAGTAAGCGATACTTTGCTGATTAATAATGTTTTACATTCACGAAAACCAAATCATCTTCCCGAGGCAATTAACCGTGATAAATGTATTTTCTTTTCCTTTCCGGGAGAAAGTTTGTATGAAGATGATAGTAGCATTTGTATAGCTGTAGAAACTAAAGACCTTGATCTAAATAGTCTTTATGTGGCTGATCATAGTATTGCACATAAAATTTGGATACATGTATCCGAAAACCAAGAGATCGACAATGAGTTTTTGAATGAATGTGCTTTAGCATACTGGAACAGTCTAGTTCCGTTTGATACATATATTAATTCCCAATACGACTATCAGGATCCAGAAATTCTCTACTTTAAGGAAGTATCACCTGATATCATTGACTTTTCTGAAGAAAAAAATCCAGTTATTAATAGGCTAATGGAAAGAATACAGGAAACCTTCGATTCAGTTGAGAGAGAAGATAGCAAAACATTTACAATAAACTTTGAAGGAAATAAATATTCTGTTGGTTATTTCCCAAGAGAAAATAAGATTGTACTAACAGGGTACGGAGTACCTGTAGAGCTTAAGCTGGTCTCAATAATTGAAGAAGCGATTACATATAAGACCAAGGAAGAGGTGAAGGTGTTCGGAGGAAGATACAATCAACTAATATATTCAAACATAAAAGTATCAAGTAAAAATTAGACACTTATATGAGTATATGAGCATATGAAACTTGCACTCTGGCAAGCAACCCAACTAGCCAGGTGGGAGGTGTTGTGGAATGAACAATTATGAAGTAGTAAGGACTTGGGTGGAGAAACGCCAAAAAATGCCTGTGAAAAGTTTTCTTCCCACTGCAATTAGACGAGAGATAGACATTCCTATTGACGACATTATAAAGATATGCAATCAGCTAGAGAAGGAAGGATTATTAAAAACCAGATATAGAGCGTATTGTCCTGAATGTTTTAACCAGTTAGAAGTTTACGATTCCAATGAACCAAGAATCATTTCTTATTGTGACCGATGTAATGAAGAAGATATCCCATTTGATAAAAGTGACTACCAGTATGAGTTTATCATTGTAAAAAGGAGGTAGGCTAATGGGAGTCTGGGGTTATTATACAAAAGAACAGCTAGTGGCGGATATGAAAGAGTATATACTCGAACTTGCTTTTAAAAAAGATCCCTTAAGTGTAGCTAAATTGAAAGCACTGCAAGAACTAATGAACACTCCAAGGGTAACTTATGATGATGATAACAACGGTATTAAGTTATATGTTATTATTTTGAAAGGGAAGTTAGAGCAGATAAAAAAGGCAGAATCCAAACAAAATTTAAAAGAAATATTAGCACCACCTAAATTGCGGTACGATGGAAATAAGCTAGTCCCGGAAAATAAGTGGGTATTGCCTGAAGAAGAACTTCTCATGTGGTCAAAAGCCAGTCTTTGTGTTCCACTTTCACAAGAAGGTTTTGAAAGGTATATGGAAGTTTTCAAACAAGTATTTCCGGATAAATTTAATGAGTTACTAGCGTAATTATAGTAAAGGCGGATTGTGATATGATATACGGCGAAAGAGAACAGGGGTGTAAGCTCTGTAATAAATCTATGGAAATTTATAACTGGGACTTTAGATGTTGATACCCATGGCAATTTTAAATCTTGTATTGGTGGTGTTTTTAACCATAATTCCCGATAGAAGTCTCCCACTTCTATAAGTGGGAGATGAATTGCTATAATATATTATAAAAGAAAGAGGTGATATGCTTGAAAACTATATTAAGAGCCTATAAATATAGATTATACCCTAACAAGAAACAACAAGAGCTAATT
>Ga0209537_1003887_pt1 | contig 13222 bp, 12 predicted proteins | sample BioPla4DNA1_FD_187698 | JGI IMG/M metagenome (GOLD analysis project Ga0209537, IMG submission 187698) | Biogas fermentation microbial communities from Germany - Plant 4 DNA1 (SPAdes) (version 2) | ecosystem: Engineered > Bioreactor > Anaerobic > Digestate | place: Bielefeld, North...
ATCTGTATCCTTAACATCATTTCGGGTTCTTTGGCGGGTCTGCCAAAATGCCTGCAATACCGGTCTGCTAACAGTTCATTAACAAAGCTAAGATCAATGGCAGCATTTATCTGTTTTAGAATGTGATTATCGGGTATCATCTGGTATAATGCGTAGTAGAAGCTACTTTGTTTAAAGGTGTTTTCAACTAACATAAAAAGCATTCCCTCCCAAGTGTAATGTGTTTGGTTGACTTAATTATACTATAGGAGGGTATGCTTTTTATTTTTTATTCGGACTTTTTCAGTGGTCTCGGACCGTCCCCATCTGTCACCCATCTGTCACAGAACTGCCCCAACTGTCACCCACCGCGGGGGGACAGGTTGTGTCACCGCCTGTCCCCGCTTAAACTACAGTGGAATACAATTCCAGGCCGGCTTTAAAAGCCTTGAGGTTGACCTCCAGGGCTTTGGAGGGCACATTGCGTTCGATGGCCTGTTTCACCTTATCTACCGGCAGACCTGTGGCAGCGGTTAAAACACCTAACAATACCACATTGGCGGCTTTGACATTGCCGCAGGCTATGGCGGTTTCGGTAGCATTTACCATCAGGGTATTGGCAACCACAGCTTTGATGCGGTCTACAATATCGTCCGGGTATTTGACCTTGCCGCTCATCACCGGCAGGGGGTCGATCCTCTCATTGTTGACAATCACCCGGCCGTCAGGCTTCAAGTATTCAAGCCAGCGGGCTGCTTCAATCTTCTCGAAGGCCAGCAGTAAATCGGCATCGCCTTTTTTAATAATGGGGGAATAAACCTTCTCGCCGAAGCGTACCTGAGAAACCACGCTGCCGCCGCGCTGGGCCATACCGTGAATCTCGGATACTTTTACATCAAAGCCCATGCGCACGGCTACATCGGCCAGGATGCGGCTGGTCAAGAGCGTTCCCTGACCGCCAACTCCTACTATTAAAACATTGGTTACCTTCCGCTTTTCCATGTTTATCCCTCCACTACCTTAATGGCGTCGAATTTGCATACCTGCGCGCAGAGGCCGCAATTCACGCAGGAATTCTCGTTGATAATGGCTTTGCGTTCCGATTTAACCGGGGAATCCAGATAAACCAGGCCAGTGCAGCCCAGCCTGATACATACTGAACAGCCATTGCAGATCTCTTGATCGATATAGTATTTTTCCCTGGCAGGCTCATGAGGAATGAGCACACAGGGGCGCCGGCAGATTATAACCGAGGGCTCGCGCCGGTTCAGCTCAGTCTCCAGGGCTGCCTGCAGTTGCTCCAGGTTAAGGGGGTCAACCACCTCTACATGTTGAATGCCGATGGCTCTGACCAGTTGTTCCAGATCCAGGCGCTGAGTAGGCTCCCGGCGTATAGTCCGTCCTGTGGCGGGATGATCCTGATGGCCGGTCATGGCCGTAGTCTCATTGTCCAGAATCAATACCGTTGATGTTCCCTGATTGTACACCACATCTATAAGAGCGGTGATACCTGAATGTACAAAGGTGGAGTCCCCGATCACTGCCACTACTTTATTGCCATAATCAACCCCGCGGGCTTTTTCCAGGCCCAAAGCGGTTCCTATGCTTGCCCCCATGCAAATGCAGGCATCCATAGCTTCCAGGGGCGCAATAGCACCCAGGGTATAACAGCCGATGTCTCCCATCACCGTCAATTTCATCCTCTTTAAGGTATAAAAAACGCCGCGATGCGGGCAGCCTGCGCACATCACCGGGGGACGCCCCGGCACCTGAGCGCTGAACCCGAATGTATCGCTGTTGTCCACACCCAACAGCCTTTCCTCGATCAATTCCGGGCTGTACTCGCCCAGCAGGGTGAACAATTCCTTGCCCTCCACCTTGATTCCCAGGGTTCTTACGAAATTCTCTATAACCGGTTCCAGCTCCTCAACTACCACCAGCCGCTTTACCCCGGCCGCAAAGGAGCGAATCAGCTTCTCCGGCAGGGGATTGACCAAGCCCAGTTTAAGGATAGAGACATCGGGCATGACCTCTTTAACATATTGATAACAGATCCCGCTGGTGATGATGCCGATATCCGTATCTCCCCATTCGATGCGGTTCAATGGAGTTGTTTCGGCATATTCCTTCAAGCCTAGCATGTTTTTTTCCACCTCGATGTGCCGGCCTTTGGCAAAGCCGGGCAGCATCACATACTTGGCGGCATTCTTTTTATAAGCCGGCAGTTCCCGGGATTGTGGTTCACCGGTCTCAACCAGGGTTTGAGAGTGGGCCAATCTGGTAGTGATCCTCAACATAACCGGGGTGTCATACTGCTCGCTCAATTCAAAAGACAGCTTGCAGTAATCCAGGGCTTCCTGGCTGTCAGCCGGCTCGATCACCGGCAGCTTGGCAAATATGCCGTAGCCGCGATTGTCCTGTTCGTTCTGCGATGAATGCATGCCGGGATCGTCAGCCGATACCAGTACCAGACCCCCGTTTACACCAGTATATGAAAAGGTATATAGAGGATCGGCGGCCACGTTTACGCCCACATGCTTCATGGCCACCAGGGTTCTGGCCCCTCCGATGGAAGCCCCGGCACCAACCTCCATGGCAACCTTTTCATTTGGTGCCCATTCCGCATAAACCCCCGGAAATTTCGCAAAACTGGACACAATTTCCGTGCTGGGTGTGCCAGGATAAGCCGCAGCTACAGTTGCTCCAGCCTCAAACGCTCCCCTGGCAATGGCTTCATTGCCAATCATCAGTTCTTTCATGATAATCCTCCTTAACCCTATGCAATATACAAAAAAGCCTCCCACCCCGACAAGGATGCAGAGACATAACCCGTGCATATCACGGTTTGACCAGCAATTGACTCAAATGCATGATAACACAGGTTAACTTTTTGTGTAAATAACAATTAGCTCCACTTGTTCCCGCATCTGGTGGCATCCCAGTTGATCAAGGCCTGGCTCACCAGGCAAGCCATATGATAAACATGGGCCAAAGAACCATAGGTAATGGGGCGAGCCGTACGCTGATTCTGTCTCACCCCAACCACCCCGGTAATGGCCAGCTCTCCTACTGCAGGCAGGCGCTTGCCGACCGCCTTAGCCGGCAATATCGGCCCCCGCCGGACCTTTATGGTACCAATCTCCACCTCAGTCCCCACCGAAGCGTCAATAGCGATCTCGAAGCGGTCATGATGGGCTTCCTGTATGAGGCGGAGTTCACGGGGAATATTGGAGGCGTGCAGGGGGTGATCCAGATCCCCGTAAACCGGCACCGAAATACCAGCCTGATTGAGCATTGAACCGGTCAAGGGCCCAAAACAGTCCAGAACATGACGGTCTGATCCGATGCACAGGATAACCGGTGGACCGGTAATATCCTTTAAGGCATCATTGATCACCGCTTGCAGCTGTACAGCAACACCGGCTTCAGTATAATGCTTGCTAAAAAGTACCATAAATCTCTATCATCCCTCAATTTCCTGCAAAACCGCCTTTAAGGCCTGGATAAAACGCCGGTTTTGCTCCATGGTGCCAATGGTTACGCGAATAGAGGTGGGGCATCCAAAGCTTTCACAGCTGCGGACGATTACCCCTTTATTAAGCATGTTGAGAAAAACCGTTCCGGCATCCCGGCCCAGGTCGATAAATATAAAATTGGCCTGAGTAGGGGTGTAGTTAAGGCCCATTTCAGCCAGGGCCTGATATAAATAGGCTTTGCCGGAGCGATTTAATTCCAGGCTCAAGGCAATATGATCGACATCATCCAGGGCGGCCATACCGGCATATTGCGCCAGGCTGTTGACATTGAAAGGCTCCCTCACCCTTTCCAGGGTGTTGATTATTTCAGGGCTGCTGATGCCATATCCCAGGCGCAGGGCGGCCAAACCGTATATCTTGGAAAAGGTCCGCAAAACTATGGTCTGAGGCCTTTGGCCCAGCATTGCTTGAGCGCTTTCATAGTCTGGATGGTCCACATACTCGCTGTAAGCCTCATCAACTACCAACAGCACATCCCGGGGAAGCTCTCTGACAAACTCGCCCAGGGCCTGCCTGGATACAATCGTCCCGGTAGGATTATTGGGGTTGCATATGAATACCAGCTTGGTGCCCGGGCTGACCTGTTCCAGCATGGCCGGCAAATCATGGGTATTATTGCGCAAAGGAACCTTGATGCAATTAGCCCCCATAACTGTACTCACCAATTCATACTCGGCAAATGTGGGATAGGCCAGTATGACCTCATCGCCGGGATTTATAAAAGCCTCTGCCAGCATTTTCAGAATCTCATCGGAACCGTTGCCAATTGCGATACATTCCGGGCCTATATTTAGCCTGGCAGCCAGCATGGCTTTAAGCTCGAAACAGTAGCTGTCCGGGTAAATATGTATATCATCCAGGTGTTCTATAATGGCCTGTTTGGCCAGTGGCGCCGGCCCTAAAGGGTTCTCATTGGACGCCATTTTAATGACATCCGTTAAGCCCAGTTCGCGCTTTACTTCGTCAATTGGTTTGCCAGGCACATAGGGCTTCAGATTGAATACCTGTGCCCTGGCCCGGCGGGCGATAAAGTCGTCCATCGCCAAACCTCCATTGCTCGATTAATACTCTGTCTTTTTCACCTGGCCGCGGCTTTCTGCCTCAGCAGCATAACTTAGGTATAACGGGCTAAAAACACAGGTGTTTCTTCCGGTTGGTCCGTTAAGAAACACCAGCATCAAGGCCAATTCGATTGCAACCCGCACCGTCCTATACTAGCCCAGTCTCTCCAGTATAAACTGCGGCAGGGCGAACGCCGCCTGATGAATCTGTTTATTGTAATATTTTAAACCATCGATAATGGCTGTGTCATCAGCGATGTGCGCCGGATCATGAGTCTTGCTGGCAGCGGTAAAAGACCAGGGACCGCTGACGTAAGTGGGCACAGTAGCCAGGTAAACCCGGGTTATGGGGAATATGTCCTTGAGATTGCCAACAATGCTGGCAAACAACTGCCCATAAAACAGGGGCGACTCCGACTGCACCACCAGCATGCCGTCATCAGCCAGTGCCCGGTATACGTCCTGGTAAAATGGCCGGCTGTAGAGCTGCACGGCCGGTCCTACCGGATCAGAGGAATCCACCAGAACAACATCGTATTTTTGCTTGGTTTCATGAACGTAGTTGATGCCGTCATCTATAATCAACCTGGTTCGGGGATCATCAAAACCGCTGGCTACCCCGGGCAGGAAAACCTTCGATGTTTCCACCACCCTCTGGTCGATCTCCACCATATCCACACTGGCCACCTTGGGGTGCTTCAGCACTTCCCTTAATGTGCCCCCGTCTCCTCCGCCAATAATCAGCACCTTCTCGGGACGGGGATGGCTCATCAAAGGTACATGGGCAATCATTTCGTGATAGATAAATTCGTCTTTTTCGGTATACTGCACCGCTCCATCCAGTATCAGGGTACGTCCCCATTCCTCCAGCTCGACAAACATCAATTCCTGAAAAGGTGTGGTCTCCTGATGGAGTTTTTGGACAACCTTCCACTGCACTGAATACCCCGGGGTATTCTGCTCACAAAACCAGTGTTCTGCCATGATGTTACCTCCCTAGCCAAGGATTATTCATCCAGGTCAATCAAATCCCGTAAAATATTGACATTATGCTCTATATTGAGCTGGTCTTTAAAATCTATGGCCAGCAACGTAGCTTTTATAATATCATCGATCTCACTATGGTTGGCTCCGGGCTGCCACTTTTTCAACAGCTCTACCAGCTCACTGTGCTCCCGCTTAATCATGACGGTTTCCAGCAGGTTGAGCAGAAAATCCAATTCGCCGCTGTTAATCCTGCCATTAATGAATAAATCCATTATCACTGAGGCAGTGTCGTCATAAAGCAATTTCCATTCAGAATTGGTTGGCATTGTCAGGCCATCCTTTCCGCATCTTTCATGGTTTGCTTCTGCAGGTCGAATTGAATGGGAATGCGCACCCCGCTGCGGCCATCCCGGTTCTTTTCAATAACTATATAGTAGTTGGGGTTGACATATTTCTTCAAATTCTCATCTTCAACCAGGTCTTCTCGGGGTATTGGGCTCAGTTTCAGCATCAGGTCACATTCGTTTTTCATGCGCTTGGCACCCTGCAGGGTACCGTCGGGATTGAGCTGTACCAGGCACATTACCGCTATCTGCAGGTTCTGGGCCAGCATCTTTTGCGTCTTGATGATCTGCTCCAGCATTTGCCATTCCTGAAAGCGCGGGTCGTACTTCTCCATGCGCCCGATATAGTCGATGATCATCAGGCTGATCTTTTTTTGCGTCTTGAATTTGCGCGCAATGGATATGGTTTTTTCCGGGGTTAAATTGGGACAGGGATAAGAATAGAAACCGCTGCTGCGCAGACGCGAATAACCGTTTAATATCATGGAAAGCTCATTTTCGCTGATGTCGCCGATGCGTATGCGGTCATGCTCGATCGAAGACAGTATTGAACCCCATCTGAGGGCGATCTGCTGCCGGCTCATTTCAGTATTGAGATAGAGCATGTTGACGCCCTGGTCAACGGCTACCGCTTTGGCGGTATGCAGGGCAAAGGCGGTTTTCCCATGACCGGTCTGAGCCCCCAATATGATCAGATCACCGGGCTTATAACCCAGGGTAATGCGATTGAGGCTGTCAAACCCGGTGGTCAAACCATCCAGGGGAATTACCCCTTTATGAACCTCCTGTATCTCCCGAAAGCGCAGGAAACGCCTTTCTACCTCATCATAACCCAGGTTGGCCATGTCCTCGGGGGTATCGATATGATCATCGATCTCCAGGGCGGTCAGGTTGGTAAGCTTCTCTTCCGCTGCCATCAGCAATTGCTCCACATCCTGGTCGCTCTCACTCTGCAGGTGTTCCATGCTTGTCTTTAAAAACTCCACAAACTTGCGCACCCTGGCCTTGTCCCGCACCCTTTTGATCCAGTACTTTATGTTCTCGTCATCAATGTAGTGTTCCACGATATGCTTGAGTTCTTCAATATCCCGGGTGCTCTTCAACAAACCCAGCGAGTGCCCTTCTTTGAGCACCTCCACATAGGTGGGCCTGATTTCGCGGGCGAACAATGATATGGTCAGTTCAAATATGGTGGCGTGCTTGGGTGAATAAAAATCGGCGGCAGTGAGGCTGTTATGGGCCTCTATGCAGGCCTCTTCAGAGTGCAGCATGGAAGACAGCACCCTTTTTTCGCTTTCCAGGTCAAACATGATCTCATCTGCTAGTTGTTGCCGAATACTGACAGCCATAAGTCACCATCCTAAATATAAAACGGGGATGTTCCCCGTTTTTTATTATACCTTAGTTTTTATATCCTCGGCATTGGGTGGTATGTAAATTTCATAATCAACCGATGGTTTGGGTTTACTGCCGGAACGTTGGCTGCCATCGGCGTTTTTGCGCTTCAAAAGCTTGTAGCTGCGCATCTCGGCCTCTACTTGCTCCAATTGGCGAATCTCCTTGCTCATCCAATTGGACAAAACACTGTCCACATATTCCAGCCCCCCGCTTTTGGTGCGCTGGCACATTATCTCGCCGGCTTTCATGATCATAGCATGGGAAAAGCCCCAATCATAACGCCATTTCTGATAAATACGGCGCCTGGCCTCAGCCCCCATATCAATGCCGGTGAAAGCCCCGAATTCAATGAGATCCGGATCAAAGGCCTGAACGCGCTGCGCCAGGTTGTTGCCGCGGTCCACAAAGCGGCTGAAGTATACTTCCATACCGTCCAGACTGGTAATGGCGTACCGCTTAATATCTGTAGCAATGTGGCTGATTTCGCGCGGGTTCTTGATGTTGCGTTCGAAACACAGCTCCAGCATGCACAACAAGATTTCAGGCTTAAGGGCCATATCCCCCAGCCAGCGGCGCAGTTCGGCTACCATGGTGGGGCTGATCAGACTGCCGGTTTTCTCGGCGATAAAATCCGCCACCTTCTTAAAATCGGCCTGATTGACGCCGTTATTGTTGTTGTGCAGCTGTTGTTCCTGCAGCTGCAGCTGCAGCTGTTCGATTTGATCCTGATAATCTTTGATAATCTCCTGTACCCGGGCAGGCACCGCTTTTTCACCCTGTTCGGACAGCTGGGGATGATCACGAATTATCAAGCACTCCAACTTGTCCAATAAAGGCTCAATATAAATGGTCTTATCCACCGTGCCTTTACCCGGCTGAGACAGAGCGATTATACCCAGTCGCTGCAATCGAGCCAGTTTGCGCGCCAGCTTCTGTTTGCTCAGGCATGGACATACCTGCAGTATTTTGCCCATTTCTACCCCGGTGTGGTACAGTGGCTTGCTTTGCTGGTAGGCATACAAGATGGTGGTGATCATCCCTATGTCGTCGGTAGTCAGATCTAATTCCTTGGAATACTCAAAAATAATGCCGGGTACATTGACACTGCCCCAGCGCATCATCTCCAGCAATGCACACTTGTCAGCCATTTTAGAACATTCCTCCAAGCAGCAGGTAAAGGCATTATAACATTACATCCAGGAATCTAACAAGGCAAGCAATTTTATGTTTAATAACCATTGTTAACCATAAATAGCGCTCAACCACCATTGGTTTTGAATGCCGACAAATTTTAGAGATTTTTGGCCTTGACGGATACTGATTTCCATTATTTTGGTATACAGCAAAATTATACAAAGGCCGGTCGGTTATCATCAAAAACCCTGCTGCTGCAGCTGCTGTTCAAGCAAGCGGATGGTGTCGATTATCTTATCATAACGCCCCTCTTTCCAGTTCTCCTTGAACAGGTCATGCAGCTTCAGCGATAAGGAGAGGTAGGCCTGTTCAGCCTGCATAGCCTGCGGCACCACACTTTCGCGATACTCCATCCTGGCATCCATGCCTTCCATGGCTCCCAGGGTGAACTCATCCAGCCACTGCGGGATGTAAACCGGCACATTCATTTCCGTACGGAAGTACTCAGCCAGAGAATTCAAAGACTCATCTTCGCCGTGAACCAAGAAAATCCCTTTAGGCGGGGTTACGAAATTTTTTACCCAGTTGATCAGGCCTTTTCTGTCGGCATGGGCGGAATAGGCCTCAATGTACTCAATATCCGCTTTTACGGCCACCTTTTCACCATGAATGGTTACCACCTTTTCACCGCTTAAAATCCGTTTACCCAAAGTGCCTTCAGCCTGATAACCCACAAACAATACCGTAGCTTCCGGGCGCCACAGGTTGTTTTTCAAGTGATGCTTGATACGCCCTGCTTCACACATGCCGCTGGCTGAGATGATGATGGTATTGCCCTGGCGAAGGTTGATAGCCATCGATTCTTCCTGGGTTTTGGTAAACTTGAGATTCATCAATTTCAAGGGGTGCTGGTCGCCGTTTTCTTCCACATAGCGGCGGGTGGCATCATCGTAAAACTCGATGTGTTTTTGAAATATCTCAGTGGCGGCGATAGCCAGCGGGCTGTCAATATACACCGTGATCTCCGGGTCCAGCTTGCCCTCTATATTGAGCAGGAAAAGATCATACAGCAGATCCTGGGTTCTCTCCACGGCAAATGCCGGAATGATCAAATTGCCGCCTTTGCTCATGGTCCTGTTGATGACCTCTAACAGGGCCTCACTGCGACTGTTCAATTGAGGATGATAACGGCTGCCATAAGTGGACTCCATGATAATGTAATCAGCGCTTTCGATAGTAGTTGGGTCCTTAACGATAGGCTGCTGTATATTGCCCAGGTCACCGCTGAACACCAGCTTTAAGCGTTTGCCTTCCTCTTCTACCCACAATTCCACAATACAAGCCCCCAGTATATGCCCGGCATCGCGCAGGCGCAGCTGTACTGAAGGAGCCACCTCAATTATCTCGTCCTGATTGATGGAACGGAAATGCTTGAGACACTTATGTGCATCATCAACAGTATAAATGGGTTCAATGGGGGGCTTGCCGGCCCGGCTTAACTTACGGTTCTTACGCTCCACCTCAGACTCCTGTATGTATCCCGAGTCAGGCAGGAGGATTTCGGCCAGCTCTTCAGTGGCATGACTGCAGTATATGGGGCCTTCAAAACCATGCTTGCACAGCTTGGGAATCAGGCCGATGTGATCGATATGAGCATGAGTGGCGATAAGGAAGTCAATAGATTTGGGGTCGATGGTGAAATCCTGATAATTACGTTCCTGCAGGGTTCTGGGACCTTGAAACAGACCACAGTCTACTGCGAACCTGGTTTCTCCGGTTTCAATAACAAAAAATGAGCCGGTTACACTACGGGCAGCTCCTAGAAATCGCAGTTTCATTTGCTACGCCTCCGCTATCCTTACTGCCCTTCATTATACCGCAACTCATCTGATTACACTGCAACAATTTTGCGGCCCCGATGATGCCGGGCCAGGCTCTGAAAGCCCTGGTAGAACTCAATGATCTCCATTTTGATGCGGCTGATATGCTTGCTGCTGATGGCCTGTTCCAGATTGGCAAAGCCGTTGCGGCCAAATTCCTTTACCGCTTCATTGCTGTCCAGGTCTTCTATCAATTCAGCGTAATTGTTGTGCACCTTTTCGAATAAAGCGTAATACAGCTCTTTGATCTGTATCACCCGGCGGGTTATGTGAGAAATATCGATATCATCGCCTTGGATGAGGCCAATCAGGCTGTTTAACAGGTTATTGAGCAGTTTGTTGTGAAAAACCGCCACTATAACCTCACGCTTGTACTGCTTGCACAGGAGGTAGCGCATGTATTCCAACAATTCCCGCTGCGCGGCGGGGGCCAGCTTTTTATAATGGGTGAGGAATTCTATGTCTTTGAGCCCAAATTCCGTATACAGCGAAAAAACCCCCTTTGTATTCATACAAAAGGGGTTCAACCCAGTATAAAATAATTCCTTCAATGAAATAACGCGATATTAGTGGAGAATTCCTTATGTTTCGATGGTTTTTTTCCGCTTTCCGGTAAGTTTGTCGTGTTTTAGGCTTTTCTATGTCGATTGAGGAAATTGCCCATTCGGGAAATAGCCTCTTCAATGTTGCTGACGCTGGAGGCGTAACAGCACCTGATATGGCCTTCTCCGCAGGCGCCAAAGGCATTGCCGGGCACAACCGCCACCTTCTCTTCTTCCAGCAGCCTTTCACAGAATTCCTCGCTGCTCATGCCAGTACAGCGAATGGAAGGAAAGCAATAAAAGGCCCCTTTGGGTTCGAAACAGCTCATGCCGATATCATCAAAGCCCGCCAGCATGATACGGCGCCGGTAATTGTAGCTTTCCACCATCTTTTTCATTTCGTTTTCCCCATTGCGCAGGGCTTCTATGGCCGCTTTTTGCCCCATTATGGAAGCACACATAATGGAGTACTGGTGGATTTTCTTCATGGCACTGATTATGTCCGGGTGCCCGCAGGCATAGCCGATGCGCCAGCCGGTCATGGCAAAAGCCTTGGAAAAGCCGTTCAACAACACGGTGCGGTCGCGCATCCCCGGCAATGAGGCGATAGACACATGGCTGCCGTTATAGGTCAATTCAGAATAAATCTCATCCGCAATCACTATAAGGTCATTTTTGATGATAATATCGACCAGGGCCATCAGGTCTTCTTTGTGCATAATCGCCCCGGTGGGATTGCTGGGATAAGACAGGATCAAGATCTTGCTGCGCGGTGTAATGCATTTTTCCAACTCTTCGGGCTTTAACCTGTATTGATCACGATTAAAAGTCTTCACCGGCACTGCTTTGCCGTAAGCCAGCACAGCCCCGGGGGCATAACATACAAAAGACGGGTCAGGAACCAGCACCTCGTCACCGGGCTCAACCAGAGCCCGCAAAGCCAAATCTATAGCCTCACTGACCCCGATAGTGACCAATATTTCGTCCTCGGGCGAGTAGCATACCCCTATCTTGTGCTTCTGGTACAGTGCAATTTCCTCTCTCAGTTCGATAAGTCCATGGTTGGAGGTATACATGGTATACCCCTTCTCCAGAGCATGAAAACAGGCTTCGCGTATATGCCAGGGGGTGACGAAGTCAGGTTCCCCTACTCCCAGGGAAATGACTCCCTGCATCTGTGAGGCCAGGTCAAAGAATTTGCGAATGCCTGATGGAGGCACGGATTTGACCACACTGGAAATGTATTTCTCCATGCTGCTCACGGACTGATCACCAACCTTTCATCTTCACGGGCATCTTCAAATACAAAATTGTCTACCTTGTACGTCTTCAGCACAAAGTGGGTCACTGTGCTCTGTACCTCATCCAGGGTAGAGAGCTTGTGGGAAACGAAGGCAGCGATTTCTTTTAAATCGCGCCCGTCTACGACTACGGAAAGATCATATGAACCGCTCACCAGGTGCACACTGCGTACCTCAGAGAACCTGCATATTCTCTCTGCAACCCCATTAAATCCCACTTCTCTTTGTGGGGTCACCTTGACCTCGATAGTGGCGGTCACTCCGTCGCTTCCTATTTTGTCCCAGTTTATGACGGTATTGTAACCCAAGATTATCTTATCCTCTTCCATTTCCCTGATAGCTCTGACAATGGCTTCTTCCTCCGCGCCCAACATGGTGGCGATCAATTTGGGGCTTAACTTGGCTTGATGAGCGATCAGATTGAGGATTTGTTTTTTCAGTTCCACAACGATTCCTCCTCCTTGGGTGCCAGGCACCACAGTTATTCACTTATTCACTCCTGGCTGTTTAATCATAGGGAGTTTACCCTGTGTATCACTGCAAATAAAAAACCCTCATCCTCAAGGGACGAGAGTTTCTCCCGCGGTACCACCCTAATTGGCTTTAAGCCCGACTCATAGATGTTAACGGCAACGCCGTCCGGCTTACTACTCGCGTATTCACCGGAACTCCCAGGTGGCTTTCACTACCCGCCTGCACCGGTTTGCACCCTTCCCGGCTCTCTTTAGGCCAAGCTGAGCAGTTACTCTTCTGATCATCGTTTTAATCTATTAAATTGCTTCATTAGAGCATGATAACATGTCATGACTCGGCCAGTCAAGCCATCGTAAAAATATGATAGCGTCAAGATACCTTGGGTTTAAAAAGATAAGAAAATCCCCTTTAATGATCTAAGCCGTCCTGATTGATCTTAGGAATTGCATCATAGAGGTCTTTTTACCTATGTTTAGAATTGTAAGGTTTCCAAGGGTTTCATGGGTTTCAGTCAGGGTTCTTCTGTTAATGATTCGCTGGTCTAGTTTAAATGCCCTAGCCTGATTCAAAGCCTGTTTCTTTTTCG
>Ga0209537_1003889_pt1 | contig 13221 bp, 12 predicted proteins | sample BioPla4DNA1_FD_187698 | JGI IMG/M metagenome (GOLD analysis project Ga0209537, IMG submission 187698) | Biogas fermentation microbial communities from Germany - Plant 4 DNA1 (SPAdes) (version 2) | ecosystem: Engineered > Bioreactor > Anaerobic > Digestate | place: Bielefeld, North...
TAATTCATCTAAATCCTTGGGAGGATCTATCTGTAAAAAGTTACTTCCTTCTTTAATGAATTTGTCATAATCCGGTAATATATAGCGGGGTCTGTAAGGGGCGTTTCCTTCAAATAGGTTGTCTATCGCCTTTTGTTCAAAATAATATTGGGTTTTTTCTGGTATATGGAGTACATCTAATGTATCTTCTGCAGCATGGGCTAAAGAAAGTACTTTCTGTTCATAGGTGAGCTTTTGAGATTTCACCAATTCCAAAATATCAGTCATTTTACACCATCCCTTAAAAATTTATAATTGATTTAGATTATGTATTCTAATTCACTAAATAATTAGCCTTTTAAAATTTTGTCATCTCACTTTATACCCTGATATTACTATCTTTCTTTTTCTTTGTCAATTAGGCCCTTTTCTGAATCTCCCCATGATTTCACTAGCTATTATAGAACTGTATTTTATATTAACACTTACCCATAAATTTCATATTCTATAGTAGGAGTTAAAGCTCTAAAAATATGTTGAAATGAGGTGTTTAGAGTGAGCGATTTTTTATCCGGTGAAAGAGAAAGAGAATTTGAACGTGAACACAGAAGAGAATATTATGAACATAAAACTGACACTTCCTTATTATTCTTCTTTTTATTATTGGTAGTTTTTTTCACTAAATGTTATTAATATACATTATTTTACAGAAGGTTTGATGCCTTCTGTAACTTTTTATCCAGCCTAAAAAACTTTATATTTTGGTTTTTCTTCTCCAAATAGCCAATACTTTAAATAGTCATATAGAACTATTGCAGGTAAGGAAAGAAAAAACCACAGTATGCTATATTTTAAACATATTTGCCCCATAAAGTTAAACTTATTTTTACTATAGTCCCAAATACCCCATCCTAGCATTACATTGAACACTAGTCCAAAGAGTAGTTCTAAAGATGTTATAATTAAACAGGCTATCCCTTGCTGTAACAATAGTGATTTTCTAAAGGTAAAATATTGTTCATTTATTAATCCTATCAATATAAAACATAATCCACCCATAAAAAACATTGTTAAATAGGAGTATCCTCTCCATAAAATTTCAATATGATAATATAATGTTCCTCCAATTATAAATAATATTGAATACTTAATTAATTGCTTCATCTATTACATCCTCTACACTGTTTAAAGTTTGTATTATATAGTGTAAAGGATTTTTCTTTATATATTCATAAGAATTATTTAAACTTTTCAAAATATTAATCTTCAATTTCACATTTTAACTCATCGTTTATTTCCTATTTGATCAAAAATTTTTATGATGTTTGCTGCTTCACCTATATTTTTCCTAACAATTTTTTTGCCTAATCTGCTTATATGGGTACTGTTTCCTTTCTGGTCAGTCAGAATAAATATTCTTGTCCTCTCTTTTTTATTTTTTTCTATTAATTTTATTACCTCTCTAATTCTTTGCATTCTACCCTTATTGCTGCCCCAGGCTATATAAATATCGTCTGCTAAATCTATAGCCTGTGCTATATAGCTATTTGTATTTGAGTCGTATCTTTCTCCGTATGGAGGCAATAATTCTAGCTTCCATACCCATCCCTCCCCCTACATTCTATCATAATTAGGGATAATAAAAATAAAAACCTTATAATCACCATGATTACAAGGTTTCAACTGGTGCACCCGGAGGGACTCGAACCCCCGACCAACTGATTCGAAGTCAGCGACTCTATCCAACTGAGCTACGGGTGCTTATTTTCTAATACTATTATAAAGGGAATTTAATATAAGGTCAAATGTTTTTATCTATCCCTGGTGGGTTTTATTGTTATATTGCTAATTTGGACCCGGTTAAACAATCTTACTGGAATAGTACTATTTCCTAATCCACTATCTATATATAAGGGGGTACCCTTTAGTTGAAATAGCCCCTTATCATATTTGGGAAATAGTCCTTGTCCTGGTGCAATTATACTTCCAAGCAAAGGCAGTCTTATTTGTCCACCATGGGTATGGCCTGTAAGTATTAAGTCCTCAACACCCTTAGAATAGTGTATGATTCTATTTGGGGAGTGAGAAAGCAGTATAATAAAATTGTTTTGATTTATATCTTTAATAATACCTTCATAGTCTTCTTCGGTGGCAAAAAAGCTTATGCCACAAATATCTATAATATTTTCTCCTACTTGTATGGTTTTAATATCATCGTCTAATATTATAACTCCTAGCTCTTTCATCTTTTCAATGAATTTATTCCCATTTTTATTTTTCAATTCATGATTCCCAATGACGAAAAAAACATTTGGACTTAAAGCTAACAACTCTTTTACTAAATTTAAGACAGAATTAATATCGTTAGTTTTCCTATCTATAATATCCCCAGTTAATACTATAATATTAGGGTTAAAATGGGATATTTCATCTAAAAGATTTTTTCTATTTATCAAACCATTGGAATGATAATCGGAAATTTGGGTTATCCTTAAAGGGTAGGACAGTTTTTCTGAATGAAGGGTCAGTTTATTTGTAGAAAACTGACTTATTTGAGTGTAGTTATATATAGAAGCTAATATTAGAAGTAAACCTAATATGCCTATTAGTTTCACTATTTTTTACCTCCAAAAAAATAAATTGGCCTAAGCCAATTCTTTTAATATGGTGCGGGAGAGAGGACTTGAACCCCCACGTCGAATGACACTAGATCCTAAGTCTAGCGCGTCTTCCAGTTCCGCCACTCCCGCATATATTGGTGACCCATCGGCGACTCGAACGCCGGACACCCTGATTAAAAGTCAGGTGCTCTACCGCCTGAGCTAATGGGTCAATAAAAATGGGGTGGATAATGGGATTCGAACCCACGATCTCCAGAGCCACAATCTGGCGCCTTAACCAGCTAGGCCATATCCACCACATTATTGGTGCACCTAGGAGGATTCGAACCCCCGACACACGGATTAGAAGTCCGTTGCTCTATCCAACTGAGCTATAGGTGCGTACAGTCTTAAATTCTGTTTAAACAGTGTCTAAAAACTTTGACTGACAATATAGAATTATAGCAGGTTATTTGTTGTTTGTCAATAGTTTTTTAATCGATTTCTACAAATTTTATTCTTACTTCTTCTCCCAGCTCCATTATGCCAAAAGTTTTCCTTCTATTAAAATCCCTTGGGTTTGTAGGACTACCTGGGTTCATTACTATTATACCAGATTCTTTCACAAAAGTCGAGACGTGGGTATGACCAAAAAGTATTATATCGGCTTGTAATTCTTCCCCTCTATATAATAGATTGTCAACTCCATACCTAACATTATATTTATGACCATGGGTTAAAAAGATTCTTTTTCCTTTAATTTCTAATATCTCATCTTCCTTAAATCCTGGATAGAAAAAGTCACCATTTCCCTTTACTATTTTAGTTTCAATTCCGGTACGTTTTTCTATTTCCAAACCATCTTCTACATAATCACCTAAATGGATTATTAAGTCTATATCCTTTAAATTTAAAACCGTATCTATAAACTTTTTAGTTTTCCCGTGAGTATCACTTACTACTGCTATTCTCATTCCCATCATCCTCTAATATCTTTTTCATTTTAATCTTTAGTTTTTCTAAAGCTTTAGCCCTGTGACTAATTTTGTTTTTTACTTCCTCCCCTAATTCTGCAAAGGTCTTATCATATCCCGTTACAATAAATAGAGGATCGTATCCAAATCCTTTATTCCCTTTAGGTTCAAAGCCAATATATCCCTCACATATTCCTGTAAGTGTGGTTATCTCACCATTCTCCATTATCAAGGCAATTACTGTCTTAAAATAAGCTTTTCTCTTATCTAAAGGAATCCCTTTAAGCTTATTTAATAGCTTATTATTGTTTTTTTCATCTGTTGCATCTATTCCAGCATACCTTGCCGAATATATTCCAGGCTCACCATTTAAATATTCAACGAAAAGCCCGCTATCGTCGGCAATCACCATTCCCTCAAATTTATCTGCTAAGCTTTTGGCTTTTATTATTGCGTTTTCCTCTAAAGTTTCTCCATCTTCCTCTACTTCAATTCGCTCTAAACCTAAATCCTTTACAGATAATATCTCTAAAGGTAAATCTTTTAGTATATCTTTTATCTCCTCAATCTTATTAATATTTCCTGTAGCCAATAATAATCTTTTCTTATCCATCCTTATCTCCTTTATAATATCTTTATTACCCAAAAAGGCTATTAATATTTTAGCAAATTTGTATGCCTTTTTCCACCTAATATATTCAAAAAATAAATAAGCTGCCTATTAGACAGCTTAATATTCATTGGCAAAAGCGGGTATAGTAGAATCTATGTATATGTCAATACCTGCTTCTTCTAGGGTCTTTCCATCGATTAAGAGTTCAACCCTTTCTATATCACCAAACTCGCTTAGAGTAAGGCCTATATTCTTAGCCATATTATTAAATACCTGACCATCATTTGGTGGTTCTCCATAATCGAAGGAAATATCCACATAAGCAACTCCATCTTTAATATCTACACCATGGAAACTGGCTCCCTGTGGTATACCAGAGCTGAGTCCAAGCTCATCGGGTGCACCATCGAATAGGGTTTCTAGGGCCGTATATATATTGGGCACTGGTGCTAGTGTAGGTATGGTTACTGGAACGAAGTATTCAAAATCTTCTTCGAAATTATTCCCCTTATAATAGACTACCACTTTAGATCTCTGTTCGTCTAAATTTCCAACTAAATTGATATTTTCCCTCCTAATAGGCTTGGATGTATCAGAACCGAATTTAAATGTTGGAACTATTTCTCCTTCTACCAAAAATTGTACCTGATCAATGGTTTGGAATTCCGTTAAGGTATATACTACTCCTTTTATCAAGTTCTCTTCGTCTTTTTCCGTCTCATAATTTAAAACTTCCTCAGTAAAATCTACTTTACATAGGCCCGTATCGTTGTCGATAGTCATACCTCTAATTTCGGTTCCTGTAGGTATTATAGGTAAAAGTCCAGTTGACCTTAAGCTTTCCCTCAATTCTGGGCTATCCACCATATTTTTTAATGCTAACTTCCCAATACCCTCTTCCCATGGAATCTTTCTCATTAGAGGCACTAATAATCCTTGTTTGTCCTTAAAATACAATACGGTCTTTCTCATGCCATCATCTTCAGTTATTTCAAATTCAAAGTCTTCATCGGACCTTATTATTTCAATTTCATCTTCCTTTGAAAAAAGCTTCTTAAAACCACCTTTTCCCTTACAGCTGACTATAGTCACTGCTAGTACTATTATTAATAATATAAATATGATCCTTCTATTTTCCATCCCTTACCCCCCTCCATGTTTTATTACATTATATTAGGGGATAAGGTAGACTATGATTATTTATTTCCTTTTATATTTTAAGAATAAAAAAGCGGAGGGTCACTCCGCTAATTTTAATGTAGGTCAAAGTATCTTTCTATTCCATTTATAATGGATTCTACTAAAATATTCTGATATTCATCATCGTTTAATAATTGGGCTTCTGCTGGGTTACTTAGAAAGCCTAGTTCAATTAGTACGGAAGGCATTTCTGTATCCCTTATGGCCACTGTCCTTTCCCTTGCTACAAGGCCTTTGTCCGCTGCCCCAGTTCCTTTAACCATCTCCTCTAATATAATCCTTGCAAGAGTTATGGTTTCTTCCTTTGATACATTGGCCTTATCATGGGCATGGTATAATACTTGTATTCCGGCAATGCCAGGATCATCATGGGCATTAGAATGTATACTAACAAATAAATCTGCCTGATGGTAGTTTGCAATCCATGCTCTTTCCTTCAGATCTATAAAAACGTCGCTATTCCTTGTCATTATAGTAGTGTAGCCCAACTCCTGTAACCTATCGTTTAGTTTGACTGAAACCCTTAAGTTGATGTCCTTTTCTTTAATTCCATTATGGACTGCACCTGGATCTTTTCCACCATGACCTGGGTCTATTACTATTAGCCTGTCTGAAGGTTTTTCATTTTCATCCCTCTTAATTTTAATGACAATCTCTTCATCCTTATTCCTAGATAAAACCCTATAGTCTACGCCCCTTCTAAAGGTGATAGTTATCTCGGAACGAAGGCCTGTATTACTTACGCTTATATCATTGATTAGCCCATCTCTAATATTCATATAACCTTCTTCTATATCCAATACCTTTGAAGGCAAGCTTATGGTCATGGCATTTTTGTCCCTTTGATATTCTATATCATAGCTTGTCTTCTCATTAGCTTTAATCCTGATAGTCCTTTCCTTTCCTGAAATGGAATAGTCTAATATTTCACCTAAACTAGTTTGAGGGACAATTACTAGTTTATTGTCCTGCCAATGGACTTTTATCTCCGGGTCTAAAGTTCCTTCCATAACGTCCAATACCAATCGAACTATCCTATCCTCTTTTTTATAAAGATCATCTGGCATGAATTGAGAAACCCTTACTCCTTTAATAAATCCAATATTATAATCATAGTTAAAATAGCTTCCTCCTTGTAATGAAGAGTCCAAGAGATCGACTACTACCCTAGTTGGATTGGATAAAGTAAAGCTTTTTATTTCTGTCTTTTCCGTATTGTGGATGACTAAAGCTTCCTTACCATTTATTATCTCTCTCTCAATTTTTCCAACCCTGTTTACGAAGTTTAGAGTAAAGGATTTATTATCTTCTCCAGATATAATATCAAAATCCTTTTCCTCCGTCATGTTAACAACTATTCTGACCACATTTGGTGAAGTTGAATATTGGGATATGCTTATATTCTCTATTGGTTTTATATTTACTTCTATCGTCCCTATCCCATCTTTAAAGGGGATGCTGTCCTTTAGATCTAAAACTGCATCTTCTATATCTATAATCAACCTACTTGGATTATCAAGCTTAAGAGTAGAATAGTTTAAAACCTCACTTCCCTTTACCGTTATTTTAGGAATATTTGTACTACCCTTTTCTACCATTACATCGGTTATAGTCCTTTGGTTGATATTTTCATTCCCCTTTTCTTCTTCGTCTACTTTAGTGTTTATGTAGGGTAACCTCTTAACATTATCCCATCCTACTTCAAATCCTAAGGCCTCGGATACTAACCTTAAGGGCACCATGGTTCTAGAATCCTGATTTGGAAATGTGACAAGCTTTGGTGTAGTTCCTCCTTCTATAGCTATTTTTTCTCCATCTATATAGAAGTACTCGCTATTAATGGTTATCTTTATCTCCTTGCCTTCATGCAATACAGTTGCTGTTTTAGTCTTTTGATCCCAGTTGACTTCTGCACCATAACGCTCTACTAAAAACCTAATAGGAACTAAGGTATAATCATTTACTGGATGTATGAAGGTAGGAATATCTGAGTATATTGCTTGTCCATCTAATACCACCGGTATTTCCTTTACAGAATAGTCTTTCCCATCCATCTTAACTATTAAACTATCATTCTTTGCTGCTAACGATGGTGTAACTAAAAATGTAAAGATCAATAAAAAGGATAAAACTAGTTTCCATGTCCTCATATCGATTGCCCCTTTCCACATCCTCTGCTGTTAATAGATGGTTTAAATTATTTATATCATTTGATTGGTTATTATGTCAACGAATTGGGAATTTTGTAATCATAATGTAACATTACCCCAATATGGAAAGGGCCTTATATAATTCATCGCTAGCTGGAGGGGGTATATTCTCTTCCTTATCTTTCCTCTTTATTATTATTCCCTCTTCGATTACTTCACCAATTTGGCTTACCTTTATCCCTTCCCCTTTGAGCTTCTCTTCAATAATGCTTGCCTTTTCATCGTCAGCTATTATTAACATGCTTCCACTTGAAATGAGTTTATAAGGATCTATTTTCAATATGGAGGCAATTTCCCTAGTTACATCCATTATAGGGATTAATTCCTCATATATTTTTATTCCTTTATTAATAGCCATGGCACCTTCCCATACTGCCCCTAATACTCCACCTTCAGTTATATCGTGCATATAATTTACCCCAATTTCACCACATATTAACCCTTCCTTTACCACCGAAATCATATCCCCCATTTTTTGGGCCTCTATTATCCTTTTCCTATCCAGCTTTTCCATTAGATATTCTTCCATTTCCTTAGCTAATATGGATGTACCTTCTAACCCAGCATATTTGGTAATCAACACCTTATCTCCTACTTTAACTCTGCTTGGATCTATCATGTTTTTTCTTAATTGTTTTCCTAAAACGGTAGTAGATATTACCACCCTATTAACTGCATCGGTAATCTCCGTATGTCCTCCCATAATCTCAACCTTTAATTCCTCTGCAGCTTCTCCTGCTTCCTTCATTATCAAATCGATATCCTCTATAGTTGTAGATGGTGGAGCTAAGATGGTTAAAAGGACTCCAATAGGTTCTGCACCACTACTAGCTACATCGTTACAGGATATGTGGATGGCAAGCTTTCCTATATCCTTAGTTGCCCCAGTTATAGGGTCGGTAGAAATTATGCAAACTTCTTCTCCAAAATCTATAATGGCATTATCCATGCCTATGGCTGCTCCTTGAAGGACTTCCTTTCTCTTATATTTTATATTGTTAAATACAATTTCTCCTAAAGCCTGATTGGATAATTTCCCTATTTCCATTGAAGATACCTCCTGATGTTATAAATTATTCTAATACACCTGTATGTTATATTTTATCAAAATACACACACTTTTGGTACACTTTAAGTACACTTTTGTTAGCTTAATATGCTCTAAGTAATCAATTAAAATAATACCGATAATTTAGCTAAAAGGAAGCAAAAAAAGAAGGGACTAAAAATAATCCCTTCTACTCCGATAAGGCTTTTAATTCAGAGTTAAACACCTCCTCGTTTAACTCTCCCTCTCTTTTAGCTATTATTACTGTACAGACCGCATCTCCAGTAATGTTTACGGTAGTTCTTCCCATATCTACTAATCTATCTATGCCCATTATCAAACCAATACCTTCTAAGGGCAATCCTATTGATTGTAATACCATGGATAGCATAATAGTTCCTGCACCAGGTACTCCTGCTGTACCTATGGAAGCTAATGTAGCGGTTAGAACTACTGTTAATATAGCACCAATATTTAATGGTATATTATATACTTGAGCGATAAAGAAAGTAGCTACCCCTTGCATGATTGCAGTACCATCCATATTAATAGTTGCGCCTAAAGGGATGGTGAAAGCAGCTATATTTCTAGGCACTCCTAATTGTTTTTCATTTATCTCTAAATTGATAGGAATTGTTGCATTACTACTAGCAGTAGAAAAGGCTACGGACATAGCAGGGAAAAACTTCTTATAAAACTTTATTGGACTCAATCCCGTTAATCCCTTCAGCATACCAGAGTATACTAAACCAGCATGAAGTATAAGACCAATATAAACAGCTATTATATATTTTAATAATGGTACTAAAGCAGCATATCCAACTGTGGCAAAGGTTCTAGCAATTAAACCAAATACTCCTAAAGGAGCAAATAACATGACAAATCCAACCATTTTCATTACTAATTCATTTAACTGTTCAAAGATTTGTAGGATTAACTTAACCTTATCCCCTAAAACTGATAAGCCTATACCCGTAATTATTGCAAAAACTATGATTTGCAGCATATTCCCTTCTGCCATAGCTGATATTGGATTTCTTGGTACCATCTCATATAATATTTGTACCAATGGAGTTTTTTCATTTATTGTAGTTTCTATTTGTTCAATGGCGCCTAAATCCAGTCCTATACCTGGCTTTAATAAATAGCCTAAAACTAAAGCCAGCATAACGGCAAATGCAGTAGTTGCTAAATAAAAAGCCATGGTTCTAGCACCTACTCTGCCTAGTTTTTTCACATCCCCCATACTAGCAGTTCCATTAACTAGTGAAATGAACACTAAAGGAACTACCATCATCATAATTCCTCTTAGGAAGACTTGCCCTAATAATTGAAAGATTCCATCGATTAAAATATCATCCCTTAAAGTCCCCTCTGGTAAATAATATACTAGAATACCAACCACTAGACCTACTAACAGGCCTATAAAAATCTTAGTTGTTAAGCCTTTTCCTTTTTTTTTCCATAAAATACCCCCTATTCTAAAAAAATAATCATAACTATATAAAATAGTTATGATTATTATATATTGGCCTATTCGTTAGATCAAGGGTTAATTTTCTGACAAATGAAACAGATAGATAAAAGAATTTTCATCTAGCGTTTTTCAATCCTCTCCCTCACCATCTTATTAACCAGTTGTGGATTGGCCTTACCCTTAGTAGCCTTCATCACTTGGCCAATTATGAATCCTAAAGCCCTGTCCTTACCATTCTTATAATCTATGACGGATTGTTGATTTTCATCTAGCACCTTTTCTATAATCCCTTCTAATTCACCTTCATCGCTTATTTGAATTAATCCCTTCTTTTTTATAATAGCTTCAGGCTTTTCTCCTGTTTCAAACATTTCCCTTAATACCTTTTTGCCTATATTGTTGCTAATCTTTCCAGCATTAATAAATTCTAGTAGATCTGCCAAATCCTTTGGTTGAAATTTCAGATCTACAATTTCCATTTCCTCATCGTTAAGCCTTCTTAATACATCTCCCATTACCCAATTGCTAACCTGTTTTGGGTCCTTGGCATACTTATTAGTCTCTTCGTAGAATTGGGCTAATTCCTTAGATTGGGTAAGAACCCCTGCATCGTATTCTGGTAAAGCGTATTCTTTAATAAACCTTTCCTTCTTTTGGTGGGGTAGTTCTGGTAAACTATCCCTTATCTCATCGATCCATTCCTTCTTTATTACAACTGGAAGTACATCTACATCAACAGCATATCTATAATTATCGGCACTTCCCTTATCTCTCATAACCACCGTTTTATTTTCTACTTCATTCCATCCTCTAGTTTCCTTGGCTGTATTTTCTCCCTTTTCTAATAAGGAAATATGCCTTCTTTCTTCATATTCAATAGCACTAGCCACTGACTTAAAGGAATTTAGGTTCTTTAATTCCGTTATATTTGTCTTTTTGCCAGTTTCGGTATCCACTACATTTATATTAACATCGCACCTTAAGGAACCTTCCTCCATTTTACAGTCGGAAACTTCAATGTACCTTAAAATATTTCTTAGATTTTCCAAAAACATCCTGGCCTCTTCCGATGAATTAATATCTGGAGCAGTTACTATTTCGATTAGAGGAACCCCCGCCCTATTATAATCAACTAAGGTGTCCCCACCTTCCGTGTGAATTGATTTCCCTGTATCTTCTTCTATATGAATTCTTTGGATTCCAATCCTTTTAAGGCCTTCTTCTACTTCAATTTCCACATAACCATTCCTACATAAGGGGTTGTCATCCTGGCTTACCTGATAACCCTTTGATAAATCGGGATAGAAATAATGCTTTCTGTCCATCTTAACCCATTCTGATATCTGACAGTTGAAAGCAAGGCCTGCCTTTATTCCAAACTCCAAAGCTCCCTTATTCAACTTTGGAATAGCACCTGGTAATCCTAAACAGACTGGACAACAATGGGTATTGGCGTCGCCACCAAATTCATTGACACAATTACAAAATATTTTAGTTTTTGTTAACAGCTCTACATGTATTTCCAATCCTACAATAGTTTTATAACCCATTATTTTCACCTCCCAAAGCTAGTTCCTCTTCTAAGGCATAGGCTGCTTTCAGTATATTTGCTTCCTTAAATCTATCACCTATTATCTGAAGTCCTACTGGTAGTCCATCTACATAACCGCAAGGAACAGATATAGCACACAGGCCAGCTAAATTTGCAGGAATATTAAATATCCCTGACCCATACATTTCAAAAGGATTCTTAATACTGTCCCCTATCTTAAAGGGCAAGTTGGGTGTTGTTGGGGTTAAAATTACATCATACTTCTCAAATACCTTATCGAAATCTTCCTTTATTAAAGTCCTTACCCTAAAGGCCTTTTCATAATATTCCCTACCTTCTTTACTGCCCAATATATAGGTTCCAGCCAAAATGCTTCTCTTTATCTCTTCTCCAAAGCCTTCAGTTCTAGACTTTATATATAGTTCATCTAAGGAATCATAATCTTCAGTCCTATATCCATATCCGACACCATCGTATCGAGCCATATTGGAACTTATCTCAGATACAACTATTAAATAATAAGTAGCCCAATAATGTTCAACATGGGGTAAAGATACCTCTTCCACATGACCGCCTAATATTTCAAATAGTTTAACAGTCTCCATAACCTTACCCTTAACCCTACTGTCCATATCCATATTCATGTATTCTCTCGGCAAAGCTATCTTCATGCCCTTAATGCCTTCCTTAAGTTTTTCTAGATAGCTGCTACCTTCAATTTCCATGGAGGTTGGATCCTTTTCATCATATCCCCTAATTACTTCTAGCAATAGGGTTGCATCTTTAACATTTCTGCCAAAGGTTCCGACCACATCTAATGAATTAGCCAAGGGAACTAATCCATATCTTGAAACTAAACCATAGGTCGGCTTAATACCAACTATACCACAATAGCTAGCTGGTTGACGGTTTGAACCTCCTGTATCCGAGCCTAAGGCTAAAGCCACCTCATGTGCCTTTACAGCTGCAGTAGAGCCACCACTTGAACCACCAGGTACCCTTTCTGTATCTATTGGATTCTTTGTAACTCCAAAGTAAGAGCTCTCCGTAGAATAACTGCCGGCAAATTCATCTAAATTGGTTTTACCCAATATAATCCCATCTTCAGCTTTAATTCTCTCTATTACGGTAGCATCATAGGGAGGTATGTAATTTTCAAGCATCTTAGAGCCACAAGTAGTTCTTACATTTTTAGTAATTATATTATCCTTAACTCCAATGGGAATACCTGCAAGTTTTCCTAAACTTTCTCCATTTTTTATCTTCTCATCTACCCTTTCGGCTGCCTTTAAAGCCTCTTCTTCCGTAATAGTGATAAAGGCATTTAATTCCTCATCTAGCTCTTTAATCCTATTTAAGTGGGCTTTTACTACCTCTTTGCTTGATATTTCCTTGTTTATAACCTTTTCTCTAATCTCCATTGCTGTTAATCTCGTTATATCCATCTTATCACCCCTTCTAATCCATTACCTTCTTTAGTTTGAAGTAACCATATTCCTCTTCAGGTGCATTTTTTAATACTTCCTCTCTATCTAGACTATCACCGGCTACGTCTTCCCTTAAAGATT
>Ga0209537_1003892_pt1 | contig 13217 bp, 9 predicted proteins | sample BioPla4DNA1_FD_187698 | JGI IMG/M metagenome (GOLD analysis project Ga0209537, IMG submission 187698) | Biogas fermentation microbial communities from Germany - Plant 4 DNA1 (SPAdes) (version 2) | ecosystem: Engineered > Bioreactor > Anaerobic > Digestate | place: Bielefeld, North...
TCGCCGCTGTAAACTGCTTTGTGCTGGCGGGCAATTATACTAATGGATTTTGGTGGGCAGGCAACTCCGCTCGCTGGAATAGTTACCATACCCAACTCGCTGCCAAAGGAGACACTGTAACCTTCGAAGACATGAAGGAAATTGCCTCTTACTTCACCGGCAGCGCCCCAGGTCGTATGGAGGATGGAGATATCTATAATCAGGGCACGCAGCAAGCGATTATTCTAGATCCGAAAAACTTTCGGATGGAGGTATATTTCAGGCCCAAAGGAATGGGGCCACTACCCTTAGAGCCGACCTTCGAAGTTATAGAAATTGATTTCGGCGATGATGATTCTGAGGATGAAAACGGATTGGATGAACCAGAACCAGGCCAGCCTACGGATCCGGAGCAGGAACCCAAGGAACCTGCCGATTCGGATCCCGTTCCCCCACTGCCCTCAACATCAGGCTCAACGGCTACAATATTTCTCGCTGGCTTGATACTTCTTACTGCTACAGGAGCCACACTCATAACACGAAAGCTTAATATTTAAAAATTTCCCCAATATTTCTCCAATCCACCGCTTACGATGGCGGTGGATTTTTTTTCTGTTTATCTGCTTCGCTCATATAAGGATCTTACCCTGCGCAAACTTGTCCGGCAGCGCTTAAATAGTGTATACTTATCAATCAAGTTCATATTTTCTATAAGGAGAGGGAAAATGGACCAGACAATTCATGCCCTAGTATTTATTCTTTATCTCCTTGTAATGCTAATAATAGGCATTTATTTTTTTCGGCGAAATCAAAGTCAAACCGACTATTATCTTGGCGGCAGAAAACTAAACTTTTGGGTCACCTCCATGAGCGCCCAGGCTTCGGACATGAGCGGCTGGTTGATGATGGGGCTTCCCGGCACGGCATTTCTGCTAACTAAAAATTTGGGCTTGGCCGAAGCATTCTGGACGGCCCTGGGATTGACCATCGGAACGTACTTAAACTGGCTGCTTCTCGCCAGAAGGTTAAGAAATTATTCAGAGATATCGGGAAACTCAATTACGATTCCCACATACCTTGAGAACAGGTTTAGAGATAAGACTCACCTGATCAGAATCATATCCGCCTTATTTATCGTAATATTCTTCCTGATCTACACTGCGGCCCAATTCTCGGCGGGAGCGAAACTTTTTAATGCCGTGTTCGGCCTTGACTATAAGATTGCGCTGCTGATTGGCGCCCTGGTCATCGTATTGTATACATTTTTGGGCGGTTTCCTGGCTGTCTGCTGGACCGATTTAATCCAGGGCACCTTAATGTTCTTAGCCCTGATTATTCTACCAATTTTAGCCGTAGTGCACCTTGGCGGAGCAGCGAAGACTTTTGATCTGGCGGCCGCCATCGCCGGCGTCCCGGAGGGTTTAGGGTTTGGCGAATGGACCGGCATTGGAAGCGGCCTCAATGCCCTGGCAATAATTTCGATTGCCGCATGGGGGCTGGGATACTTTGGACAGCCTCACATCCTTGCCCGATTCATGGGCATTGAAAAGGCCGAACATATCAAACCTGCCCGAAGGATCGCCATGGTCTGGGTAGTAATTACCCTTTTTTCCGCTGTTGTCCTGGGGGTAATCGGCAAAGCTTTCATGTCCACCATTGTTTCGGCGGAAGAATTGATCGCCATGGACGGAGAAAAAATATTTATCTACATGGTCCAGCATCTGCTTACCGGTCCTTTCGCCGCCATACTGGCAGGCCTTCTCTTGACCGCTATACTGGCCGCGATTATGAGCACAGCCGATTCGCAGCTGCTGGTTACCTCTTCAGCCATTTCTGAGGATATTGGCAAAAACCTCTTTCGCAACAAAATTAACGAACAAAACACGATCTGGATCAGCCGTATCAGCGTTCTAGCCATCGCGGTGGTCGCATTTATTATCGCCGGCGACCCCGACAGTTCGGTTTTTGACCTTGTTGCCTACGCCTGGGCAGGCTTCGGAGCAGCCTTTGGTCCCGCCATTTTAATGTCGCTCTACTGGAAGAGAATGAATTGGCAGGGCACGTTAGCCGGCATATTGTCGGGAGGCATCTCCGTGCTGGTATGGCGCAACTTTATAAAAGAGTACATTGATTTGTATGAGCTGCTCCCAGCCTTTGTTATATCGGTAATTTTTATTGTCGTAGTCAGCCTGCTGACCAGCAAGCCGGATGAGGAAATAGAAAAGGAATTTGACGAATTTATAAAGGCCGAGCTGCACAATTAATCCCCATCTATGCTGCAACTGCCACAAGAGAGGGTAAAAAACCATCTGGGGCTGTCCTTGCCGACTTCGAGGACAGCCCCCCATTTTCCCGCACAAAGCCAGGAACTCGCCCCGATATGTTAGGCTTCCCTCAGCTCGGCAAGTATCTTTTCCGCCTCCGCTGCGGGATCTTGCGCCTGGGTAATGGGACGGCCCACCACGATATGGCTCGCTCCGGCCCGGGCCGCCTCGGCGGGAGTCATGATCCGCTTCTGGTCGCCAGCGGCGCTGCCGGCAGGGCGGATGCCCGGCGTTACCCGCAGAAAATCCCGGGGGAATTGCGATAAAAGCGGAAGCTCGGTGGGTGCGCAAACCACGCCGTGAATGCCAGCCTCAAAGGCCAGCCGGGCCAGGGCGGCTACCTGTTCGGCCACCGGCCGGTTCACCCCGATGTGCCCCAGGCTCTCCTGGTCCAGGCTGGTCAAAACGGTCACCGCCAGGAGGCGCGTCTCGCCGCATTGCTCCCGGCAGGCCTTGAGCATCTCCGGGCCGCCGGCGGCATGAATGGTGCATAAATCCACCCCCATTCGGCTGGCCGCCGCTACCGCCCTTCCCGCGGTGTTGGGGATGTCATGAAACTTCAGGTCCAGAAAGACCTTCTTCCCCTGCTCCTTGAGCCAGCTGACCATGGCTGGCCCGGCAGCGGTAAAAAGCTCCATGCCCACCTTGAAAAATTTTACCTTCTTCAGCTCCTTAACCCAGGCCTTGGCCTCTTCTTGCCGGTGAGTGTCCAGGGCTACAATTAGCTCGGTCATGGCAACCTCCTTGTTGTCAATCGTCAATGGCCCATACAACTGTGACCGATTCGGAGATATTTACATCCTGCGGCGTGAAATCGTAGCCGGGGCTTGACATCATTGATTCTGCCGCCATGTCATATTTCATGCTCGAATGAAAATGTATTTCAGACCAGCTGTAATCTATGTGCTCAAGCTTGCCCACCATGACGCCGGCTGCTTCGGCCAGCACCTTTGCTTTAATTTTAGCGTTTTTTACCGCTTCCGCTATGGCCATATGCCGCAAGGGCTCCGGATCTTTGACCTGGAAAGAGACTGAAAAAGAAGCCTGCGACTGGGTGCGGCTCAGGGCACGCAGCACTTTATTTAAATAACCCCTCTCAAAGGGGAATTCAACCTTTAGTTGATGAACCGCCTTATACCCTCTAAAAACATATCGATCATTTACCCTTTCAAAATGAGTATCAATGTCAAAATCAACGGTTTTCAGGCTGTCCCGCTCAAGCCCCACCGCAGCCAGGTCCTTCTGCAAGCTTTCCGTCTGCATCGCCACCTGCTCCATGCATTTGCCATAATCATAATGCTCGCTGTTTATGGTAAAAGAAATCACCACCCAGTCAGGCGCCGCCGACACCCTGGCGCTGCCCCGCACAGTAATGGTCCTACTGTTCACAATAGTTGCCTCCTTTTACAACTGGAGCCATATAAAATCCCATCAAATCATCTGGAACGCACTCCATGAAAATAATGGGGAGAAAGAACAAGAGACGGGCAGCTTAAGATATGAGAAAAACTTATTGGAATATCTTGTTGTAACATTCTTAAAAAGGACTTTACACTAAGTAACTTTTTAGGAGTCGCCCACTTTCCATAATCCTTGCGGCAGCACTTCAAAAGTTCTTTTTTCTTCAAGCAGTGATCCAGGAGCCCATGCAAGTCCTTCGCTGGCAATTTTCTGTCCAGCCCCTTTAACAGCGTCCCAATTTCTGCCAACTAGCGGTTCGATTAATCCTTTAGCAATTATTTTATCCGGTTCTAAAACGTGGCCCCATACTGGCTCATCTTTCTCGAGCGTAATGTAAACACTTGTCTTTTTCTTATGCCAGCTTCCTGGAAAACCAGTTATGTTGCGCATAGTCTCTTCTTCAACATATTTTACCTGTTGCAACAACTTTAATTTCAATAGGCCAAAGCCATAACGACGCTCTCCGCCCACCTGCAATCGTTCGGCTAAATCATCAGCAAAATCAATCTTTTTGGAACAACTACCTGCTATAATTGCAATATTACTATTCTCTACCCTCACTTGGAAAGCTTTTGTTTCCCCTTCGCGGACCCAAAGCAAACCCTTTAAATAAACTGAGGTGTTTTCATTCTCAGAACCTCCGGCAAGATGCGGGGTAATAAACTCTACCTGGTGCAGCATGCCCTCCTCGGCAGTAAAACTTTGTGGATCTATGGCTGCCGAAGCAGCGGAGCTTAAAAATTTCTTTTCAAATTCCCTGCTTGTTAAGAGGCCATCACCCAAGCCGAAAGTTAGCCCTTTATCTTTTGTATAGCAGGGGATATAGATGCAGCCTTCCTCAAGACAGGGGTAAAGATAACTGAAGCGAAAGGCCTCTTCCAAGGCACGACCGACTTTTTGGTAGTCGGATGTGCCAAGCATCAAAGTTAGCTTGTCTGTCAGCGCAGCCCAAAGATGCCTGCCCAGTACGTAAGGCCGGGTGCGAAAAAGGTGCATTGTTTTGTGATAACCTATGTGCAACGGTGAGGATACTTTAAATTGCCAATCAAACAAGCGCCAACTCATTGCTTAACATCACTGCTTTCCTGTTTTTCCTCGTCATCTTTCTTTTTCAACGCCTTCGCATAATAACGAGCGTAAACAAGAGTCTTTTCTGCTAAGAATATGGCCAAAGTCAGATCATCCAGCTTGGACAAGAGACCGTCTTCTTTAGCCAACTCCGTGGCGAAGCATCGCGGGGAACTGGTGGGGGCATCCTCTGCAAGAAAGCCATGTTCTTTGAAAAAGCTAGAAAGATACTTGATGATTATTCCGGCCCCCTCTTGTTCTTTGTCGCTTGCTGCAGCACAAAAGAGAGCCAGGGCATAAAGGCCTTGTTCTTGCAAAACACCCAGTGCTTTGGTAATCAGAACATCAGCAGCGTCCCTGAGGGCACCCCTGACGTCCTGGGCCATATCTATGGCATAGCTAGCGCATTCCTGTTCCAGGTTCGCCACCTTATACCCGATGCTCATTTTCACCACATCCTTTTTCACGTTCTTTATCAAGATTTAGAACCTTCAGGCGTCCCATGCCCCGGGTATTCATTCCACCGATTCCCAAGGTGGCAAATAAGCTCAAGCCTTCTTCTACATGCTTTTTTACCCAGGAGCAATCAACTTCCTTGCCATCTTCTTTTTCTTTTATAGGTTGGTTGTTAATTCGGTAAGACAAACCGTTTCTATAGTAAATATCAAAGACAAGAACCGTACCCCTAGGCAGCGCTTCAAAAGTGAAGAGGGCTTTATCTTCTGCAGCTCCCGTAGCCGGATCAATGCTTACAGAGGTCCTTACTTCCAGGTTATTATTTACAATTAGGAAAAACAACCTATCGGATACTAATACGCTATTTTCTGTAATAGTAGCGGGTATTTTTCCCTCTTTCAATTTTTCTCGCATTGTTTTTATTGCTTCTATGTTTGCGCCCTCGATTCGCGGCAACATGAGCCACCCAAAGTTCAGCCGGCTGTCATTCCTTTGTTCAATTTTCTCTCCCAAGGGACAATAGCCATCACCCGGAACACCTGGATTTTCCTTTAATTCTAGCATTTGCAAAGCAGAAGGAGATGTCACCCATACTGGCCCGATCATGCTGGCAACGGGGAAAAAAAGGATATGAGCGTCAAAAAATTGGGCTAATCCCTGCATGCTGCTTCCAGAACCCTTGGAAAAGCCATAAGGGATGCAAACAGGACATGCAGGATCAATTTGGCCGCAGTGCTTTTCCCCGCCAGTTCCGCCGCTGCCGGCACACCAATATTCCACTTTGCCATCTTTCCATACATAGCGATTGTTGGCCAGGGCGGTGTAAGCTCGCGCCGGTCCGCTTAAACTTGTGCCTGGCACCTTGGGCAAATTTGTTCCCGGCTCCCGAATTATCGGTAGATCCACCCGCCCCAGGCGCGAGCTTCCGGCACCAACATGCAAAGGATCAAGGGTTATAGCATAGTACTGTTTAAGTTCACCTGGGCTTGTGTCTTTTTTAGTGCACATGTTAACGCCTCCCCGGTTTAATCTTCCCGATTTGCATATGCCAGCTCAGGCAGCGCTCCAGCAAGCCGTCTTTAACTGCACAAAAAAGATAAGGCTCTTCTTCCTTGTTAACCTCCAGGATATTAAACAGCGACGACCGGACATGCTCCTGCCACAACGAACCGGCTTTTTCCTTGTCAAAGCGGTTAAGCTCTTCCCATAAGGCACAAACTTGAGAATAACTCCACTTTCTATCTTCAAACTTTCGTTCAAACATTGCCCAGAGTTCAATCAGCCGCTTAATGTCATCCAGGACCCTTAAGCCCTCGTCAATAACGAACCGATCAGCAGCATTTCCCAGGTAAGCAAGCTTAAATAAAGATTTCTCCAGCATAATTTCGTCTCCGAACTGCAACGCTTTAACATGAACTACATAGTCGCCTTTATCGGTGTAGTTAAACGAGTAGTCTTCTCTTTGAGGGTCTTCACCACATATCCGAAAATAAGGATGCCAAGAGTCCTCCTTCAAGGGATCCCCTGTAGCGTATGAAACAACCCATCTGAGCGGCTCCGAAGCTGGGTAATCCGAAGTTATAGGCTGTAAGTCCAGTGTTATTTTTCTCTCGTCTTCGTTTAGATCTACAGGCCCTACTTTAGCTTTCATCGATTCTTCATTACTCTCATGGAAGGCCTCCACTAACCTTTTGGCTGCATCTAAGGCCAGGTATAGGGGGGTCCGGCGGTGGAAAGCTAAAACCCCCAGGTGCAGGGGAAGCCTGTCCCGAACCTTGGAAAAGTTATGGCAATACTTGTCATATATCCCCTTCGCAATAGCCAATGCGTCAAAAGCCGGTACCAACACCATGAACTGGTCCGGGTAATCGTAAATATTGATAAAAGGATAATACCCTTGATAATCATCCCATGCTTCCACGGCATCCTGGAGGCAAAAGCCTGTTTGCCAAGATTTATCTTGCTCGCGTTTTATTTTAATGTCCTGCCCGTGCGCGTTTAGGCAGGCCGCAATCATCGCGGCGTTTTTCCCGAGCTTTGACAGAAGTTCCAGGTTTACAGTGCTACAAAAGAGACCTTCCTGCGCATCAACGCAAACAGGACTAAAGCGCACCCCGCTCACTTCCAGATCCAGCGTTGCCCCTTCTTTCAATCCAGGCTTGGGTACGATTTTGAAGCATAACCGCTGATGCCGCAATCTTTCGTGCAGTTTTCCTCTACCTCTGCCATAAAAATAGTCGGGCAGGATTTTCTTCAATATCTCTTCGCTGTTGAAATTTTGTATTGTTTCCCAACAACGCCTGATGCGTGCCGGAGAGGGGCTTTTTTTAATCACAGAGGAATTATTTATACCCACTTTCATCGTCTTGATGAAATCGCCTTTAAGCCAAGGATCAAGATGAAAGCAGCCCACCAGCAGCGCCACCAAGCCGTTTTGATCCGCCACCTCGTCCAGCCAGATTGTTTTTTGTTCCGGTTTCATTAGCCATGCTCTAGAGCGACTTTCACGCCTTTTCATGCAGTGAGCACAGCTCTCTTCGTTTTGTGCCATCGGGCGCAGGCGGCAGATGGGGCATATCACCTGGCTGCTCCAATTATCGGTAAAATTTTGTAAATTAAATCTGGTAGTGGTGGTAGGAAAGTTTAACTCATCCAAAGCTTTGACTCTAGCGCCAGGCAAAAGAGCCAGCAGAGCGTTCCTAATCTTACCTTCGAAATCACGTCTGTTTCTTTTGATATCATTTGGGATTTTATCGTTTTCATCGAGACATGTGTATTTTATTTCGCATTCGGGCCTGCAAGGCGTCATTGGTTTGAAAGTAACTGCTGGCGCCAACTCGGGCTCAATTCCGTCACATATTTTTTTAATTAAGTCTATAATCTCCGCTTGCAGGCTCTGTGAGTTAAGTTCGGGTAGCAAGAAGTAAATGCCAGTAGTGTCGCGATAGAGCTCATTCCCAATAGGGTATACCACTTCAATCCAGCATTTTACATCATTAAATAACTTGTCAATCTTGCTTTTATATCCTAAAACATCGCCAATTTTCATGCCCTTGGCAAGAATCCCCAAAACATCCACACTTACTGCTAACACCTGGCACCTAAAATCCAGAGCATCAAAGGAAGCTTTAGAACGGTCTAGAAGGTTCTTGGCTACCGCACATTTAAAAAGCGTTGCTACAGAGTAAGAATGATCCCACAAGGTTACATCGTTAGCCGGTCTGCGAGTTTCACCTAAAAACTTTAAGTAGAATCTCTTAGTGTCATAGATAAGATTATTCCTGATTTTAATAATATCATTAATACCTTCGCTAATATTTTTGCTTTTTTGCCACTCTTGTAGGTGTTTTTGGACCAAAGCTTGAAGCGAACCTTTTATGCGCTCGGCTTCTTCTTCAGTAACATGATAAAATTCATATCCGAAAGCACTAGAAATAAAAGTATGGCTGCTATCCTGTTCATTTTTTTGTTCTACCCTATCTTTATCCATCCCTGAATCGATTCCATCAAAACCGTTCCATTCTGCATAAAGTAGCCGGATAAGCTCAGGAACCTGGCAGGGTTTTAATTTAAGCTTACTTTCCTGTTCGCGGTGGTGTTTTTCGAAAATATCTAGTAGGTTTGCTTTCCGTCCACAAATATCGATTTCAATGTCACGTAACAATTGCAGTAGAGCGTTATCTAGATTCTTTTTATAATTGTGCCTATTGGTTTTATCTAATTGAAGTACAAAATTCTTCGTTGCCTTGCCCAAATCATGCAGGTAAGCGCCAATCTCAGCAAGAAGAATCTGGGTGCGATTATCTTCCAACTTTTTCAGCAAGTTCGCCACCCAAGCTCACTTCCTTTTGCATGCGTTCAATTTCTTCCTTTAGCTGTTTCAGGCTACTAAAAGAAATAATCTTCTCTATCCCTTTCACGCGTAGGGAGCCTTTCTCTTGCGCCCAGCTATCCTCTACCACTCCCCAACCTACAGACTTTTTTGCTGAAAACCCATATTTAAAAAGCATAGCTTCCAAACCTTTAGCTACGTCAGTTAAGCCAGTTAGTGATTGTTGCAACTGTTCTTTTACATCACTCTTCAGCCGGTGAAGGGGGACAAATAGCAAACGCAGTACTCCCCTGGCATCTTCCGGAACCACCTCATAATAGATCGGATTTTTACCGGCCTTTGTTCGGCGATCGTGGGGATTGATTACTGACATCTCTATTTTGGTCCAGAAGGTGGGGGAAAAGTGAAGCATCCCCGAAAAATGAACTACCTTCTCATCATCGCTGTCCTTTGTTTCATCTCTGTATTTTTGAAAATTTTTCCGGCACAATTTGCGAAATGAAGCCTCGGCTTCTTTTCCACCAAGCCGGTCGAGGTAAGCCGCCAATCCACGAACACCGTCATCCTCGCCCTTCTCTGATCCAAAAAGGAGAAGGTGTTGCAGGCGCCGTTTAGCAAATAGCTCTGGATTGCTCTTAACTGGCTCCAAATGTACTTTCATCATGGACCAGCGCAAGCATCCTTTCCAGGTCGTAGCAGCCGTAAAAGGCACACCAAAGACCTTCTCTTTTTGCAGGGGGTTGTCGATTATGTGAAAGGGTATATCATCATGGGAATAAAAGGGGGATTTTAATACAAGGGGCACTTCTAAATACCAGCTCCCCTTGGGAAGCCCGTCGAGATCAACGTGCTTATCTACTCCAAGCTTCTTGAGTTCATATAATCTCCGTGACAGGTAACTAGCAAAGTCTTTGTGGTGCACAATTGCCTTGAGTCCCCCAGCGCGATTATCTTCGCCTACTCTGGCGTACACCAATGGTTCGATTTTTTGCAGTCTGCCTTTGTAATAAGGCAACTTGTTCTCTATGCTATAAGCAGTCAGGAGCAGTATAGACCGTGCATAACGATCGCCAACCTCGGCGTATTTACCATTTCCATGGACAAGGTCATTAATGTTCTCCTTTTCTTTTTTTGCTGCCTTGTCTCTTGACCGTTCACCTGTTTCCTTAACAGTGAAAGCGGCGTAGTAATCGTAAAGCACTTACGGGCGCCCCTCCTCTCCTTGGGCAAGGCTATCTACATATTTAAAATAATCGCTGTTAGAACCGGTTACAGTATCTCTATCCGAGGCGAATTCCCGCCATATTATTGCATCAGGGCGCGTCAGAGAATCCTCTAAGACAGAGTAAGGATTGGTCTCCCCCTTTTGCCCGGCCAGGCTCTCTTTCAACTCATTCAAAAAATTTTCCCTTATACCACTGATTATTTTCTCCTCCTTCGGAATCCATCCCCAAAGACGAAATTCCCATTGACCATTGTCTAGTGGGTAAGCAGAAGAAATGTTGATTTTAGCAGCGGTTCGATTATTTTTGGAAGAACCGAATAAACATTTTTCAATCTTACCTACTTTGCTTACCTTATCGCTTTCTTTGTTTACTTTATCGCTTTGCCAAAGTTTTTTGCCTTTCCCGTAGCGCAACCAGTTTCTTATCACTGGCGCTATAGGAACAGACCCAGCTTTGACCCAATCTATCACATTCGAATCCCCTTTAAGTCCATCTACTTCTTTCCACCAATCATTTTTAGGAGAAAAACGTACCTTGGCAAAAAACATGTCCTTTAAATTGGGTAAAACCAGGTCATTTTTATCTTTTCGCATGCCGTAATTTAGTGGCAACGAGGAGCGTAACTTTTCCCAGCGTCCCAAAATAGATGCCGCCCCTGTTAATGAGCTGTCAAAAAGTTCCACCACACCATAGCCGTGCTGTGTCTTGGCACCAATACCTCCCCAATGAGCGGCTATAGCAAGCGGCAGTAAAACAAATTCGGGATTAAATGAATCCTTGTAGGGAATTATACGCATCTTCAAATTACCGTAAATTCCACTGTTCAGGTACCAGCCCCTGCTTCTATTTTCAGGAACAATGCGTAATCTTTTAACATCGTTATTAACCTTTCCCCCGCTAAGCTGAATACTAAAACTACGCCGTAAGCCGGTGGCACCAAAAAGAAGACACGCTGCACAATAACAATAAATCTGCTTCCCGTCCCTTTTTTCTTTTGAGGGACACCGCTGATCGCTAATAGCGGGATCGCATACAAAAAAAGGCTCATGACCACGCAGCAACGCTTCGGCCCACCAGCGCAGGGAGCCCATAAAACCTGTCGCCCTAATCCTCTTGCTTTTAGCATCTATATCGCCGGTCCAAAGAGGCGTTTTTATTTGCAGGATAAATTCACCAGTCAACTGGCTGTTTCACCTCTTGCCTGCATTCTTTAGCCAACAGCAATGTCCGACTTAAAGACACTATCACATTAGGTAATATTTCGCCAATATTCCCCCATTGTTGACTTTATATGCATATCTGATATTTCATTTTTCGGTCTATATATGGCAAAATCCTGCTTGCTTCCATAAAATTCCCTCTTTCCTGCCAATAAAAAACTGCTTATATAAGCAGTAAAACTTCGAAGTAGCTGCCCATTACGCTACCGAAAGGATACGGAGAACAATGAGGGCGGCGTTATTATCAATATGCTCTTCAAGCTGGAACCACCCCCTTAGAGTTAATTCACAAACTCTGCAACTACTTCGCTCCTTATAGCCTTTCACGATTCTTTTCTTTCACCTATTCGCTGCGGCTTGTCACCATCAAGGATGTATCCTGGAACCGAAGGACTCAACTTCGATTGCTCCGCTCGCAATTGCTGGCAAAGCCAGTTTACAGCAAACACTGTTGCAAAACTAACCCTAATTCCCGATTGCTAAGGAGTTACAGGCTCCTCGCTCTCTATGTTTTCAACCAGTTCTTCCTCTTCTTCAATGATTTCATCGCCTTCAACCTGGTCAGCAACTCGCGATAGCGATTTACCCATGGCTTTTTCGATTAGTTCAAGAAGTTTTTCAGCACGCCTCTCAAAGAATTTGTAAAAGTCATCAGCTCGCAGTAAATCTGGCTCAATTAAATGGCTTCTCAAGATAAAATCCATCCGCTCAGCTGATATGCCTGCCTCTTTTTGAAGGATTGGAAGATATATGGATGGAGGGTGCCCGCCAATGATGCGGTTTGTCCTTGAGGATAAGGGTGATTTATTTACAACACTGTCATATAGAGCGCGTGGAATGCCTTGCTTGCTACACCAAGAACGAGGGAAAATATGGTGAATATCAACGTTCTCATCCCAAAAGTTAGTGTATTCAAAAGGCTGCCCAGAGCGAAAATCCAGTGCGCCTTCTCGCTTGAGCAAAGCGTTGATGCCTTTATATGCCGCCGATAAACGGGAACGTAATGAGCGCAAGCGATCCGGCGATAATGATGCATCAATTATGGTTGAAGGCAGAGGCCCCCCTTCAATAAAGGCAGGTACTTCGACAAAATCCTTGGCAAACCTCGTTTCCACAGCAGAACCATAAAGTTCACCGAAAACACCACACCAAAACCACTGAGCCAGCTTCCTTCTAACGCCATCCTCTTCCCAACGGTCACCCAGCTGGACTAAGATTGCAGCAAGAGGAACCAACTGGGTCTGATAGGGAATATCTTTGAACCAGAAAACCTTCTGCAGGGTTAAAAACTTAGCAGCACGTTTAAAGCCCTCTTCAACCCGGTCGGCCCACTTTTTGTAAGCATGAAGTGGAAGGTCGAGAATGGCCTTGCGATTGCAACTCACCGGGGGCAGTTCTTTAGGATTGGTTATGCCCTGCGCCTTCAGCGATTCGCGATATTCATGGGTATGCAATAGTGAAATTGACTGAAGAAAGTCGGTGCTAGCAATATTTTTAAGGACATTAAATTTTGCCAGCCTATGGTTTCTGCCTTCAACGCCATTTTCCTGATCCCCAAACCAATCTTTCCGAAGGTTAAAATTGTCAGCCGCATAAGTTGCAGTTAGCAACTCAAAGGCGTCCAGTTTTTTCCCGCCGGTATTGACTTTTT